>Ga0209107_10002174_pt1 | contig 10934 bp, 11 predicted proteins | sample LakErihyJuly2011_2_FD_187460 | JGI IMG/M metagenome (GOLD analysis project Ga0209107, IMG submission 187460) | Freshwater microbial communities from dead zone in Lake Erie, Canada - CCB hypolimnion July 2011 (SPAdes) (version 2) | ecosystem: Environmental > Aquatic > Freshwater > Lentic >... | reverse complement strand
GATTTCGCCAACTGCATCGTGACGGGCAACAACGTGCAGGAGGTGGGAATAGGCAAGGTGGACGGAGCCGCCTTCAACTACAAATTTGACAAATGCTTGCTGACGATCCGCACCCAACCGGATCCGCCGGTGTACAGCCTCAGCGATGTAACCCATTTCGACGGCTGCCTGATCAACCAGTCCGCGCGCCTGAAAAGCCCCCTGCAATCCAATTACCTTCCGGATTCGCTTTCCCCCGCGCTCAACGTGGGCCGACTCCCCGCCGCCCAGCGGGTACCCATCAGCCTCAACGGTTTGAGCCGACTGCCCTTTCCTGATTTGGGCGCACTGGAACGACCCAATTGACGGGTATTGGGCGCGCGATGAGCCGGGCCTCCCTTTATAGCGTGCGCAGAAACGCCAACACGTCCACGCCGTCGGCGTAGTCGGTGAGGCCCGGAGCTTGCGTTTGGCCAAAGGCCACGGCCGGGAACGAAGTCCATTCTTGAGGTTGGGTCACCACCAAGCACTGAAGCTGGTCCCGTCGGTCTTCCAACCACGAACGCAAGGACGCTTCGTCCGCGTAGCGGTGCCAGTGGAGCACGGCCACGGGGGAGGCCAAGGCCTCGGATTCCCGGAACAGCACAAAGCCGTTTTCCAGAAACGGGTCTTGGTTCAGCATGAATAAGGCGCGGTGGTAGTCGTAGTTGTTGCCGTACTTGTGGTGGTTCACCACGTCGGAAAAAGGCATCCACTCCGCAAATACGCGCTGAATGTCAAAGTCTTGAGAAACGCACAGGTGGCTGACGCTGCGGCAACCCAGGCCGTAGTAATCAAAAACGTCGTGCCCCAGGGCCGCAAGGTGTTCGGGGGTGGTGCCGGCGTGGAGGACGGCCGCGCTGTGGCGCGTGCCGCGAAAAACATGCGGCAGGTGCCCAAAGTAGGCGTCAAAATAGCGGCGGCTGTTGCTGCTACCGGTGGCCAAAACAGCGTCCATGCCGTTGAGGCGTTCCACCCGAAACAGGGGGGCGTCGGGATCAACCTCGCGGAGCACTTCCACCGCGTGGGGCAGCAGGACGGCGTCGTCGGAGCTGGGTTTGAGGTAGAGCGGATGACCGGAGGCGTAGACGCTGAGGACGTCGTGGAGGGCCACCAGGGGTAGGTTTCCGGCGCCGATGAGGCCCACTTTGCGGGGGGTGGGGGGCGCGTCTGGGAGGCTTGCCGACCAGTCGCGCACGGCGGAGGGAAGGAGGGCGGCCGCCCAAGCGGCGGCGGCCCGACGCACTTCGGATTCCGAAAACCAACCGTTTTTTGCCTTCGCCCAAACCGCTTGATCCACCCAATCCGAGCGCCAATCGCGGAGGGTGTTTCCCAAGTGAATAAGCGCCTCTTGGCGTTGTTGGAGCGTTGCCATCCTTTGTACCTTTGTGCAAAAGTACGCGGAACCATGGCGATTAAAATCACCGACGAATGCATCAACTGCGGCGCTTGCGAGGCCGAGTGCCCCAACAACGCCATCTACGAAGGCGGCATGGAATGGCGCTTTGCGGACGGTACGTCGCTGAGCGGATCGGTAGTGGCTCCCAGCGGTGCGCAAGCGGATGCGGACGCCCCTCAGGTTCCCGTGAGCTTTGACGTGTACTTCATTGTGACGGACAAATGCACCGAATGCGTTGGGTTCCACGAAACGCCCCAATGCGCTGAGGTCTGCCCCGTGGACTGCTGCGTCCCGGACGAGGACCACGTGGAAAGCAAGGAAAGCCTGGAAGGTAAAAAATCCTTTTTGCACCAAGATTGATGCACGCCCAACCCACCGCCGGATTCTTGCGCAGAGCTTTGCTGGGATTTTCGGTGCTGGGCCTGACCGTTTTTGGCGCCCGCGCCACCCCGCTTTCCACGCAAAACCCCCGCAACACGTTTACCCCGCAGGACTCGTTGCTGCAGGTGCTGTCCCACACCGGCCCTCGCCTTTTGCGCGCGGAGTGGGAAGTGCAGCGCTTGGCCGCGGCAGACACGTTTCACCAAGCCCTGCGCGCCTACACCGAGGCCAACGGCAACTGGGATCGATTGCGCGAGGCCGTTCCCAACCTGAGTATACTGCCGTCGGACGACGGAAAAGTAGCGCTGCTGACCTACGTGGTTCCCCGCACGGAAGGAACGTACAACCACTTTGGCTTGCTTCGGGCGCAAACCGAGCGCGGCACGTGGAAGACGCATTGGCTCGCCGACGGTTGGGCCCAACTGGGGACGGTGGAGTACGCGCGGGCTACGGCCACCACCTGGCCGGGAACCTTGGCCTACCGCTTGGTTACGGTGCGCCAGCGCAGCAAAACCCACTACTTGGTGCTGGGCTTCCGGCCGTTGGACGGACGCGTGCACCAAAAAGCAATCGACGTCCTCACGGTGGACCGGAATGGCGATCCGCGGTTTGGCGGCGCCTTTTTTGACGTCAAGAAATTCAACAGCCAAACGTTTCGCAAGCGGCCGTACCGACTGGTTCTTCGCTACAGCGCCAGCGTCACGGCGTCGGTGCGTTGGGACGCCCCCAACAAACGCGTGGTGGTGGAACACTGCGCGCCGCGCGGCGGCGAAGCCGCCGAAGGCGCGCCGGACTTCGGTTCCTTCGGCCCGGACCTCACCTACGACGTTTTGGTGTTCAAAAACGGCAAATGGACCGTGCAAGAAAACGTCGACCTGCGCAGCCCTGTTCGCCCCACCCGGAGCATCCGCGAGCCCCAAGACGGACTTCGCTCGAACCCCTCCGAATAGATCCAGCCCTCCCACCCAAATTCCTACCTTTGCACCAACCCTTTTTGCCATGAAACACAACTTTTCCGCCGGCCCCTGCATCCTTCCGCAAGAAGTCCTCACCGGTGCGGCCGACGCCGTTCGCGAATTCGCCGGAATGGGCCTTTCGTTGCTTGAAATCAGCCACCGAGACAAGAATTTTGTGTCCGTCATGGACGAAGCCATGGCGTTGAGCCTGGAACTGATGGGCTTGGGAGACGATTACGCCGCCCTCTTCCTGCAAGGCGGAGCCAGCCTGCAGTTTGCCATGGTGCCCTTCAACCTCATGAAGGCCGACGGCGGTCACGCGGCCTACCTGGAAACCGGTACCTGGGCCACCAACGCCCGCAAAGAAGCGCAAGGTTTTGGCAAAGTCACCGTGGTGGGCAATTCGCAAGACCGCAACTTCAGCTACATCCCCAAGGGGTATGCCATTCCGGACGACGCGCAGTACTTCCACACCACCAGCAACAACACGATCTACGGCACGCAAATGCAGGAAATTCCGCATTTTGCCCACGGTTGGAACGTATGCGACATGTCGTCGGACATCTTCAGCCGTCCGCGTCCCTTCCATCAATTTGACCTTATTTACGCCGGTGCGCAAAAGAACATGGGTCCCGCCGGCGCCACCCTTGTGGTGGTGAAAAAAGACATCCTGGGCCAGTCCGGACGCTGGATTCCCACGATGTTGGACTACGCCACCCACATCAAGGGCGAATCCATGTTCAATACGCCCCCCGTGTTTTCCGTGTACACCTCCCTCCTCACCCTGCGTTGGCTGAAGGCCAACGGCGGCGTGGCCTGGGCGCACCAACGCAATTCCGAAAAGGCAGCTCTGTTGTACGGAGAAATAGACCGCAATCCTTTGTTCCACGGAACGGCCGCGGCGGAAGACCGCTCCCACATGAACGCTTGCTTTTTGCTGCACGACGAAGCCGCGCACCAGGCGCGCTTTGACGCTTTGTGGAAGGAAGCCGGCGTGGTGGGCATCAACGGCCACCGCTCCGTGGGCGGGTACCGCGCCTCCATGTACAACGCCTTGCCGCTGGAAAGCGTGCAGGTGTTGGTGGACTGCATGCGCGAACTTGAGCGCACCGCCTGACCTTTTATTTACCGATTGACTCCTCCCCCCCGACGCATGAAAATCCACGCCAACGACGGCATGTCCCCCGCGGGCATCGCCCGCCTGCAATCCGCAGGACACACCGTAGACACCACCAAAGTTGCTCAAGAACAACTGATTGACTTCCTAAACAGCAACGCCATCGACGCCTTGGTGGTGCGCTCTGCCACGCAGGTTCGGCAGCCTTTGATTGATGCGTGCCCCGGTTTGAAGGCCGTGGGCCGCGGCGGCGTGGGCATGGACAATATTGACGTGGACTACGCCCGGAGCAAGGGCATCGCCGTGTTCAACACCCCCGCGGCCAGCTCCCAGTCCGTTGCGGAATTGGTGTTTGCGCATCTGTTTGGTCTCGTCCGTTTCTTGCACGACTCCAACCGCCAGGTTCCCTTGGAAGGCGATCAACGCTTCGACGCCCTCAAAAAGGCCTACGCCTCCGGGATTGAATTGCGCGGCAAAACCCTGGGAATCATTGGCTTTGGTCGCATTGGGCGTGCCGTGGCCCAAATGGCGTTTGGACTTGGCATGCGCGTGTCTGCCTTTGACCCCTACGCCACCGACGGTTCCGTGTCCGTGTATTTTGCGGACGGCCAGAGCCTGAACTTTCAGGCGGACCTGATGTCCTTGGCGGAAGTGCTGAGCTCCAGTGATTTTGTGACCGTGCATGTGGGCGGAAAAAGCCAAGTACTGGGTGCTGCGGAATTGGCCCAAATGAAGCCCGGTGCCATCCTGATCAACGCCGCCCGCGGTGGGGTGGTGGACGAGGTAGCCTTGCTGCACGCGTTGGACCACGGCCCCTTGGCCGCTGCCGGTTTGGACGTTTTTGTGGACGAACCCACGCCGGCCGTTCAGGTGCTCATGCACCCCAAGGTGAGCCTTACCCCGCACATTGGCGCCGCAACCCTGGAAGCACAAGACCGCATTGGCGAAGAATTGGCGGACCAAATCATCGCCTTAGCGAACGCGTAACGTGGCCCATTTGCTTCCGTTTGCCGCGGTTCGCCCGCCCCGCTCCAAGGCCGGATTGGTTTCCACGCGATCCTACGTGTCCTATGCGCCGGAACATTTGCGCGGAAAACAAACCACAAACCAGTTCTCCTTTTTGCACGTCATTCACCCGTTGCATGCGGATGGCTTGCGCGGCCAAGCGCACCAGGAGGCCGTTCGCACCGCCTACGAATCCTTTTTGGACCGGGGCTATTTGCAGCGCGAAAGCGAAGAAGCCTTTTGGATCTACCGCCAAGAATCGCCCGACGGCCACAAAACCACCGGTTTACTGGGTTTGGTTCCCACCGCAGATTTGCAAAACGGAACCGTCAAGGCACACGAAAAAACGCTTTCCAAACGGGAGGACCTCTTTGCGCGCTATTTGAGCACCGTCGGATTTCATGCGGAGCCCGTCTTGCTGGCCCACCAACCCGTCCCAACCCTAAACGAGTGGCTGGAACGCCGTTGTTTGGAGCGTCCGGAGGCCGAATTTGCCACCGCAGACGGGGCCGAACACGCGTTGTGGCTGGTCAACGCCCCCCACGAGCGGACGGAAATCAACGCCTTACTGGCTCCCATTGACGCCTTGTACATTGCCGACGGCCACCACCGCTGCGCTTCCTCCGCCCGTTTGGGCAACGAATCCGCCGGCGTTTTGGCCTTTGTTTTGGCCAACGACCAATTGGTGGTTCGCCCCTTCCATCGGGTGGTGCACGCCGGCGCTCCCAACCCGGAGGCCTGGGAGGCCCTGCACCGCGTGGCGGACGTCGCCCCGTGTTCCCAACTTCCGGAGGAACTTCCCACGGGCGTGCTGTGCGTTTCCCACGGGAACCAGCACTGGAAAATCACCCCGCACGTGCAACCCGCTTTGGACGTGGACTGGTGTTCCGAATCCTTATTGGGTCCTTTGTGGGGCATTGCAGATTTGCGCACGGACAAACGATTGACTTTTGCTCCGGGTACCGAGTCTTTGCCGCAATTTGCCCAGCAGCAAGACCCCGCAGACTGGTGGATTGGCTTGGCGCCTACGCCGTGGTCTGCCGTGGAACAGGTAGCAGACCGCGGGGCCAGCATGCCGCCCAAAAGCACCTACATCGAACCCAAACTCCGCAGCGGAGTTACCCTTTACGCTTGGAAATGAGCTCTATATCAGATAATTTAACCCAGCTGCGCGGCCAACTCCCTCCGGAGGTTTTGTTGGTGGCCGTGTCCAAAACCAAGCCTTTGGAGGACCTCCAAACCGCGTACGACGCCGGCCAGCGGGATTTTGGCGAAAATCGCGTGCAGGAAATGGCGGAAAAACACGCCGCCCTGCCCCAAGACATTCGCTGGCACATGATTGGCCACGTGCAAACCAACAAAATCAAGGACTTCGTCTCGTGGGTGCATTTGGTGCACGGGGTGGACCGCTTGAAGGTATTGGAAGTGCTTCAAGCAGAAGCCGCCAAGGCCGGCCGCACCGTGGACGCCTTGCTGCAGGTGCACATTGCCCAGGAAGAAACCAAATTCGGCTTCTCCCCGGAGGAGCTGATTCCCCTGCTCACCCGCTCCGCCTTGCAAGCCTATCCCAACGTGCGGATTCGCGGCTTGATGGGCATGGCCAGCTTCACCCCAAACCAGCAGCAAGTGGCCCGTGAATTTGCCGAGCTTCGTGCCTTGTTCCTCGCTGGAAAAGAGCAATTGGGCTTGGATTACTTGGACACTTTGAGCATGGGCATGAGCGGAGATTGGCCTGTTGCTGTTGCAAACGGAAGCACCCTCATCCGCGTGGGAAGCGCCTTATTTGGAAGCCGATGAGTACGTTGTATGCTGTTATTGATGTAGAAACCACCGGCGGAAAAGCAGGCGAGGAAGGCGTCACGGAAATTGCTGTTTTCCTGTTCGACGGACACGAAATCGTGGACCAGTTCATCACGTTGGTCAACCCCGAGCGTCCCATCCAACCCTTTGTGCAGCAGCTCACCGGCATCACCCCCAAGATGGTGGCCCGCGCTCCCAAGTTCCCGGAGATCGCCAAGCGCCTGGTGCAAATGACCGAAGGAGCCGTTTTTGTGGCCCACAACGCCCCGTTTGACTACCGCATGATCCAGGACGAATTTGGACGCTTGGGCTACGACTACGAGCGGAAAACCCTGGACACCATCCCCTTGGCCAAACGCTTGATACCCGGCCTGAAATCCTACGGTTTGGACGCCCTCTGCACGGCCCTCAACATAAGCAACACCAGTCGCCACCGGGCGGACGGCGATGCGCGCGCCACGGTTGAGTTGCTCCGCATTCTCCTGGCCAAGGACCGCGAAAAAAGCATTGAGGGCTTGGCCGTTGACCAATCGTTGGGCGTGCGCGGAGACCATAAATTCACGCAACAAATCAAGCAGTACCGGGACACCACCGGCGTCTACTACCTCTACAACGCGCAAGGAAAAGTGCTGTACGTGGGGCAGTCGGACCGACTCCGAAACAAAATTGACCGGCATTTTCTGGCCACCAACGAAAAAGCGGAAGCGCTGCAAAACGAGGTAGCCGCGGTGCAAATCGAAGAAACCGGTTCTTGGACGCTGGCCAAGATGCTGGAAAACATGGCCTTGAAGCAGTTGCAACCGCCCTACAACAAACCCAAGGACCAATACAATTTAGGCATGGGCATGTACTGGGTTCCGTCGGAAGACGGCACCTCCGGAACCTTCGACGTACGGCCGGTGCACCACCAGAAACCGCGTGTCTACGTGCAACGTACGGGCCACGGCAAAGACTGGGCGGCATCCTGGCAAGCGCACATCCGGCCCAACCAAACCGCTTGGACCGAAAACGAAGCTTGGGAATCCCTTTTGGAAATGACCTTGCCCGCGCGCGCCTTGGTTTTGGACAAAGGACGACGAACCGGAGAAACCACCGTTTTTTGGGTAGAAGACCGCAAACTCCTGGGCTATGCCTGGGTTCAACTGGCCTCCCACCTGCAACCCAACGACGTGCTGCGCAACCAACTCACCAAACTCCCAGATAGCGACTACCTGATAGGCGTGCTCCTGGACGGTGTTCGATGGGGCGGACTGGAAGTTAGGGCTTGGTAAATCAATCGGGGCGCAAAGCCCCGGAGCTCCGGTGGCGCTTAAAACGCAAATCCCATATCCACCACCAACTGGTTCACGCGGTTGTCCGACGGGACCACTATGTTCCCGGGTAGCGTGATGTTGGTGGTATACGGAGTTAGATTGCCTTCGTAACGAACGTTCAGTTGAACTTTCTTACCCAACTGCAACCCTACCCCTGCCTGGGCACCCCAAGTACCTGCCGTTTGCGGGTCAAAATTGGTGATGTCGTTCCAGGAATTTAGGTTGGCGCTCCAAACCGGTGCCACAAAAGCACGCAAAAAGCCCAATTTTACGCCCACTTGAACGGGCAGATCCACCCGGCTTACCGGATTGGTAACTTTTGCGCCAACTTGGCCCTGACCGTCGGTAAAGGTTACCTCGTGGGACAAGCGCGTGTACACCAACTCCGGCTGCACATACACCATCAAAACCTTCAGGCGGGCATACAAACCGGCATGCCAACCGCCCGTACCCACGGCGTCCACCTCTTGCCAGTTTTGCGGCAAATTGGTCGGATCAATGTCCGACTCAATGGCTCCGTAGTTGGCTCCGATTAAACCACCGTATTGGAAAATCTGGGCGTGACTTGCTGCTCCAGAAGCCAATAACGCTAAGGCAACAAGTGCGGTTTTGACTGGGTTCATGATCTTTTGATTTAATGAACAGCGAACAACTACTTCAAGGTAGCAATAAAATCCGATACTGCCCGGTGTACGTCGTCCTCTTGGTAGGTCAACGCAGCTTTCGTAAATATCTTGCCCGTCATGCGCTCGTACAAGTTTATGTAGCGGCTGGAAATCTCTTCAATAAACGACTCCGGCAACACTGGAGGGTGCTGACCTTCTTGTCCTTGGAATCCATGCGCAATGAGCCATTGGCGCACAAATTCCTTGGAAAGTTGCCGCTGGGGCTCTCCGGCCGCTTGACGCTCTTCGTATCCCTCCGCTTCAAAATAACGACTGGAGTCTGGGGTATGGATCTCGTCGATCAAAACCACGGTACCGTCCGGCATTGTGCCAAATTCGTACTTGGTGTCCACCAAAAGCAGACCGCGCTCGCGTGCCAGAGCCTGACCGCGCGCAAAGAGCGCCCGCGTGTACGCCTCCAACTGAAGGTAGTCTTGCTCCGCCACGATTCCTTGCTCCAGAATGGCTTCGCGCGATATGTCCTCGTCGTGGGAGCCCAGTGCCGCTTTGGTGGTGGGGGTAATGATGGGTTCCGGCAGCGCATCAGACTCCCGCAAGCCTTCCGGAAGCGCAACGCCGCACAGGGTCCGTCCGCCGGCCGCGTAGGTGCGCCAGGCGTGGCCGGAAAGATACCCGCGGATGACCATTTCCACTTTGAAGGGAGTTGCCTTGCGGCCCACCGTCACCAACGGATGGGGCGTGCCCAAACGCCAATTGGGGACGATGTCTGCCGTAGCTTCCAAAAAATGCCCCGCCATCTGATTCAGGACCTGACCTTTGTAGGGGATGGGTTGGTCCAAAACCACGTCAAAGGCGGAAAGTCGGTCCGACGCCACCACGGCCAACAACCCGTTGGGCAGGGTGTACACGTCGCGAACTTTTCCGCGGTAAAAATCCAATTGGCCAAGTTGAAGCATAGGGGGGAAACGGGCTTGCGTTTGATTTAGGAATGAGGCTCAGACGGAGCTGACTCTTGGGGCTCCGCGGAGACCTCGGCAGCATCGGATGTGCGGGATTGGTCCAACCGATCGTACGCCGCAATGATCTTCCGAACCAAAGGATGGCGAACGACGTCGCGCTCGTTGAGGTCTACGCGAGCGATGCCCGGAATGCGGTCAATGATGCGCAACGCTTCCGGCAATCCACTGGGGACTTTACGGGGCAAATCGCGCTGGGAAGGGTCGCCGGTGATGATGAACCGGGCGTTGCGGCCCATTCGGGTCAAAAACATCTTAATCTGAACGGGCGTGGTGTTCTGGGCCTCGTCCAGGATGACAAAGGCGTTGTCCAAGGTGCGGCCGCGCATGAAGGCCAAAGGCGCAATCTCAATGGTTTTGTTTTCCAAATAAAGCGCAAGCCGTTCCGCGGGAATCATGTCCCGCAAAGCGTCGTACAGCGGCTGGAGGTACGGATCCAGTTTTTCCTTCATGTCTCCGGGCAAAAAACCCAGGTTCTCCCCGGCTTCCACCGCCGGACGCGTCAGCACAATGCGCCGAACCTCCTTGTTTTTGAGTGCGCGTACGGCCAATGCCACCGCGGTGTAGGTTTTTCCGGTTCCGGCGGGTCCCAAGGCAAAGAGCATGTCGTTCTCCTCCAGTGCCTCTACCATTTTGCGTTGGTTGGCGGTGCGCGCTTTCACCAGAATTCCGTGCACGCCATGCACAATTACTTCGTCGTGCGCGGCCAATTGATGCAGCACTTCTGGGCCGGACTCCAGCACAATGCGGTCCAACTGGTCCTCCGTGAGCACCTGAAAACGCTGCACGTGCAGCACGATCAAGTGTAGTTTTTCCTCAAACTGGGCTACGTCGTGCGGATCCCCGCTCAATTTGACGTCGTTTCCCCGGGCCACCACCTTGATTTTTGGGAAATACGTGCGCAGTTGGTTCAGGTATGCGTTGTGCGCGCCGAACACCACAGCGGGGTCGACATCTTCAAGGGAAATGGACTTCTCAATCAAGGGGGAATCGGTACCTTTGTTGACGCAAAAGTACGGCATCCCCATGATAACCCTCACCACGGATTTTGGACCCAAGGACCCAGACGGTGCCGCCCTGCGCGGAACGGTGTGGCGGGAGATGATCCAATTGGGGTTTTCTGTGCCGGTAGTAGACATCACGCACGCCGTGCCGCCCCGCAACCACTTGGACGCGGCGTACATCGTTCGGTTGAGTTACCCGCACTACCCCAAAAATTCCGTTCACGTGGTACTGGTGGACAGTGCTCCCTCTGCAGACGTTTTCCCCATTGCCTACCGCGCGGACGGCCCAGGAAAAGCGA
>Ga0209107_10002173_pt1 | contig 10935 bp, 7 predicted proteins | sample LakErihyJuly2011_2_FD_187460 | JGI IMG/M metagenome (GOLD analysis project Ga0209107, IMG submission 187460) | Freshwater microbial communities from dead zone in Lake Erie, Canada - CCB hypolimnion July 2011 (SPAdes) (version 2) | ecosystem: Environmental > Aquatic > Freshwater > Lentic >... | reverse complement strand
CAATGATAAATTTATGTTTTGTTTTTAATGTATGAAAAATTTTAATAGTATTATAATCATTAAGATTTATAAATATTTATTAATTTAATAAAATAATTATTAGTTTATATTTATTACAAATTTTAAAATACATTGTATCGTATTTTTTTGATGGCATCTGATTATTTTTGTTTAAACTTTTTTTTATCGAATTTTCCAGTTTTTTTAGTCAAAAAAAATAAATCTATATTCTTTTAATAATTTAAATTTTTTGTCATATTTTAGGAAATATATATATTAACTATATTAGTATGTCAATTACAGAAATTTAAGATAACCAAATACAAATTTAAGAATAAGTGAAAAAGAAAAAAGTTAAAAAGCAAAAAAAAGAAATAATTTAAGAAGAGTTGATATAACGGGCCGCAGAATGCTAGAAACCTTTTAAAATCTCTAAAAATTAATTGATCAGTCTAGTATCCGCCTATTAAAACCGCAATTATTGTGAGGAAATCGACTTAGCAGAGAAGCTAGGTGGCCAATAGTACTTGATTAACGGTCTTTATACACACACATAGTTAGGAATACCAGCAGACCAAGATGATTTATTTTTTCGAGATTTTGCTTTCCAAAATAATGAAAAACCAGTAATTGAACCAACAAGCATTTGTCGCCTCCTTTATGATGCTGTAGATGATTTCATCTTAAAAATTTTAATTGCTTGTGCGATAATCTCTATTATTGTCGCAGAGATAACTGCGGCGCCAGAGGATAGGTCTCACGCTTGGATTGAGGGTTTCGCGATACTGGTAGCTGTTTTCGTATGCAGCGTAGTGACAGCTGTTAATGATTACCAAAAGGAGAAGTAATTTGCAAAGCTGAATGATATCGCAGATCAAAGAAAAATTATATCAGTTATTAGGAACGCATAGATGCAGAACATTCATATAAGTAAGGTTCTTGTAGGCGATATCGTGTAGTTGCAAGAAGGCATGGAGATTCCTGCAGATGGATTTGTGTTGGATTCCTCAGAGCTACTGTCTGACGAATCCGCTATGACTGGAGAGTCTAACGCTATCAAAAAGATGAGTTATGAGGAATGTTTAAAGAAAAGAAATGAGATATTCTAGTTAGGAAGTCAAAATAAGAGTGACTCGCACGAAGTCCCTTCTTGTATTGTAATGTCTGGGACAAGGATTCTTGGAGGAGAAGGAAAACTTTTGATAATAGTCGTTGGGGATAGCTCCTGTATCGGTAAGATCTCTTTGCTACTTAGGTAGAGCGATCCAGAAGAGACCCCCCTTCAGACAAAACTTGTGAAGATCGCACAAGACATAGGCAAGTTTGGTCTGATCTCTTCTATAATCGTCATTGTTATCTTGCTGCTCAGATTTGCAATCGAGAGAATTAAGGAGAACAAGTGGGATCATAGCTAGAATTGGCTTGAGATTGTTGATTTTATCATACTTGGAATAACTGTTATAGTGGTAGCCATACCAGAAGGTCTACCACTGTCCGTGACACTCTCCCTAGCTTATTCAGTCAAGAAAATGCTGGCGGATCAAAATCTAGTCCGAAAACTATAGGCATGTGAGACGATGGGAGGTGCAAATAACATTTGTTCTGACAAAACAGGAACTCTAACACAAAATAAAATGACTCTAACAACCTTTTGGAACACAAATTACTTGGAATTCGATTTTAATTCTAACTCGATGAATCTTGACTCATATATCCCTGTCAACTTCTAAGAGCTTTTCTTAATGAGCTGTGCTGTGAATACCTCGGCTGAGATCAGACCTGATGAGAAAGGAAGTAAGACAGAAATAGCGATTCTGAGAGCGTTAGATAAATTTGGTTGCCCGTTCGAGGAAATCAAAAAAAAATATCCTGTCATATTAAAAAAAATTCCCTTCTCTTCAGCAAGAAAAAGGATGTCAGTGATTGTCCAAGATTAAAGTGGCAAGCACATAATGCTGACAAAAGGAGCAAGTGAGTTAATCTTCGCTTCCTGCAGTTACTTTCACAATATGGTGACCAACACAGTTGTGAAGTTAGACTCTCAACTGACAACGCAGATAGAAGAAAATATTTTTAAAATGGCCCATGAAGCCTTAAGAACAATATGTCTTGCGTATAAATATATCTAAGATACGGATGATACCGATGTAAAGGACAACCTCGGTGTTTATAATATAGAGAAGTCGGAGTTGGTTATGATGGGGATCTTCGGAATTGTGGATGTTATCCGTAAAGAGGTGCCGAAAGCTCTTGAGCAGTGCAAAGCGGCCGGGATTACTGTTAGAATGGTAACAGGGGATAACAAAGAAACAGCAAGAGCCATAGCTATTAAATGCGGACTCATAGATCCCCAAGATAAGAATGTAATCATCATTGAAGGAAGTAAGTTTATAGAGCTAACCGGAGGAATTATCTGCAAAAAGTACATATCCCCTCTTAAATTACCCACCCCACCCTCCTTTAACTAACTTTTAAGCTGTAAAGTATAATCTTGTGAATGCCCTAGAGATGTAGCTACTGCAGAAAGAACTCAGAAGCCCTTGAGGGTGGATACAATTAAGAATGGTTAAGCTTTTGATTAGTTAATTCCTAATTTAAAGATCATGGCAAGATCACGACCTGAAGACAAGTATGCACTTGTTGCTGGTCTTATCGAGAGAGGAAACATAGTAGCAGTAACAGGTGATGGGACGAATGACGCTCCTGCTCTAAAGAAAGCAGACATCGGCTTTGCCATGGGAATAGCGGGTACCGAGGTAGCAAGAGAGGCAGCTTCCATAATCCTCCTAGATGATAACTTCAAAAGTATAGTCTCCGCGGTGTTGTGGGGCAGGAACATTTACGACGCAATTAAAAAATTTTTATAATTTCAATTAACCGTCAACTTAGTTGCAGTGTTCTGCACTATCATAGGAGCAGCGGCGTTGAAACAATCCATCCTTACCCCCATACAGATGCTATGGATCAACCTTATCATGGACACCTTTGCCTCCTTAGCTCTTGCTACCGAGCCGCCCTCCCTCGATCTCCTTTTAAGAAAACCTCACGATAGGAACGAATATATAGTCTAAAAAACAATGTGCAAGCACATCATAGGCTAAGCCTTACTCTAGATTTCAATCATCTTACTGATGGTCTTTGAGGGAGAAAATTTCTTCCCTGAGTACATGGATCTTTGCGGCGATCCTGAGATCTGCTTTGACGACAGAATTATATAAGCTTTCGCTGAGCGCCGAGATGAATTCCCTCCCTAACTCCAAGACATAGTCTAGATATCCTACAAAGGTGTCCTAGTTGATTACCCCTACAAGGTACGTTTCTCCTCCAATACTTTGTAATTTGTAACAAGTGGGAGAAGGAAGGAGTACAATGGGATAGATCTTGAGTATCAGCTTGTGATCGACTTGTTCAATGGCGTACCTAGTCGGCATTTCACATACATCTTTAATATATTCGTGATGTTCTAAGTTTTTAACTTCGTAAACGCACGAAAATTAAAGTTATTTAAAATAAATTTATTAACTTTAGGGAAGAGCTGTTTGTTTTAGAAGGAATAAGCAAGAACATTCTATTCCCTGTCATAGTAATCTTCATTATCATCACCTAGATAGGGATAGTCACTTTTGGAAGTATAGCCTTTTAATGTTACAGTTTCAAAGGCTTGAGAATAGAACAATGGTTTATTTGTTTAGGCTTTGGGCTTTTAGGAAATATATGGAGTATTGTTTTGAAGTTTATACCTGACGACTTAGTCATTAAATTTAATCTTGGATGGGAAAAAGTTGATTAATAAAGATTCGAGGAAGAACCCTCCAAAAAAGATCCTAATTAGACATATTTTGATGATAAGCATGGATTAGTCTAAGAATCATTTTAAAGACCACGTGATAATTCATTAATTTTAAAGAGGTTGCAACCAGAAAAAGAAGATGGTATGAAAATTTCCGGCGAGTAAATACCTAGATAAGTTATATGAATTATTATTAATATATTTGTCTATAATTTATGTGTTTTTTCAGAATTTTAGTAATTAAAAATTAAATTTTTTTTTATATTATTAAATATTGCACGCTAAAAAATTTAAATTTAATTTAAAAAATGGAGACAAATTAATCATAATTAATGAATTAACATAATTCCATATTTTTAGATTGGAATAATCATAATGATGGATAAAAATATGACTAAATATATGATATTAAATAGATTATAATAAAAAAAAGAGATATTTATAATAATAAAATAAATAAAATAAATAAGAATTAAAAAATTTCTAATAGAAGAGAAATAATCACAAAATCATAAAGTATATTACATTATAGCTTGAAATCAGAAATTTCAAGCAATATATTGTTAAATAAATAATTATTTATCAATTTTTGTGAACATTATATGAGCGATTTTAAATAATAAATTTTGAATTATAAAAATAATAATTAGATAAATATTGAATAATTTCATTAAAATATTAATAAATTATAAGTTTTAACACAATGTGGATAAGATATAACTCCTAAATAATTTTTAATTGATCAAAATATAGTGCCATTATTAATATACATTTTAAATACAAATGATTTATGTACAGAATAAATAATTATTGAAGTTTTGATAATTGTGAATAATTTACTTTATGATGATGAATAATAATATATGACGATTAAATAGATAGAAATTGAAAATCCTGAATTCATGAATTAAATTTTTAATTTTTTAAGACATAAAAATGACAAAATTTAATAATATTCTTTTTCAATTTTAGGAAATATTTGTTAGAATAATTCATATCAAAGAAATTTATTAATTGTTGAGAAATAAATACTAATTTATCTATTTTAAAATGTTAATAATATATAATATGAAGATTGGCTATGGTTTATTTAAATATTATCATTGGAATTAAATGATTAATAAATAATTGAGCTATTTATGCCATTAATAGAATAAATAGATAATTTATTTGAAAAAAATATTAATTACCAACTTATAGTTTATTTTATGAATATTATGATTAATTTTACATCAAATTTGACAGACATGACGATTTTTTATATTCATAATATCAGTTCTTTGAATAAAATAATATAATTAATTGGGCATCCTATTGAAAAAATATGCTAATAAGCATTAACTTTTGTAAAAAATATTATTCATAATTATTAAATAAGTTTATAACTTGTAAATTAAAATCATTTAATAAATTATTTAGAAAAACCTTTAAGTAGATAAAATAATACAACATGCAAATTAATATGTTAAATCTTGTAAAATATAACAAGTTTCGATTTAAGTATAATCTCAATTATTTTATAAAATAAAAAAATTATTTAAGGTTTATTTTTAAATTTATAATAGTTGGATTTTGATATTATGATATAAATATATTCTACTTTAAAAAATATAACAGATAGAGCTAATTTATAACAAATTTAAATTTTAATTGATTTAGATATATTAGAAATATTAATATAAGGTTTAAATTTAGAAAATTCAGAAATTATAATTTTTTGCTTACAAATAATAAAAATAATATTAAATATTGCTTAAATCCAACAATCCCGTAATTATTACAATCGCATAAAAAAATAATTGAAAATAAAAGGATTTAAGGAAATATCAGAATTTTTATTAAATCATAAAAATGATGAAATTTATGAAATATGTGAATAAATAATTGTATAATTTTATCAATTTAAAGTAGATAATGATGATGTATGATATAACTAAACTTAATTGTATTATAATAATTATTAAAAATATATATTTAGTTTATTAATTATAATATTTAAATTTAATAAAAAAATATGAATATATTTTTGACAATGTGCAATGATATTTTTAGACACGAGAGAAAAGCTCGTGCCTTACGTAAAAGATTAGGTGTTTTTAATTATAAAATTGGAAAAATTGGTTATCATAAAAAACCAGGACTTATAGATTTACAATACAAAGAAAGATTAAAAAAAGTACATTAAAATATATTTATTATATAGAAAGGAGCTTAAGCCTGGATTTATAGAAAGGAATAAAAAAGTGATAAATATTTTGGAGAATTTGGAAAAAGCGGTTTTATTTTTGATAAAACAAAAGTTCCTTTTTATGATGTACCTAATTTAGAAGGATTTGAAGTATTAAAATATTATAAAATTTAAGCTTAAACCTTATGCATCTGCATAAACCCCATAGGTCGAAGATGATATAAAATAAATGTTATTAAAATTAAATGATTTTACAATCACAGAAAACCATGACAGATAAAGTCATGAAGAAAATCAACTAAAAAAATGAAAATATTTAATATATTTGTTAATAAATTATTATTCTAATATAATTAATTAATTGTATTTATTTATTAATATTAAATTTAAATTATATATAATGATCAAATAGTTGGAGGATATAGATAAAATAAAATCATAAATCACGAGTATGAAAGATCTCTTGATAAATATAAAGTAAAATAAATAAAAATTCTAAAGTATGCCAAATGAATCCGTGAAACAAAAATTGAATGAGGTAAATTATATAAATATATAAAAGTAAATGCATTCCTTTATTATTATAAGAAGAATGTTAAGAAAAATATATCTTCACATAGAGAAAGACAGAGAACAAATTAAATTAGAAAAAGAATAAATCGACAAAATCTCAATATATTTAGAAAGTTTACTTTATCAAAAATTGACAATTTCAAATAATATTAAAATATGTAAAAGTCAATAACTCCTAGGAATTGATAAACTTAAATTATTAGAAGAGATATAAAACAAAGACCTAATAGCCGACAGAGATTAAATTAAAAGTAAATACATACCTTCATATTTTTAGAAACTCTTTCTAATGAACTCAAAGAGAGAGAAGAAAATGAGAAAATATATCAATAGATCAAACTTCAATAATCTGAATTAATGAACGATCATGACGAAAAAACTAAATCTTTCCAAGAAGAACTACCAATGCTTATTTTTAAACTTTCGGAGAACATAAAACCTATACAAAAAATTCTAAAAATCCCATCTTCTAAAAATCCCCAGCAGTCAAATTTGGTCCCTGAACTGACCCCTGTAATGCAACAAATATATGATCAGATAGGAAACGATATTTGTCCCGGATTTGAAGATATAGAAATTCAGAAAATTCATAATAATTTTTATATTTTAAAAGATGAAAAAAAAAATGAAATTTTCGGGTATGAACTAATATACACAATCTTGAATCCCTGCTTCAGATAAAAGTCTAATATAGAATTGGAGATTGAAAAGACGTATAAAATAACTCTGGATTTGACACCAGTATTTCCTATGAGATTTATCATTAGGCATTAAAAAGAATTATAATGGTTGGGAATCTATCTAGACACTAAAAATTTTTAAACGGAGGAATTTTTCGACAGTGAATTTACCCTACTACCAATTTACAACAACTTAGATAAATCAGACTTACAAACATTTCTATAGTTTCCTCAATATGATACTATATCCTAAACGATTAAATAAAGTCTTTAATGCCTCAGAGAAAAAGGAATCTCGAAGATCGTGCTAAAAAATTGGCTAGAACTGTTAAAGAATAATAAGATTTAAAAAAGTTTGAATATAAAATTTTTGACGTTGAAGAAAAATACTGCCTCGGAGGTTAAAGAGCTGTAAGAAGAAGATGAGGATAAGAAATCAGTTAAAAGCAACAAAGAAGAGGGTGAAATTAATGAGGAGGAAAATCAACAAAAAATACAAGATTAGGATACAACCCAGAACTATAAATTCTAGATAGAATTCAGTGGTAAAGGAAAACTTGGAGGAATTTTCACAATAGCCAGAGACTACCCAAAATCGATACCTATATTTAAATTTTTGGAAAGTTTGTCCGAAGGATACGAGGAAAAAGCAACAGAAAAAAGTTTAAATAAAACTAAAATTCGAGAAAAATAAAAAAAACAGACAATTCTAACAACCGAATAATTCCAAAAATTAGAAAATATTGTGAATAACATGGGAAGTTCTATTACAGGTAATTTAATAATCCTCACTTAATCAGACCAATAAAATACAATCTTAATCAGATAAATGAACGCTTTATTTCAATTCGTGGAAGATCCTGATAGTATATTGGGTATGGGGATGGGGTATCAATGAAATATTTTATATAATTAAATTATATTATTATTTTTAAATTAACCACCCGCCTTTATAAGATTATTAAATTAAAGCGCTTAAATCTATATATATACAAGTTTCGGGGGGGATATTATATATAATATTTATAATTAATAATGGACGCAAATTTGACTGTCATCAGTCCTAACGTAGTTTAATAGTCACTTAGTGTCAGCAGAAGGCATCTTTCGTAGTCACAAATGACCCACGGAGCTTCCTAATTAAATAATCCTACAAGTTAGATCGTATCAAAGCATAGATCCGTCTTTACTTCAAATCAAGAAAGTTAGTCAGTATCATCTGAGAACCAAAGGGGCTAACTATGGGGAACAAATATAAACGAGGTCGAAGTTATGACCAAATTTCAAGAATTCCTTTAACAATACAGGGAAGAAATAATGCCCGTCTCTGAATAAAGCAGTCAGAGAATGGTGGAGGAGATACAACAGGGGTAACTCATCTACATGAACAACATCGAAATCTTACAAGCCTGTAACTATACCTTACTGATTGATGGTACCCATCTATATTCATACGACAAACAACTTTATCGACAATTGATAAATTTCCCAGCTGAAATGCTTTGTTTGTTCGACGAGGTTGTTAAGATCCTTTACGTGAAACGTTTCCCGGAAGAAGAAGCCAACTCTTACAATATTCTTATCGGATTAGTCAACTTAAATAAAAAAGATCATAATATTCTGAGAAGTTTACACCATGTCAACCTCAATAGACTGATTTAAATCAGTGGAATTGTCATCAGATGTAGTGATGTCTATCCAGAGATGAAAGCAGCCAAGTTTGAGTGCACCAAGTGCGGATAAATTGAATAGGCCAGGTTAGAAAAAGCTAGGTTAGAAGAGCCAACCGACTGCAAAAAGTGTAAAGCTAAACACTCGTACTAAATAATTCACAACGAATGCTTATTTACTGACAAGCAGTACATCAAAATTTAGGAGCTTCCAGAATCCGTCCCCGACGGTGAGACCCCTCTGTCCACAACCTTAGTTGCTTATGACAGTGTTAATGTCGATTCCGTAAAGCCAGGTGATAGGATACAGTGTATCGGAATCTATAGGGCTCAAGGTATCAGATAAAACAAGAATAAGCGAACCCTTAAATCTATTTACAATACATACTGTGATGTTGTTTCTCTCAATAGAATCTAGAAAAATAGGTATTTGGCCTTCACCAATGCCAATGAGGCTAGAACAGAAGGGATATAGTATACCGATGACGAAAAGGATAAATTTGTAGCTCTTGCGCAAAACCCTTACCTTTATGACATATTGGTCAAATCCCTAGCCCCTAGTATATGGGAGTAAGAGGATGTTAAAAAAGGATTATTGTGCTAGTTATTTGGAGGATGTTAGAAATATTAAGAGGATTCTCCTAATGCTTTTAAAGGGAGATTTAGGGCCGACATTAATTGTATCTTAGTTGGGGACCCATCAGTTGCTAAGAGTTAGCTATTAAGTTACGTTAACAGGATCGCTCCAAGAGGTATTTATACTAGTGGAAAAGGGTCATCAGCTGTAGGTCTTACAGCTTACGTCACAAGAGATCCTGATACTAGAGAAATCGTTTTAGAATCCGGAGCTTTAGTTTTATCTGACATGGGAATATGTTGTATAGATGAGTTCGACAAAATGGATGAGAACACTAGGTCTATTTTACATGAGGCAATGGAATAACAGACAATATCAATTGCAAAAGCCGGGATAGTCGCATAATTGAATACCAGAACTGCCATCCTGGCAGCTGCCAATCCCGTGGAATCAAAATACAATAGAAACAAAACAGTTGTTGAAAATATCAACCTAGCTCCCACTCTTCTTTCCCGATTTGACTTGATATATATCATCCTTGATACCGCTATAGAAGAAAAAGATAAGACTCTCTGCAGACATATTTTAAGTCTATACACTGGCAATTAGTCTGAACAACACTAGTCCAGTTTTAATATGAGTGAGGATGATGGAAGTTGGAGAAATTTGCCTGTACTGGATAAAGAATCTTTCTCCAGGTATATAAGTTACGCTAGATAAGAGATAAGACCGCTTCTGACAGATCTGGCCTGCAAAAAATTGAAAGAAGGATATATTGCTGCCAGATAACTCGGTAAAAATAAAAATGTAATCACATGGTAAATTATTATTTGTTTATATATAAAAGTACTACAAGATAATTAGAATCGGCTATCAGAATTTCAGAATCTTTGGCTAAGATGAGACTCTCATAAATTGTTGAGGAAAAAGATGTGGATGAAGCCTTGCGACTAATCAAAGTTGCTACTTAGCAAGCAGCCACAGATCCTAACTCCGGTCTCATTGATATGGATGTCATCTCTACAGGAAGATCCTCTGCATCAAGAGAAAAAATAAAAAAAATGATAAAATTTGTTGATGTATAACTTTATTTATTAATCTTTCAGGAAATTATAAAAAATAATAAAAATGAATTTTAATCTGGAAGGGGAATGCCATTTAATTAGTTGTTAAATCTTATTAGAGAAAAGTATTAGGCTTAGACAACAGAAAGTATAACAGAAGATGATTTAGCTGAAGTATGCAGAACTTTGGATGAGAGCGGCAGAATTTCTATTACTGGTAATAGGAAAAAACCAACATTCATCAAGTTGGGTCCTACTAACACATATGAATGATATTATTCTTTATTTTTAGTTTGTTTTTATCATTAATTTAGTTTCGTTCTTTTTATTTAATTTAATAATAATATTCTTAATATTTAAGGATTTATTCAAAATATAATTTGATAACATATT
>Ga0209107_10002172_pt1 | contig 10935 bp, 12 predicted proteins | sample LakErihyJuly2011_2_FD_187460 | JGI IMG/M metagenome (GOLD analysis project Ga0209107, IMG submission 187460) | Freshwater microbial communities from dead zone in Lake Erie, Canada - CCB hypolimnion July 2011 (SPAdes) (version 2) | ecosystem: Environmental > Aquatic > Freshwater > Lentic >... | reverse complement strand
ATCAAGGTCAATGGCACGAACCCAGCCCTGCTCATCTGGATTATGATCAGACTTACGAGCAGCGTGTCGGGTATCACCGACCCAACCATCCGATGCCCTGTCACGATCTGGGAAGGAATCATCTAACTGCTCTCTTAACTGAATAGCAGCTTTAGATAATCTTGGCTTCATGAGCAATTATCTTAGTCAAGTGTTCCACTATTTGCCCAGTTTTAGACCAGCAGGAATAGGCTTGGAGTATTCCCACTTTTCAATATATGCGCCTAATCCGTCTGAATCATCACGCAAGTTTATGCTTCCAGCAACAGGAACAAAATCTGCGTCTGTCAATTCAGGATAAGCCTCAATAATTGTCTCATATAGTGTCATTTGATTAACTCCTAATCCATACGCCGCTGAAAGTTGTTTGACTTTGGCCTTGTGCCACTAATAATGTTGTACCAGCCATATAAACAAAAAGTTCTACATAATCAGTTGTTCCGTTAAAATAAACAAGTGTTCCACCTGAATTGGAAAAATTAGATGTAATTGAAAAATCGTTAAATCTTGCGTATTCACTTCCATTTTTGTAAATTGAACCAATTTCACGCGTTAAAGTTGTACCAACAAAATAAATTGTCGAGTTGATTTGGTAATAGCCTGCTTTCGTTGGCGTGAATCTGTAATTTGTTGTGCTATCAAAACAATTATCTGTGTCAAAACTTTCTGCGTTTAATTGCACTTTTGTCAAAGTTGCAGTTGTAATAGATTGGTCAGTTGTTGCACGATATGCATAAAATGCTGGCCCACTTGAACCACTTGGAGTTTCCCATTTCAAGCCTGTTGCAGCGGTACTATCCGCCACAAGTGTTTGGCCGTTTGTACCTACTGCAAGTCGGGATACTGTATCGGCAGCAGTAGCTGCAATGATGTCACCTTTAGCATCAACAATAGTCTTAGGAACCATAGTTGCCATAGTGGTGTCAATGGCATCGCCTAGCGTACGCATGGCCAGCGCGCCATTTTTTACTAGATCAGTGTTATCTGGTTCTGGCCAGTTATATATAGGGCTAGTTGCCATTTTATGTTATTGCTCCTGTCGCATTATTCCAGATAAGTGTAGCATTTACACCCGTCCAGATTGTGTTAGATGGTATTACTGTCTCCCATTGTGTGGTAGATAGTGAAAACTCTGTAGCCGTGATGTAAAGGGTTATATCCACAAAAGTAGGGGTAGCGCGTAGGGCTACATTCTCCACAAAGCCCTCAAATGTGCCACCTAGAAGGTTGGAAGGTAGATTTTGAATAAGGACAGGCTCGCCAAAGAAGATGCCAATTAAATCATCGAGCATGGCAGATGGCATGTCTGGGTTATCTAATCTAAAGGTAATCGCTCCCAGTGAGGCTTTAGCGTTCTTGCGTAGATTAAGCTCTCTAGTGCCAATGTCAGTGATGTCGGCAAGGTTCTTGATGTTGGACTCAAAAGACTTCTCATAGAGGCCGTAAGAGGCAATAGAATCGCTATCAGAGGCACTGTAGGTTGAGCCATAGGCTGTAGAGTATTTATAGATGAGGCTATTGCGGATGCGAGCAATCTGTGTCTGAGAACTAATACTGCTAGGAGTTGCATAAGCTGCATCAAGGTAGGTGTAACCATTATCTGAAAGGTAATCTGAGCGATGGTCTGCATCGTCATAATTGACTAGGCCATCTGCTGACTCATAAACCTGACCAAGTGCGCTAGTGGCAATCTGATCTGCTAAAGTCTGGCTTTTGGCCGTAGCAGATGCCGCTTGGCTTATCATCGTATAGAAGCCTGAGTCAATAGTGCCGATGTAAGTCTCAGCATCATTCCATGTAGTAGTTGCTGGATAAGTAGCCCATGTAACAGTAGGGGTAACTTCATTCCAAGAAAGGTTGAGAGCTGCGCCTAGAATGGCTGCAATCTGTGCGCCATCTAATCCCTCTGATAGGGCTGTGTTGTAAATAGCCTTAGTCAGTTTAGCCAGCGCGCCAATGCCTAGAATTGTGCCTGTTGTGATGTAACCACTTTCTTCTGGGCTTCTAACTCCAATAGAAAAGTCTGAGACCTCACCACCAAAAACAGTGATATAAGTGCCAGATGTATTCTTTAACTCTAAAGTAATTGGCTCAGTAACATTGATGGTAAAAGGTGAGCCATCTGTATTGATGATTTCTACTCGGCAGTAACCTGCTGTGCATTGGCGGTCAATGTCTAGCCGACCAGTAGCATAGGAAACAGAGGTGACAGTTGTATAAACATCATCACCTACTGTCACACGCCATTCTGGTAGCCATGTCATTATCGAAGCCTTAGAGTTCCACGATCTACAGCGCCCTGCAAATACTGGTCTAGAGTCTCAGCAATAGCGTTAGGGTCTCCTACACCAGTCTGGATAGTTATGTTAAAGCTGTTTAGAGAGCTGTTAGCAAATGCTGCTGCATCTGCTGCATTCTGTGCATCTAGCAGGTCAGCCATTGCATTGGCTCTTCTTGTAGCTGCATCGGCGAACTCTAAAATAGCTGCCATTGACACGCCGCTTGTAGGAATCTTTTCTACAAAATCTCCAACAGGGATTCCAGAAGCACTAGATCTGCCTGTGCTTGTACCAGCACCAGTTATCTTTGGTTGTCCAGTCATATTGCTCATGGCGTTTAATTTGGCAATAGCAGCATCTAGATTGGCAAGGTTAATTAAGTCTTTAGGCTTGAGACTATCAAGAACTGATTTTATGTCTTTTAGTTTTATATCCTGTAAGCCTAAAGCACCAAGAATCTTAAGATCAGCATTAAGTTTATTAGTAGCAGCAATGATGGCTGCTTCATCCTTAGAGGCAATAGCATCTTCTAAGGCAAGAATTGACTTCTTAACATTAAGGCGGGCAGTGTCGTTAGCAATCTGCAATAACTGAGCCCCGCTAGTTGCTTTGCCTAGTTGTTCAGCCTGAGATGTAAGAGCTGCTGCAATCTGGATTTTGTCCATGTCAAAGACTGACTCGCCTTTGAGAAGGGCTGCCTCGCCCTTAGCAATAATTGCTTTGGCTTTGTCGGCTGCTAATTGTTTATTCTTAAGAGCAAGTCTTTCACGCTCGCGCTTAAGTGAATCCTTTTCTAATTTGGCAAGCAGTTCTTGTTGTCGCTTTTGAGTGAGAGTAAGCTTGACTTCTTTTTCTTTAGGGGCAACATTGACATTAACCCCAAATTGCTTACCCACAAACCCTGAAAAGATTTCTCTAGGTAGTTTCTTTAGATTAGCAATCAAAGTTGGAATGACACCAATAGTTCTGCCAGTCTGGACTGTGACCTTAGCAAGTGCGCTGGCAATGGTCTCAATTACATAAGCGGCATCTGAGGCATCTGTGCCACCACCAATAAGAGCAAAGGCATCAACTAACCCGCCACCGATAATCTCTGAGGCATTAGATGTTGCAACACTGAGAACATTAAACTTGTAAGCAGTAGTATCTAGATAATCCTCAGCTGCGCCTGCGGATCGCTTGAGGATAACTCCAAGAATCTCATTGAATGACTTAGATGTAAGTTCTGCTCTGGTCAAGCCTGTGTTGTATTTAGAAAGCCCTCTGGTAATGCCTACATAACCTTTGCCTAAGTCCTCAGTTACAGTGGCTAGGTCAATGCCAGATGCTCGACTAATTGTGATTGCATCATTGAGAAGCTTCTGAGACTGGACTAATGAGCCAGTAGTGGTCAGCAAGCCCTGAAAGGCTGGGCGCAAAATATCATCTGCAACTGCGGCTGATTTCTCTAAGTTGGATATAAAGTCAGCAATAGCAGGATTAGCAAAGCCAATGCCTAGATTCTCAACTGCTCTGCTAAGTCGAAGGGCTGCTGCTTCATCATCGGCAAATGCCTTAGCTGCTGCCTTGCCATAAGAAGTAATAGCGGCAGCACCGAATGCTAGACCTAAACTACCTGCAACCTTTTTAGCAGTTCCAGATAATTTTCCTAAAGCAGTCTCAGCTTGCTTAAATCCTTTAGCATCGAACTTGGATGCAATGTTGATTACTTCTTGATAATTCACGCTGCTCTCCCTAATGCTCCAGCTCTAGACCTTTTCAACAATTCTAGTTCTGCTGTAGTAATTGCCTTATTGACAATGCCTTCTGCAACGCCTTTGTTTTGAGCCCATGCTCTAAAGATTAAACGACCACGACCCTTAAGGCTTCCTGTAAGTGGAGGCATAGCAGCGATAAATTGTTGTCCAGCTTTAGGGTTGCGAGAGTGTGAATACTTTTTACCTGCTGGGCCTTTAGGCCCTACCCACGGCTGACCTTGTGCGCCGTTACGACCAGCAGATTCATAAATTGCACCTGCGCGAGAATTGTTAAATACCGAAGCCATAGAATTAAAGCCTCTAGCATTTCGCTTTGTAACTGCTGTGCTATAACCAATCTTAGATTTGATTGTTGAAGCAGAAAATGTAGGGAAGCTACCCTCATTAAACGATCTATCAGCCCAGCCGCTTAAAGGTGATTGAGATGGAACATAGCCCCGAGCTGTTTGTGCTATTGGGGCAAGCCCGCGCTTTAATTCAATTTTAAGAGACTTCTCTAAATCAGGAGCGAAGCGGCGCAACGCTTTGCGAAGGTCAGCGTTTCCTCTTAGTTCTATTTGCATCGCTCACCTCTTTCGCCTCATCCTTTAGCCCCTGCACAAGTGCATCGAGCATGGTGTTATCTAATTCCAATAGTGCTTGTGGCGGGATCTGCAACCTAATGCTCAGTCGAGCGATTAGGTAGGTGAATGGCAGATCTCGCTTTATGCTAAAGGGTCAGAGTCTAAAACCTCAACACTTTTCAGTGTCTCGATAAACTCCATCCCAAAAGGCTTTACAGTTTCACCTGACCTGCGGATAACCTCATGAGCCAAAAGATAGACATGTGACTGTTTTTCCTCTTCACGAAAAGCACGATGAAAACCCATTTTAGTTTGTTGCTCAAAGAAATACTCCACTGCTGGTGTAATTTCTCCTTCAACAATACTTCCATCTGTCTTAGTAATCTTTAGTTTTGCCATTGGTTAGCCCCTTTGTTAGTTGATTACGCTGATGCTACAGTGATTGTGCCATTAACATTCCATGTCACAGATTGTGTGCTTAGGTCTGCTACTGATCCATTGATATCTGTAGTGTTGTTAATTAAGCAAGTCATTGTGTAAAGCGGATTAGTTGCAGATGTTGCACCTGATGTCTGCTTTACTGTGACTGTTGTTGATGTTCCCCATGCAGCTTGCAAAGTCTGTAGGACTTCGCTTGTAGCTGTGTCATTAAGGAAATCGATTGTAATTGATGATGCTTCTAGACCTTTAACGAACTTGTGACCTGAATCACCCATCGCTGTTACTTCTAGTTCATCAAAAGAACGATTGATTGTTACTGATGTTACATGGTCAGAGAGATCCACCGCATTAACAGTAAGAACTACTCCGTTGTTTAAGAATACTGCCACGGCTTATTCCTCATCTTTCTTGGTTGCTGGCTTTGGTGTTGGTGCTGCTGTTGGTGCTGCCTGACCGATTTTAATCAAGAAGGCTTCCAACTCTTTATCGTAATCGGACATGCTTAACTCCAACTCGTTAGGATTGATACGGACATCTCGCAGCTGAGCAAGTCTCCACTTGCAGCATTGAGAACACTAGGTGCGCTTATCGCACTTACATTATAGACCAGAGATGATGCAGCAAGGAGTGCAAACACACTAACTACTGTGTCCTCGATGCCGTTAAGGTTGCCCTCATTATCAAAAAGTGGCACTGTCATTACAATTTTAAAGTTAGCCATAGGGCTAATAGAAATCTGAGAGTTATTATTAGGTGTCAAGTATGGATCATCGGGTGACACAATTACAGAGTTAGCAAGGACTGTTGCTGGTGGAAATGCAAAGGTCTGCCACTTAGCGTTATTGACTAGGGCAGTCGCTAAAGTAGTTCTGAGTGTAGTAATGGCAACTGGAGGCATTATCCGACCATTGAGCGTGGGTCTAGTGCGTGGGCTATCAATCCTCGCACCTTAGCGAGAAGCTGTGCGCTCATTCGATAAGGGCTTGGCTGGAAATCGACAAGGTTACTGCCAGAAAGGGTGGCTGTACGCGCTTGCCAGATTTCTACAGATATCATTAAAGCTGCTTGCTGGATTGCCATGTCAGCCGTCCAGTCTGTAGATGGACTTATTGTAACTGTGCCATAAGGTCGCACTGCATGCTTAGGCTCTGCTGCTGGTGTTCCTGTTATTGCGTAAGAAATTGAATAATCGCCAACTTCTGTGATTGTCTTTGATCCATTAAGATGCGATTTATTATTAGTTACTACAACTGTCTGACCTACATAAAATGTGTCTTTGACAAGTTCATCAAAATATAAAGTGCCTACTGTGGTCGTGTTGCTGTGTGCCACATTAAAATTAGTATCTGCCCATAACATTGGAAGCAAGACTGCATCTGTTGCATCGCATACTTCTTGAAGGGTTGCATCTGGATACAATGTGCCTACGCCTAGTGTTGAGCGTAATTCTGCAACTGTTGTAAGTGCCATGATGATCCTTTCTAAAGACTCTAGGGGTCAGAGGGCTACTGACCCCTAGAGCGACTTAGTGTGGCTTACGCCTTGTTATTCTTGAATGCGCCTGCGCCGACCTTAGTAGCGATTGCTCCAAAGCCGTAGTAGCCGATAGTTACCTGTCCTGCTGCGGTTGATTCTGCGCGTAGGCGGTAGGTAGGGCTCTCATACCATGTGTATGCATCTGGATTCACAACAAGGATTGTTCCATCGCCATCGCCTGCGTTTGTTGGATCAACATAAAGGTTAAGTCCTGCAACATTACCTGTTAGTGATGTTGGAGTTACTACACCGCCTGCGTTCATTGGCTGTGAAGCTGTGTAAATTGGACGGCCTGCATCGTTTAGAGACATGATGTTTGACCATTGTCCTGTAGATACAACCATGTTTCGAGCAAATGGGTTTGGAAGTCCTGCTGTAGCGCCATAGACAGAAGCTGAACCACGAGCGACAATACCTAGCAACTCTGAGGCTGTTGGATATGTGACTGTTGTAGTTGCATCTGCTGTTGCGCCTGCAATAAGAGCAGCATTTACTGCTGCGTTAGTAGCCTTTGCGTAAGCTGCAGCCATGTTGCGTACAAGCTCATCAAAGAATGCTGGAGATGTACGATCTAGCAATTCAACAGAGAATGTCTGCTGTCCAGCGTACTTCTTAACTGATACTGACAAGAATGCTGCTGTCTGATCTGTATCTGAGAATGCTGCACCTTCTGCTGTATCTGCAACTGTTGGTGCTGCTGTAATCTTTGGAATCTCGAAAGTCATACCTGCATCTGGCAATACTCCACGAGAGATTGCATCGATTGAAGGACGAATTGTTGTTGATAGTGGGTTGATGATTTCAGATAGTTGGCGTGTTGGTACTAGACCTGCGTTATCTGTTGTGTCATCTGCTGCGCGTAGGTATTGACGAGCATCTTCATCACCTAGAGCTGCGCGGATTGTGTTCTCTGCATACTTAGCTGCTGTTACTTCAATGCGTGGCTTTGCAAAGTATGCTGCTGATACAGTTGGGCGAGCAGCTTCGACCGCTTGTGCTTCAACTGGTGTTGCTTCGACTGCTGAAGTGGTTTCTTCCACGGTGGCTGTCTCGCTTTCTGTTGGTTGGGTTTCTTCTTCTACAGCAGATTCTTCTGCTGCAATATCAGTGACTTGAGCCGACTTAAATGCGGGCTCTGTAACAAGGCTCGTTTCTACGAGCCTAGCTGAGGAGACATAAGTAATGCCATCCTTGATTTTAGACTTAAGAACTTCTGCACCAATGCTCAATCCTGACTGCAAGCCTTCTTCTGCAAGGATAAGAGCTTCTGTACCGCGCTGTGAGCGACTAACAGAGAACACTGCATGAATTGCATCTTCTGATTCGCTAAATGAGACCATGCGACCTAAAGGCTTTTTGTTATCATGCTGGCTTAGTAGCTTGATTGCTTTAGGGTCTTGAATCTCAATAGAGCCAGAAGCAAATATTACTTTGCCCATATTAGTTGAGCCTGCTTCGACATTGAGTGGAACAATCTTGCCTGAGATAGTGCGACTTGCTGAGTCGGCTGTTAGTTCAGCTGAGAAAGTGATTACTTGGTTCATTCCATACCTTGACTTCCATTAGGTGTTAGATCAGTCATTTCCATTGCTTGTTCTGTGGTAATGAGATTAAGACTAAGTAGTTTTTCAATTACTGCTAGTTCTTGCATTGGGTCGGTGCGCAAGAAGTTCTTATCAATATCGAACTTCACCACATTGCCACGAGCAGTAATATCATCCATAGACAAGCGATCTTCTATTGCACTTATGAAAGGCTGCAAAGATAGCTGAAGAAACTGTTTTCTCTCGTCTTGAACATTATTGTATGTGTAACTGGAGTTCTGGTCAGCAGATACATAGATTGCTGGAACATTGCATAAACGGGCAATTTCAGTTGCAAGATTTTGAATTGCCTCGCCGTACATCATGTCCTTAGGTGAAAATTGAACAGGAACATACTCAAGAGTAGAAGTCAAATAAGCAGTAGAGCGATTATTTCTTGCGCTCTTGAAAGCAGCTAATAATCCAGAAACTTCTTTAGGATCAAGGTCAGCGCCATTGTTCCGAATTATCCCAGTCGGCATTGGTTGAGAAGCTGAGACCGCTGCTGCTTTTTGCACATCAATAGCTGCGCGGATTGTTTGAATGCCAGTAGTTAAGATTCCAGGAAGCAAGCTTTGGAATGTGACCAAACTTCCTAAGCCGTCCATTGGTAAAGTCATTCCATCAACTGCATAAGATTTTACAAAAGTGTTAGTGCTATCAAGTGTTGCAGTTACGCGATTGTTAGCAATCCACTCAAAGCGAGATGGTCGGCCATCCTCGGAATAAATCTCAACCACTTTCCAGAAGGCCTGCGAATATAGAAGCAACGATTCAACTGTATATGCAATCGTTACAGATCGTGGCTGTGAATAAGAAGGTTGCTCTAACCATGCAGGTGAGCCAAGTTCTTCATTAGTAGATTTTTTGTATAGCTCCATTGGAATTGCGCCAATAGTTCCCGCTAAAAGATTTCTACATCTCATTAATGCTGGAACACTGAGAGCATCTTCTCTGCTAACAAAGGCATACTGAAAAGGCATGGCATAAGGTGAATACTCGCCAAGAACTTGAGGAGCAGACTGAGCTTCTAATAGAGGCTTAGACTGGAGACCGAATGTTTGCAAGATGCGACCCATAGACATAAATGGTAGCACATGTCAAGTATTTGACATACCACCTAAGGTGTGTCTAGGTAATAATCTGAGGTTTAGGTGCTGGAAGCATTAACTTGCTTACAGTCATTGCAACTCCAATAATGGCACTTATATCGCCTGCCGATTTGCGCTTTATGATTCTCCAAGCTGAGTCATTGACCTTAGCTGCGCAATTATTGAATTGTTGGACAAGTTCGACTTGCCCATTATGAACGACCTTATGAGTTACCAATCCAGTCAATAAATCGCCACAGGCCTGATAGAACTGCTGGCCTGAGACATCCTCTGTCATTACTCCAGCCTGCTTTAATCTATCGGCTATAGATTGAGTGGCGTACTTGTCATAGCAGACTAGGCGCGGTCTGTAAAGGTCACACCAGCCTTTTATAGCTGCTGCAATCTTTAGATCATCAACTGCGACTTGAGAACTCCAAGTCTCCATAATTCCGATGCCAATCCTTCCATCTGGAAGTAATTGTCCAGCGACTAAAGATGCGTTCCTTCTCGAAGGACTGACATCGAAACCAAATATAGTATAAGCCCCAACTGCAAGTTCTAGTGTGTTATCGCTAGTCTCCTCAAGAATGCCATGAGGCCACGGGCTTTGCAGAGAATCAATCCACTGGCATAAAGTCTCAGTGCGAGTGGTCTCAATCGGAGCAGTTGCTATAGCTTCCTCGATTGATTCTTTAGTCACTGTGTAACCCAAAGCAGGATTACTTGGTGCTACAGCATCACGCCAGAAAGTTTCTGATCTGATGTCTATCTTGCAATACTGTGGGGCAGAATACTCATAATAGCCAAAGGTCTCAGGCGGGTAATCCTTAGCGCGTTCGACAAGGCCATTGAGGACTGTTGAGAATGCATCACCCGCATTTGATGTTAAAAATGTCTGGGCGTTAGCGCGGGCTCTGGTGGTTGGAATTGCAGCTTTGTACCCGTCCTCGGATATTTCACGCACTTCATCAATCCATAAGAAGTCAGCAGTACGACCACGGGCTGAGTCTCTGGTGTCTGATACTAAGTCAAGGGTTGCACCATTGAGCAGCTCTATTCGCTCGCCACCGTTGGCATATCGGACTGCTTTAGTCAAGGCCTTGAGTTCTGGAGTTGATTCTATGATCCAAGCAATTTCTCTAAAGGTCATAAGGGCAGTTGCTCTGTTAGAGGACATGATGATGTGCTTCTTCTCGCCACCATAGAACATGCCCCAAATTACACGCACTCTGCCTAAGTGAGACTTGCCATTCTGTCTCGAAATAAGTAGTAAGGCAGTCTTGACTCGATATTGGTCTTTCTTATCGACCATCATCATCTGTTTAAGGACATGTTCCTGATAAGGCATGAGCTTATCCATCTTTAAGCGCTCAATCATTTCAAAGACTTCAGCAGCTCTGGACTTGCCCTTAAGAAGTGGGCTATGAACCCTCGGTTGAGTTGCCCCTCGGAGCGGCTGGGTCTTTTTGGGCTTAGTTGTCATTGACTTGGACTAGGTCGGACTGTAAAAGGACTGTCCAGCATCGGCTCGGACTGCATCGGGTAGATATGCCCTGAAAAGACAGGGGGGGTAGAGGTCTTACCTAAAAAAACCCCCTCATTGAGCGCACCCTTCTTGCTATTGCATGGAGCACAGCAGGCAA
>Ga0209107_10002171_pt1 | contig 10935 bp, 7 predicted proteins | sample LakErihyJuly2011_2_FD_187460 | JGI IMG/M metagenome (GOLD analysis project Ga0209107, IMG submission 187460) | Freshwater microbial communities from dead zone in Lake Erie, Canada - CCB hypolimnion July 2011 (SPAdes) (version 2) | ecosystem: Environmental > Aquatic > Freshwater > Lentic >... | reverse complement strand
CAGGTCCCTGGCCACGAACACCGGCGCTTCGGCTTCCAGGCCCAGCTTGTGCAGGCGTTCTCGGGCGCCTTCGGCATGGCCGATCAGGTTGTCCGGGCGCACGTGCAAGCCGTCTGCCAGGGCCTTGAAGCCCAGCAGGGCCAAGGCGCGCTCCCGCTGGCGCAAGGGGCCGCGCTCGCTGCGACCGAGGTGGGTGGTGCAGGCCATCAGCCAGGCGCCAGACCACTCGCACACGCGCTGCTCGGCGTGGCGCCAGAACGAGAGGTCCTCGGCCAGGCTGGCCGCTTGCGGACCCAGCATGTAGGCACCGCGCCCACAGGACTGGAGCATGCCGGCGGCATTGAGGCGGACCAGCGCCACGCGCACGCTGTTCTCGCGGATGCCGAACAGGCCGGCCGACGCGACCGCGTCGCTGGCGCTCAAAGCCGCGCCGTTGGCGGCCAGCAGCAGGTTGAGGATGAGGCTTTTGGGCGTGGGTGCCCGGGTGTGAGTCGATCCCATGGCGGGCAGGTTACCGCCTGGAACATTTCTCCGTCAACAGTGTTTTGCCTATGTTTGTAATGTTCGGGTGCCTTGTCTGACACGGCGTGCACTGTCGAGGGCGGCACCTGCGCGCGGCTTGAGCAACATCAAGGAGGCGCGGGCCCGGTCTTCCCAGAATCCCCCTCAGGACCCCAGCCCCACCCACGAGGAACCGACATGTCCGATGGCCCAGCCGATGTCATGACCAGCCTGCGCAGCGCACCCGTTTTCCGGGACGTGCCCGAGGCCGTCTTGCAGCGCCTGGCCCCATCGGCGCGCTTGCTGCGTTTGTCCCGCAACGAAGCGGTGTTCCAGCGGGGCCAGGCCTGCGAGGGCCTGCACCTGCTGCTGGCCGGACAGGTGAAGGTGTATGCCCGGGTGGACAAAGCGGCAGACGCCTTGCCAGACGGTGGCACCGAGCGCGGGCATGAAAAAGTCATCGAGGTGATGATGGCGCCTGCTTGCCTGGGCGAGTCCATGCTCGGTGGCGAGGACACCCACAGCGTGAACGCGACCATGCTGACCGATGGCGTCTTGCTGCTGCTGCCCCGCGAGGCCGTCATGCGCGAGTTGCACGGCGGCCCGGACCTGGCCATCCACCTGCTGGCCGATGTGTCAGGCCGCGTCAACCGCCTGGTGCACGACATCGAGGCGCTGACCTTGCGGACGGCGTCCGAGCGCGTGGTGGCCTACCTGCTGCGCGATGGCGTGGTGGAAGCCCCGCCGGTGCCGGGCGACGGCGGGCCGTGCACCGTCCTGCTGCCGGCGAGCAAGGGCACGATCGCGTCCCTGCTGTCGGTCACGCCGGAGCACTTCTCGCGCATCCTCCATGACCTGCAGTCGCGCGGCCTGATCGCGGTGAACCGCCGCCAGATCCACATCCCCGACGTGCAGCGCCTGGCCTGCCACGCCTGAGTGAATGGGCCCAGGCGCGCGGGCTCAGATCGGCTGGGTGCGCAACGCCAGCCAGCGCAGCGCGTCGCCGCTCACCAGTGGGCGCAGGCGCTGCAGCACCTCGGCGTGGTAGCCATTGAGCCATTGGCGCTCGTCATCGCGCAAGAGCGACAGGTCGATGCAGCGGGTGTCGATGGGGCACAGGCTGAGCGTTTCGAAAGCCAGGTAGGCACCGTGCTCGGGAGCGCCCGGTTCGGCATCGGGCACGGCCGGCGGCACGTCCACATTGAGCACCAGGTTTTCGATGCGGATGCCCCACTGGCCCGGGCGGTACAGCCCTGGCTCGATGGACGTCACCATGCCGGTCTGCATGGCCATGTCACCGTTGGGCACAGCTTTGGAGATGGATTGCGGGCCTTCGTGCACATTGAGGAAGTAGCCCACGCCGTGGCCGGTGCCGTGGCCGAAGTCCAGGCCCTCGGCCCACAGCGGCGCACGGGCGATGGCGTCCAGCATGGGGGCCAGGGTGCCCAGGGGGAAGCGCGCGCGCGACAGCGCCATCGTGCCCTTGAGCACCAGGGTGAAGTCGCGCTTCTGGGCCGCCGAGGGGGTGCCGATGGCCCACACGCGGGTGATGTCGGTGGTGCCGCCCAGGTACTGCGCGCCGGAGTCGATCAGCAGCAGCCCTTCGGCCACCAGGCCTTGCGGGGTGCTCAGCCAGGCGAAGGCTTCGGGCGTGGCGCGGTAGTGGGGCAGGGCGCCGTTGGCGTTGAAGCCGGCGATGGTCGGGAAGCTCAGGCTGACGTAGCCGGGCTGCTTTTCGCGCTCGGCCGTCATGCGCTCGTCGATGGTCAGTTCGCTGACGGCTTCGCGGCCCAAGGCCTGCTCCAGCCAGGCGTAGAAGGCGCACATGGCCGCGCCATCGTGCGCCATGGCTTCGCGGATGAAGGCCGCTTCGGCCGCCGTTTTGCGCGACTTGGCCAGCGTGCTCGGGTTGATGGCCTCGACCACCTTCACACCCGCGGGCACGGCCTGGCGCAGGCCCCAGGTGATGCGCTTGGGGTCCACCAGCAGCACGCTGCCGGGGGGCAAGGTTTTCAGGGTGGACAGGGCGTCCGCGTAGGGGCGCACCGCCACACCGTCATCGGCCAGCCGGGCCTGCAAGGCCGCATCGACCTTGCCTTCGCCCACGAAGAGCTGCACGGCGTCCAGCGACACCAGGGCGTGACCGAGGAAGACGGGGTTGTAGTCCACATCGGCGCCGCGCAGGTTGAGCAGCCAGGCGAGGTCGTCCAGCGTGGCCACCCAGTGGTGGCTGGCGCCCTTGGCCCGCAGGGCCTCGCGCAGGGCCGCGAGTTTGTCGCGCCGCGAGGTGCTGGCGTGCGGCGGCAGGTGCTCGGACACGGGCGCCGTGGGCAGGCCCGGGCGCTCGGGCCAGATGCCGTCCAGCACGTCGTCGGTGGCGTGCAGGCGCCAGGCCGGTGCCGACAGCGCGGCCAGCGCATCGGCCAGTTGCTGGGTCTGGGCCAGGCCCATGACGCTGCCGTCCAGGGCCAGCGTGGCGACTGGCGAGTCTTGTGCGCCTTGCAGTCCGGCCAGGCCCAGGGCTTGCAGCCATTGCGTGTAAGCCGGCACGGGGGCGCCATCGAGCTTGACCAGATCGACGCCGCTGCCTGCCAGCTCGGCCTCGGCCTGCGTCCAGTAGCGGCTGTCGGTGAACACGGCGGCGCGCTCGGCGGCCACCAGCAAGGTGCCGGACGAGCCGGTGAAACCGCTGAAGTGCACACGCCCTTGCCAGCGCTCGGGCAGGTACTCCGACAGGTGCGGGTCGCTGCTGGGCAGCAGCACGGCCTGCCAGCCTTGCTGGGCCATGTGGGCGCGCAGGGCGCTCAGGCGGGCCGGGATGGGCGAGTCAGCGGTGGCGGAGGCAATGGGGGCAGCGGATGCGGTCACGGTCGGGGTGCGCTCAGGCGAGTGAGGCGGCTGTGGCGGTCTGCCCCGATGTTGCCATGGGCCGCGTCACGCTGCCGGCGGTGAGGGCTGTGGGGCTGGTGGCGGCGGGGCTGGCGATGCAGGTGGTGGCACCCGCACCAGCATGGCGTTGGGCTCCAGCGCGTGCGGGTCGGGGAAGACGCGGGCGTGGCGCTGCGAGGTGAAATAGGCCCAGGCCCAGTCCATCAGCACGAGCATGCGGTTGCGGAAGCCGATCAGGAAGTACACGTGCACGAACAGCCAGAACAGCCAGGCGGGGAAGCCGCTGAATTTCACCTGCCGCTTCGTGAACGGGATGTCCAGCATGGCCACCGCCGCGCGCTTGCCGATGGTGGCCAGCGAGCCATAGTCGAAGTAGCGGAAAGCCTGTGTCTCCAGGCCCTGCATGCGGCGCTTGATGTTGATGGCGGCCTTGCGCCCCATCTGCTTGGCGCCGGGGCTCACGCCGGGCACGGTCGTGGGATGGTCGGGGTCCAGGTAGCTGCGCGCAGAGGCCAGGTCGCCCACCACGCAGATGTTCGGGTGCCCAGGGATGCTCAGGTCGGGCTGCACCACCACGCGGCCAGCGCGGTCCAGCTCGCAGCCGGTGCATTTGGCCAGAGCGCGGCCCAGGGGCGATGCGGCCACGCCAGCGGCCCAGACCACCGTGCGCGATGGCAGGAAGTGCGAGGTCACGCGGGGCTGGCCGTCGGGCCCGGGTTCGTGGAGCTGGTAGTGGATGCCGAAGGCGGTGATGTCCGTCACCTTGGCGCCGGTCAGCACCTCGGCGCCCAGCATCTGCAGCTGCTCGCGGGCACGCTGGGACAGGTCTTCCGTGAAGGTGCCCAGCACACGTGGCGCCCCTTCCAGCAGGATGATGCGGGCCATGCGCGAGTCGATGCGGCGGAACTCGGTGCTCAGGGTCTGCTGCGCGATCTCGGCCAGCGTGCCGGCCATCTCCACGCCCGTGGGGCCAGCGCCCACCACGGCGAAGGTCAGCCAGGGTTCGCGGCGCGCCGGGTCGGTTTCGCGTTCGGCTTGCTCGAAGGCGGTCAGCACGCGGCGGCGGATGGTGAAGGCATCGCCCAGGGTCTTGAGGCCGGGGGCGTACTTGGCCCAGTCGTCGCGCCCGAAATAGCTGTGGGTGGCCCCCGCCGCCAGGATGAGGTGGTCGAAGTGGACATGCTCACCCCCGTCCAGCACCACGCAGTTCGAGGCCGTGTCGATGGCGGTCACCTCGCCCATCAGCACCGTCAGGTTGCCGCGCGCGATCTGCTGGCGCAGGATGTGGCGGATGGGCGCCGCGATGGCGGGCGCCGGCAGGCCGGCCGTGGCCACCTGGTAGAGCAGGGGCTGGAAGAGGTGGTGGTTGGTGCGGTCGATGACGACGATTTCCACGTCCGCGTCCGACAAGGCTTTGGCCGCCTCCAGGCCACCGAAGCCGCAACCGATGATGACCACCCGCTGCCGCTGCAGAGGGTTCGAAGGTGCTGAAGAGGGTGGTGACGACAGGCTCATGCGCGACAAAAGGGAAGGCTGGGTCCAACAAGGTCCAGGCAAAGGGGCGACAAGGCCCGTTCGCGGATCGGTGTTTATACCAGTGCCCCACCGGCCCATGGCCCCTGCACTGGGGTGGTGCAGCCCTTGGTCAAGGGGGATGCGGCGTCACGCGGCGCCGACGTACAGGCCTGCGTGGCCCGTGCCCGCCGCGCCCCAGGCGCCTGCCGTGTCCAGCACGAAGCGGCCCTTGCCGGCGTGCTTGGCCGCGTACATGGCGGTGTCGGCGCGCTGGCAAAGGGCGTCCAGGTCTTCGTCGCGCGCCCACAGGGCCGCACCCAGGCTGGCGCGTGCCTGGACGGTGTGGGCGTCGATCTGGCAGGGCTGTGCCAGGCGCTCGATGATGCGGTTGGCGATGCGCGTGACCTCGTCCGGGTGGCCCGCGCCCTCCAGGATCACGGTGAACTCGTCACCCGACAAGCGGCAGACGCAATCGGTGGTGCGCACGCAGTCTTCCATGCGCCGGGCCACTTCGACGAGCAGCCGGTCACCGGCGGCGTGCCCCAGCTGGTCGTTGATGGCCTTGAAGCCGTCCAGGTCCACGTACATCAGCGCCAGGGTCTGGGGCTGGCGGCGTGCGCGGGCCATGGCCAGGCGCAGGCGGTCGCTGAACTCGCGGCGGTTGGGCAGGCCGGTGAGGCTGTCGCGGCGCGCCTGCTCGGTCAGCTCGCGCTGCTGGGCCTTGAGCCGCGAGATGTCGTTGAACACGCGGATGTGCTGGGTGACCTGCTGGGCCTCGTTGCGCAACACGCTCACGCTCAGCCAGGTCTCCAACAGCAAGCCGTCGGGCCCGACGAGGGGGCTCTCACCCGCCCAGCGCGGTCCGCCACGCAATGTTTCCTGGACGCCGATGAGGTGGGTTTCGCGCAGCGGCGCCAGGCCGAGCAGTTCGGCATCGTGGCCGATCACCTCGTGGTGGCGCAGCCCCGACATCCGCAGGAACGCGGGGTTGACCATGACGACACGGTCCATGGCGTCCGTGACCATGACGGCGTCGCCTGTTTCGTCGATCACGCGGGAGGCCAGGCGCAGCTGATCGGCGGCCTGGCGCTGCACGGTCACGTCCTGCGCGATGGACAGGATGTGGTCGAGCTGGCCGTCCACGCCATAGATGGGCGCTTTGATCAGGTCCACCACGCGTGGGCCCTGGGGCGTTTGATAAACCAAATTCGGGAAGTGGTGCACACGGGGCTGCTGGGCCAGGGCCTGGTCCAGGGCGCGACCCCGTTCGACCATCTCTGGGGGCAGGATGTCTTCGGGGCGCTTGCCCAGCACCTGCTCGGCGCTGAGCTGCATGACCTCGGCGGCCTCGCGGTTCCAGACCACGTAGCGCCCGGCGTTGTGGGCGCGTGCGCTGCGTGCGAACACGGCCATGGGCAGGTGATCCACCAGACAGCGGTAGAAGGATTCCTGTTCGTGCAGCGCCTCGATGGCGTGGTGGGCCGCGCTGGTGTCGCGTGAAATCAGCGCCACACCGCCGGGCAGGGGGATCATCTGGTGAGACAGCCAACGCGGCGCCTCTCCCTGGCCCAGCGCATGGCCGGGGTGCAACGCGTGCTCATCCACCTGCGGCTGGCGGCCCTCCCAGGCCATGTGCAGGCGTTCGTGGAAGCTCTCGGGCATGCCGGCCGGCAGCACGTCTTGCAGGCGCTGGCCGACCAGGGCCAGGCCATCGGGCAGGAACAAGGCCTGGGCCGGGGCATTCGCCTGCGCCACCATGTGGCCCATGAAACGGCCCAAGGGGTCGTGGCGCGGCGTCAGCACCATGACCGCGTCCTGGCTGCCTTCCAGCCAGGCTTGCCAGACGGCATCGTCCAGACCACCGGCACTGCCGCGCGTGGCTGGCCGGGCACGCCAGCCGGCCCATGCAGCACAGAGGGACAGGCTGACGCCGACCCATTGCCAGGCCGGATGATGCGAGGACGTCAGCGCAAGCCCCGCGATCAGGCCGATCAGGGGGATCGCCAGCCGGAGCCTCGGTGGCGAGGCAGGGGCTGACAGCGGGCGGGTGGGCGTCCCCATGCGCATCGATGTGATGAACGACATGGACACCCCGACGGTTGAGAAAAACCAGTACCTGGGTTGTCGGCGCGAAACGATGGCACTTGAGGGGCGCGCCTGGCGCCGATGTCGGGTTTCCGCCCTCAGGCGGCAGCGCGCTGCTCGGGTTGCACGGCGAGGTAGGTTTGCTGCAGCAGGCGCGCATCGGCGCTGGCGCGGTGGCGCTGCAGCCCCAGGCGCAGGGCAACGCTGCGTTTGACCTCGTGCCAGCGGGCCGCCTGGGCGTCGGTGAGCAGGGCGCGCAGGTTGTCCAGCTTGAAATGCGGGCTGCAGCCTGCCACATCGAAGAGCCGCGCCAGCCAGGCGTAATCGTGCGCCCAGGCGTCAGAGTAGATGGTCTGGCCGCCCAGCCTGTCGTTGAGCACCGTGGCGATGTCGCTGGACGAGCGCCCGTGCCGCAGCAACTGCTCCCGCGTGATGCCATGCACCTGAGCGGCCTGAGGATCCCAGTGCTGCCAGTCGCGTTCCGGGCGCACCAGGCTGCACCAAGGCTGACCCTCGGAAGTCACGAAGCCGATCTCGATGGGGTAGCTGCCCAGGCCGAAGCCCGAGGCTTCGATGTCGAGGATGGTGGGTGGCGCAGGGTGGGGCGCAGGTGGTTCGGTGGCGGCAAGCGGTGACATCTCAGACCCTGGTGAAAGTTGTGTTTATTCGGACATTGTTGCAGCCCCATCCGGTCCCGACAGGCAGGGTTTGAACGGCTGTCGTTCGTCCAGCTCGTTGACGTAGGCGCGCACGCCCTGGTCTTCGCGCTGCAGGAAGTCGGCCACAGCCTGGCGCAGACCGGGGTGGCGCAACCAGTGCGCGGACTGCGTGGTCACAGGCAGCAGGCCGCGTGCCAGCTTGTGTTCGCCTTGCGCGCCCCCTTCGAAGCGCCGCAGTCCCTGCGCGATGCACCAACTCAGGGGCTGGTAATAGCAAGCCTCGAAATGCAGGCACGAGACCGAGGCCAGCGCGCCCCAATATCGCCCATAGGCCACGTCTTGTTCTCGGTCCACCGCCAGCAAGGCGCAAGCGATGGGGCGCCCTTCATGCTGGGCGATGAACAGGACCCAGGCCTCTGGGCGGGCCAGGGCGGCGGCTTGCCAGAACGCTGGCGTGAGGTAGGGCTGCTGGCCGCGCTCCAGGTAGGTCTGGGCGTAGCAGCGGTAGAAAAAATCCCAATCGGCGGGAGAGATGTCTGTGCCCTCCCGGACCTCGAACTGCACCCCGGCCTCGCGGACCTTGCGGCGCTCCTGCAGGATTTTCTTGCGCTTGTCGCGGTGCAAGCTGGCCAGGAAGTCGTCGAAATCGGCAAAGGGCTGGGGCTCGCGGTTGCACCAGTGGAACTGCACGCCGTGGCGCAGCAACCAGCCGCTGCGCTCGGCCTGCTGCGCTTCGGCCTCGCTCAAAAACAGCAGGTGGGCCGAGGACCAACCCTGTTGCGCACACTCGGCCTGCAGCGCGTCCAGCAGGGCCTGGCGCACGGCCACCTGCGCCGCGGCGTCCAGCCCCGGGTGCACCAGCAGGCGTTGTCCCGGAATCGGCGAAAACGGCACGGCGCCCAGCAGCTTGGGGAAGTAATGGTGTCCGTGCGATGCGAGAGCGCGGTCATGGGCATCGGCCCAGGCCCAGTCGAACACGTACTCGCCGTAAGAATGCGATTTGGCGAAGGTCGGGCAAGCGCCCAGCAGCGTGCCATCGGCCCCGTGCACGGTCAGCACGTGCGGCTGCCAGCCGGTGTCGGCGCAGGCGCTGCCGCTGTCCACCATGGCCTGGAGCACGTCGCGGCACAGGAAAGGCCGCGCGCCTTCCACGCCCGCGAGCAGGGCATCCCAATCGCCAGCGGGGATGTCGCCCCAGTCGCGGTGCCATCGAATGTGCACGTCATCGCGCACCTGGGCCGAGCCCGCTACCATGTCACCTTGCGCACCCGCGATGGGTGAGCCGATTGTTTGAACCTTGTCCATGAACGCCGTGTCTTCCGTGAGCCGTCCCGCGACCCTGCCATCCCCATCGCTTGTTCAGCCGACGGCGCAGGCGCTGGACGTGGCCTTGCTGCAATTCAACCCCACCGTGGGCGACTTGGCAGGCAACGCCCGTGCCATCGTCGCGCTGGCCCGCCTAGCCTACGCCGATGGTGCCCGACTTGTCGTGACGCCGGAAATGGCCCTGTGCGGCTACCCCCCGGAAGACCTGCTGCTGCGCCCCGCCTTCCTGCAAGCCTGCGATGACGCTGTGGCGCTCATCGCCCGCGAGCTGGCCGACCTGCCGGGCCTGAGCCTGGTGCTGGGCCACCCGCAGCGCCTGGACCACCCGGGCGAGCGCACGCGCTCCTGGTCGGTGCCGCGCCTGCTCAATGCCGCCAGCGTGCTGCGAGACGGCGCCGTGCACGCCACCTACGCCAAGCGCGAGCTGCCCAACTACCAGGTCTTCGACGAACGCCGCTACTTCATCAGCGGGCGCGAAGCCGGGCTGGGCCCCGTGGTGGTGGACGTGCAAGGCTGGCGCGTCGGCCTGCTGGTCTGCGAAGACGCCTGGTTCGACGAGCCCGCCCAAGCCGCAGCCGCTTTGGGTGCGCAGGCGCTGGTCGTGCTCAACGCCTCGCCCTTCCATGCTGGCAAGTCCACCGAGCGCGAGCTGCGCATGGGCGAGCGCGCGCGCGGCCTGGGCCTGCCCTTGCTGTACGCCCACCTGGTCGGTGGCCAGGACGAGGTCGTGTTCGACGGCGCTTCCTTCGCGGTCGACGGCGCCGGCCGCGTCATGGCGCGCTCCCCCAGTTTCGAGCCCGATGTGCTGAAGGTCCGCTTGCAGGTCAGCGGGGCCCATGGCGTGCAGGTCGCCGGCCCCATGGCCGCGCCCCTGTCGCCCGAAGCCGAAATCTGGCAGGCGCTGGTGGTGGGCGTGCGCGACTACCTCGGCAAGAACGGCTTCCCAGGCGCCATCATCGGCCTGTCGGGCGGCATCGATTCGGCCCTGGTGCTGGCGATCGCCGTCGACGCCCTGGGCGCCGACAAGGTCCGCACCGTGATGATGCCTTCGCCCTACACGGCCGACATCTCCTGGATCGACGCGCGCGACATGGCCGAGCGCCTGGGCGTGCGCCACGACGAAATCGCCATCGCCCCCGAGTTCGAGGCCTTCAAGACCTCGCTGGCGCCGATGTTTGTGGGCCGGTCTGAGGACACCACCGAGGAAAACATCCAGGCCCGCATCCGCGGCACCCTGTTGATGGCCCTCTCGAACAAGACCGGCGCCATCGTGCTGACCACTGGCAACAAGAGCGAGATGGCCACCGGCTACTGCACGCTTTACGGCGACATGGCCGGCGGCTTCGCCGTCATCAAAGACCTGGCCAAAACGCTCGTGTACCGCCTCTCGCGCTGGCGCAACCAGCAGGCGGTGGCCGCGGGCCAGGTCGAGCCCATCCCTGAGCGCATCATCACCCGCCCACCCTCGGCCGAGTTGCGCCCCGACCAGACCGACCAGGACAGCCTGCCCGAGTACGACGTGCTCGACGCCATCCTGGAGCGCTACATGGAGCTTGACCAGTCCATCGAAGAGATCGTCGCCGCCGGCTTTCCGCGCGCCGACGTGGACAAGGTCACCCGCCTCATCAAGCTCAACGAGTACAAGCGCCGCCAGGCGCCCATCGGCGTGCGCATCACGCACCGCTCTTTCGGGCGGGATTGGCGCTACCCGATCACCTCGCGCTTCCGTGCCTGAGCAGGCTTGACCTCACCCGAGCCCGCGCCCAAGTTTTGTGCATGACAGCAGTCGTGCTTAAATAGTCACACTGCAGTGCAGCAGCCCAGCTTTGGCGCGGGCGGCTGTCATCTGACGACGATTTTCCCCGGAGTTCCCACCATGACCATGAAGCAAATCACCGCCGTCATCAAACCGTTCAAGCTCGAAGAAGTCCGCGAGGCTTTGGCCGAAGTGGGCGTCACC
>Ga0209107_10002167_pt1 | contig 10950 bp, 5 predicted proteins | sample LakErihyJuly2011_2_FD_187460 | JGI IMG/M metagenome (GOLD analysis project Ga0209107, IMG submission 187460) | Freshwater microbial communities from dead zone in Lake Erie, Canada - CCB hypolimnion July 2011 (SPAdes) (version 2) | ecosystem: Environmental > Aquatic > Freshwater > Lentic >... | reverse complement strand
ATATTTTTTAAAATTAATTTTATTAAAATTTTCAAAAAAAATTTGATATATTTGATAAAATTAATTTTTCATTTTGTTTATTCTTTTAAGTCTTTTTTAGCTTAAGATTATTCGAAAAAGTCCCTTAAAGTGCTTGGGCAAAATTTCGGTTCCCCTCCTTTACAAGATTCTTCGTCGTGTAAAAAGCACATAAGAATTGAATCAATAGCTAATAAATTAAAATAAATTATAATAACCCATTGAATAGACCATCATAAATACATTTGCCACTGCGTAGCTAATGAGTAATATTATTATACAAGGTAAAAAAGGATTACTAACCTTAACTTTATAAGGATCAACTTCAGTTAGTATTCTATAGCAAATTAGAACTGTCATTATCATCATTAAAAGTTTTCCTATGAATACAAAAGCTCCCCCTAGCCCATTAACTAATGCCATTCTTGCTGGATTACACCATATGATTGTCATAGCTGCTTTTGCCGCAGAACAAAAATTACTTCCTGTCAAGGCTATTTAAATATATGCATTTTTATTTAAAAATCTTTTAAATTTTTACTATAAAAATTACTCAATAAACCTTTCAAAACAGGCCATATAACATGCTAAGCACTTTAAAATATATTCTACTACTTTGTTATCCTCCTAACCCAAAGCTTTCATTTATTATCTTAGATATTCCAAATATAGTCTGATTATTTAAACTATCGCTAGAATGCATGAACCAAATGCAAGTGAACCCAAATGAAATCTAAAAGCTCTGTAAATAGATCTAACAACTGGAAGGTGGTATGAACCTCCAGAAGGCCCTTGTGAATAGTACCATATGCATGCAGTAGACGCCAAAATAAAAGTGCATACAGATTATATAAAAGCATTATTCCATAATCCACCAAAAATGAAAAACCATATTACATATTAATGCTCCTTAGTATGTGCAACTTATCCAAATACACTATAATTTGATTTAAAAAAATCCCCGACGGCATATACATGAATAAATCCTAAAATCCAAATAGCCCACCTAAAATAATAAATAAAAATATCTCACCATATTGCAATTACAATAGCAACAATTGGAGGTACAAACATGGCCGACGGTGTTTCAACTATATAGACGGTTGCGGTTTTAATTATAGCTATTGCCAGTTTGATATTTTTAAGCATGCATATTAGTCCAAAAAAGGAAGCAGCAGCCAATCCAAAAATCACATAAGACAAATATAGATATGTTTAATAATTTTATTCAGTATTTGGGTCTAGTTCAACTTTATCATTTAAATCGATTTCTCTTATTTATTTAAATAAAAAAAATTACTTTCTTATAACTAAAGCCTTCATGTATAAGAAATAACCTAACATTAGTATTGATACGAAGTAACCTAATATGCAAAGCCATACAATAATTCCGGAGAAGAGTCTAACGAATAACATATATAATAAACCAAGGCCAAAAGTTATAAAAAATGAGGCTAAGATTATTCTCCATGAATTTCCTAAATCGTCAAACCATTTAGTTAGAGTATCTAAACTTAAATTTTTGGCGAAATCTTTTGCTAAGTCTTTTAACACTGCTTGTACTTCCTCACCAGGAAAACATATTCTATCTAATACGACAGTTGTATTATATATACAGAATAGTTATTCAAAAGGAATTGGTTATCCCAATGCCCCCCAACCACTTTTTTTAGCGATATCTAATGGACTACAAAATTACTCGCAGCTTTATGTCATATTATTTAAATTGCAATTTAAATTTGTTGGTTTATCTTCTGATGTATAATAAGTTGGACAGGCTTCGACGCACGTGGTTTTATTTAACCAATCCTAATGAGGAACTTAAAAATAAAGAAAAGGCTTTCCAATAATATCAATCCCACATGATTTGTCTGTTATATTTTATTATTTTATATAAATAAATACTTGAAGCATCATATACTGCAATTAGTTTTTATGGTTCACCTATAATTAATGCTTGAGTAAATATTGTAAAAATTGCTATATTTGCAGCTATAAAAAGAAGACAGCACAAAATGTCAGTACAACTTCTATCTTCTGCAGGACCATTTTTTATCAAATTAGGATCATCTTTTTTTTCTTCTAATTTTTCCTCTTTTTTTTAATCTTCTGGTTATTTATCATCTGTAGTAGGAATGACTTTTTAAGTTTCAGTCATTTAATTATTATATTAAAATAATTAAATAATATAACTTTTGAATAAATATATAAATATTCAAATTTATTAATAATTGGTTTTTAGTTTGGATTAATAATTAATGTGTATAAAATAATTAACTTCATTCAAAAATATATAGATTATATTAATATTATTATTGAATTATTTTATTTGAGACCAATTTATTCGATGATAAATTCATAATTTTACTAATTTAAAATAATTTTATGGCATAAGCACTTTTAAAAATAATTTATTATTTAAATTTCGCAGATTTTATATTATAATTATTTATTTATTAAAAAACAATTTTATCTGCTATATAAATTTTTAATAATAAATATGTTTTTAATTTCTTATTAAAAATAGTATTTTTTGAATTTCATAATTGAGGCAAAGAAATAAAAAAATACAAATAATGACTATAAAAAGAAATTTGAATATGATAATATATAAATTCCAAATAAAATAAATATATTAAATTATGCTTCATAATAAGTAATTTTATAAATATTAATATAAAAGTAATATTTTAAGACTTATTTAAATAAAAAAAATATTGCATATTGTATAATTGAAAATATAAATATAATGATAAATAAATAAAATAGACAGGCAATTAAATAAGGTATGAAAGGAAAATTATAATTATAATAATGGATATTATTTATAATATCTCAGATATCTTACAAATTTAAAAATATAAAATTTTATAAAATTTTAAATAATTACCAATTTAAAATTTAAAGGATAGCTTACAAATGAAGATGAAAATCTTTTTTATGCATATCAAATTTATAAAATTTTAAAGATTTTCAATAGCCTTAATAAATCACTTGTTTTTATTAAGTTTTTTATCAATAATTTAATCAAATCTAAATATAACGAAATTCATAAATTTAAATTTAAAATGGCGGAAATAGAGAAATGTGAAGATATAAACCTAAATTAAAATTAAATTTCTGTTAATAATATAAGTGCATCAGCTTCATAAGAACTTGTTTAAGGAAGTTCATCTCAATAAAATAGGATATTTTAATAAAAAAAGAAAAAGAAAAAATTTAGACGAAAAACAGAATAAATAACTCAAAATAATGGTTCCATAACTTCAATAAATATTGCTACGAATATTTCTAGAGAAGATCGCAAGATATAACATTAAATCCGCATGATGGAGAATAATTATGTATAATAACATTAATTCATTTTCTTAGTTAAATAGTAAATAATCTATAAACAAAGATGAGAAAATCAAAAAAATCAAAGTATATCTTTATTTTTTATTTTAAAAGTTAGAAAAAAATTAAGAAAATTAATCCAATTCAATAATATTTTCTAAAGATAAATAATCTCCGACTAGTGAAGAGAGTGATGATAAAGTGAAGCCAAGTTTGGATTAATAAATATCAAAAGAGATCATAGAAAATCTAGAAGAATTTAAAATTGAAAATAAGAAAAGATCGGAACTTGATCCCTTGAATCCTGAGTATAATTTAGGATAATGTACTGATGTTTTCTTTTATTTGTATGATTATTAAGAGAATGAAAAAAATAAATTATAAAATATGGCTAATTAAAGAGCAAATAAATTTTAAATAAAGCCAATTAGCTAGTATAGATCAATAAAAATAGCCTAAAATTAAATTTTAGACTATACAAATAAAATTTAATATAAAGTAAATTAAAAATTTTAAGAACAAAAGCATAAATTAAACACAATTTTTAATAAATCCTAATCAGAATTTTCTTAAAATTATATTAATGATAGTATAATCAAGTAATTTATAAAATCTCCTATATGAAGTTGATATAAATAAATTAATTTACAAAATTAATTATTTATTTAATTAATTTAAGTGTTAAAAATTATTTAATTGTCCGAATTTTTAAATATTTTATTTGATACATACACATATAAATTAATTTTTATTCGCGTAAACTCCGCAAAAAAAAGTAATTTATTTTATAACATAAATATAAGTTATTTTAATTAATTTAATATTTTTATATTAAAATTTATTTATTTTTAATAAAAAATTTAGTATTATTAAAATTTAAAATGACTATATAATGTCTTATTAATTTAGTAAAAACATTATTCAATAAAGCATTGAATAAGTTATTTAAAATTAAAATTTTTGATTATTATTTAAGATAAATTCATATTTAATAATAAATATTTATATTATATATTATAATATATAATATGTAATTAAATTTCTTTCAGTCATCAAGCATTGTTAACAATGCTACTCCTCTTCTTACCCAATATGATACCTATTTATCTGTTTTCAAGTCGAGATACATCACAAAATTTGTTGAGTGTCCTGTAGTCGATAAAGTACCTTTCCTAGTTGAAGTTTTGTATAAAGGACAATTGTATCCAGTTGGTTTATACTCTGATATTAAAACGGGTTCTAACCATACAACCGGCATTTCTTCGAACAGAGTGCGAAGTATAGATTCTTCAAGATGCCCTTAATCAATATTCCACCTGCATCCTTCTATATATAATCCATGAATATTGACACCACTTTCAGGTTATCTCGACTCAGCTCTTGATACCTTCCTTATCTCTGTTCTGAAGATTAAAGTATCAATCGCAATATGAGTTTTTCTAGAAAATTATTGTAATGCGGCCGTGAAAAAACCTTAAGGGAAAAAAAAGGAAGAGATCCAATAAGAGTGCATATAACTTTTCACCACCCAATCATTCATAAACGCTATCCTCGCCAATAAGTCTGGAACCCAAGAGGCTAATGGTTTCAAGCTCGGATAGGCTATCTTCTCCCAAATCCACGGAACTTTTTTTAGAATAAAAGAATCGAATATAGATTCGAGTTAGATACTCATAACAACTGTCCCTTGTATGGCTTTGACAAGGTCCGCAAGCGTGATTTTTATCTTTGCAATTAATGTATTTAACATATTAACTTCTTGATATCTGAAAACTTCAAGCGAATTTTACGATTCTTCTATTTTTTTTATTTACAATTTTTCAGGCATTTCTTACAATATTCTGGTAGCCATCTGAGAGACAATATCCTCTGGTTTTAAACTCCCACTCTTTCCAACGGCTATTCTGGGTTAACATAAAATTAAGGTTTCTAAAAAATTCGATACTATTTTATTATTATAGCTTATCTAGGCATTAGGATGAAGTCCAAATACCTCTGGGTCATCTTCATAAGGCAGATTTTTTACTAATTCCTTAATTGCATCTAAACCTAACTCCTAGGGAGATAAATATACCCCACCAGGTGCGAACTCATAATTCGCTTTAAAGACATCTGGGTTAAAGTATCTATTAAGTAAAGCAGTTATACATAGATCATCCTTGTCATCCGTCACCCTTCCCCCATAGTTGATAGTAGCAATAATATAAGTGAGAGTCTAATAAGGTATTTAAGGTTGTTCATTAAGGTTCATATATAATTGGGTTTGGGAGGTTTGGAAGTCCGAGTTCATCCATTCATACTAAATGTTCCATCCAATAGCGCCGAATTTTTTTCTTTCCAATATTACTGAATGGAAGAACGCGAGAGAATAAAGTAATTTCTGATACTATCGAGATTTGTAATCACTTTTGTTATTAGAATAATAGGTTTTTTCATCGAAACTATTGACCTTATCCATTATATTTTATTTAAGCCCTTTAGGAGGCTCATTTGTAAGTTTTATACCGTTCTATAAAACAGGAACTGGGAATTTACTTGAAGGCATGGAGGTTAGCCAGAGCCTATAGTCTGGGTGGGTGTCATTCTCTACCTGGGTTTCTTAGATGTACTCAAATTCAGACATCCAACTTATCGCTAAATGGCAATTTTAAAGACAAACCCAATCTCCATTTCTTCTACCGGATTTTATCAATTCTTTGGCGATATCCCCCTACCCCTATCCCAGGGATAACGTCTTAAGTCTTTCAGCAAACAACTGCTCCTTGGCTAGAAGATGTAAGTATCCTATAGGATCAGCTCCAGGTGATAGCACAAATATAATAGGAGTTCTACATGTGGAATCCATGTAGCAGGCTTTCAGATCGAAACGTGGGGATTAAGTAAAGATCTCTCCGAGAGTTTCACCTACATACTTTTGGACTAGTTAAGTAAGTCTGTCCTCTCTTAGGATCTTAAAAAAAAGCAATTTTTAGAATGAATTCAACTTTCCTTTGAACATCTTAGGCAATTAATCATCCCAAGGTTCTTTGCTTTTATTAATTTAACTGAATGTAAATTATTCTTATGAATCATTTATAATATCAGGAAAACATACGAATAAGGTTGATTCTTTTGAAAGACCTAGTATCAATCTAAATGTTTTTTCGGAGCACCAAGCTGGGTATTTTTAATCATCAGTTATTGTTAACTCACCTGGAAAACCTCGGAGGAAGTAAGACCATTCTCTTTGATTTATTTCTTTTGATTCTAGGTTAATTTGAATAGAGATCATAAAACTATATAGAAGCTTATCTTTTTCAAACAAACCTCGACATATAATAATGTAACATGATTGTGTTATATCTAACACTAAAGCTTCTATTTTTTTATTTTATTCAGGTGGGGAAGCTGCCTTCTCCAATCTTATTTTAAACAACATAATGAAAAATTCCAAAGAATATTGGTACATTGGGTCGATATTGGCTAATGAGGCTATGACGAAGTAAAGTACACTTCCTCTCTTGGCAACTGGTCTATAAATTTCCCTTGCAGCGTTAATTTCTTCGGATGTGATCTAGTTTAGAATTATGGATGGGAGGTAAGGCATGGGGAAGGGGGAAGGGGGGCAACCCGGAGGGAGGTGTTGCATTAGAGAACTCGGTCAATTAATTACCTTAGATTATTCAAGTCTCAGATTGACTGTGTCAGATGTTAATTTAGCTATATCTAATGTGTTGATAACTTCTTCGTCTTCTAATATTCTTCCAGTCGCTTCGTTAATTTGTCTCAAAATTCTGTCTTCAAGTTCTTAGATTTGTCGCTTACATTGTGAGATTTCAAGAATTAGTTTAATTCTTTTTTCCTCAAGCTCAAGTCTTTCGAAACGAACGACTTCCACCAACAATTAATCTTCAAGACCTATTGCGCTGACGGTAAAATTAATAACTGTAGTCTTAATGCATATTTCAGGAATATAATGAGGATTAGGCATTTTACTTGTCATAAATAATCTAAAATCGTTTGAGTAAGGAACATCCTGATCACCGAGTCTTAGAATTAGTTAAGCTCCTCTTTTAGTAGTTTATTTTAATAAAACTGGTTCCAATGAAGGATCTAGTTCTTCTTCTATATTCTCTATAAGAACTTTCTATCCAAATCGCATTGAATTCTCGATAGACTTCAAAAAATTTGGATCTTACAATTTAGTGACATAATCAACTCCAAGATTCTTGATGAATCTGTTGGCCTGACATTAAGGATCAATAATTAGGGGCCAGCGCTTGCTATTAAAGATGTAAATACTATTATCTACTGAACAGCTGTCAGCAGGAAGACCATTTTCTTGCCACTTTTATAACTACTCTCCATCGGTTAACATACTAGCTAAAGTGTAGTCTTCTGCCACTGGAATCTCTTGTATTTTACAATCTTTAATCCACTAATCAATCATTTCTTATCGGTAGGATTGCGTGAACACTCCAAGATATGAAATGCAAGCTGATGAAATGAGTAAATTTCCTATTAAATTAACTAAATAACCGCTGTATAACACTTCACACTCTTTCCATCGGACAGCTTCGCCTGATAAACCACCTACTAATTTCTCAGCTCTATTCAATTTTACCTACGCATCTTCTTATTAATTTTTTAGGATAAGAGCTTTACGGGTTGAACTGTCAAGGTTCTGCTGCAACATAATCACATTATCTTAAACATCTTTAAGAGCAACTTCTTTCTTTGCTAGATTATCTTCCACGAGGTTAAGCATAGCCTCGGCTTCTTTTAATCTCTTTTGCTTTGGTTCAACAATCCTTTTGACTTGATAATATTTTTCTGATGCTTATGCCCATTATAAAATAGCTAGCGCGGCGGTTGATACAGTATGTATTTTAGTCTCATTGTAATCAGGATTATTTAAATACACATTTTTGAATTTTAACCATCTTTTTTATTCACACTAATCCACATTAAATTCAAGTAATTATTCTCTGAAATTCATACGACTTAATACCCTTTAAGCGGTTGGCCAGTCTTCCTAATCCCCTAACAATAAGCAACAACTTTCCATAACCAGTCTGACAAGAATCGGAGGGTTTTTCATTGATTTCATTTCATTTATGGCATTCTTATCAATTTTTTTTACCGCCTCTTAAGCCTTTCTCAAAATGGGCATTGCTTCCTCCAGATCCTTTTGACAAGAGATCCTCTAATCAGAAACTTCATCTCTTATTATTTGAGCCTCATTAGTCTCTTTTTGACACATTCTTTCAGTTGCATTAGCTAAACTAGTTTTTCCTTCTAGCTCAATTAACAATTTACCATTCTCATGCGCCATTTGTACTAATCTAGGTCTAAACTCGATAATTTATTTTTACAACTTATTTACTTCAGCGCTAGTATCTCTAATGGTTTCAAGCCCTCCTTAATACTTACTGATCATAGCCGGAAGGGTATATTATTTTATCTTCAATAATTCAAAATAAAGTTTCATGTGTTCTAAGTAGCTCGTAGGGGTCACATAATTTGTTCTTTTTGATTCTTCATAAAAAATCCCCGTTAAATTATGAACATCTTAATGTATCTTTACTGAAATCGCACTTAATTTTTCAGCGTAGGGGACCAATCCCAATCTATCTTGCTCACTATATTCCTTTATAGCTACCTGGTGGAGGGCTTCATCAGTCCATTTATCATACCAATCTATAGCACAACAGTTTACAATACTTGGGAACATCCTACAACGATTTCTAAGCTTATCACCAATGGGAGAGAATGCTAACACTATGTGTAGGTTCTCCCGAACCAATTGGACAAAAAATTTAAGTTGAGCCTCCTTTGAGTTACCAACATTATTTTCTCTAGTATATTAACGGATTTCAATTAAAATTTCTTCGTAATCATCTATTCCCCATAAATTAGGCACCTCTCCTATATTCAGCAAATTATTTATATCTTCAAGAAAAGATTCACGGATGATCTAGGTGTCACTAAATAGGAACACCTATGGCTAATTCTTTGCCCCTGCACTTTTGAGTAATTTTTTTATGTCTTCTTTCCACTAAGGTTCTCTATAGCCCTTCGTAATCTCTATAGAGAAGAAGGTATATTCTCTTATAAAAGTTGCTAATCTCGTCAAGCTTTACCTCCCAACCCCACCAACACCAATAAGCATAGAGTTACCTCTATTCTACTGCAACGTTCTTATTAAACGGGAGATATGTCTAATTGCATCCATAAAGAATACTATATTCAGAGATTTAGTTTAATTCGAATTATACATATTCATGTAATCATTAAATTTATTTGGGAGAGCGCCAAAGTTATTAATTTAACAATAATCTTTCTAATCATTCGCATAATTTCCATATAAAAAGTTCGAGAAATACTCCACTCTCCATTCATAATCAAAATTGTTATGTAGATGTTCCACCATACGTTGATACAGCCACTATCTGTCATGGTCATCAACTAGACGATCTGAAAACACTCTTATACATTCATGTGTCCATAATTATATTAAGTCCATTTTCTCCTTAAGAATTTCATACTATACCATCAATACTCCTTAAAATATCTTAGAGATATCTCTTAAATTAAATGTGTAATGAGACTTTTTTGGAGTAGGCAATAATTCCTTTGTGATTTTGGTATATATATCCACAGTAGATTTAACAATTGGAACGGTAAATTTCTCAATCCCCTTAAAGGGTGATCCAGCCAAGAAACCTTTTAGAATTTAAATAAAAATTGTTTCAATTGATCTTTAACTAAGTTCAGGAGCCCAAATCATGTTAAAGTGTCTGAATAGTCTTGGAGTAACATGATTTCTCCCTCCTTCAGGTGAGGCGCATGCAGCTATAAAGACACAATTAGTAACATTTATGAATAATAGTTTTTTTAGATCGTAAAACCCCCCGTTATCGATAATTTACCTTAAAAGCTCATTGACAGGCTATGAACCCTATGCTTCAGTTGCAGGCATGTTTATATCATCTATAAAAATGATCATTTTTCTTCCAAAGGCGGGGCCTATCACGTCTTTCTTCTTTTTAGGAAATTTATCCTTATCCATAAATAGATCTTACAAATTTTTAGTAGAAGTTTAAGCAGAAAAATTTAAAGTTACAGAGGAGAACTTTTCTGGATCCAAAGCCATCATAAAATCATTCACTATGACACTCTTTCCAACACCTGTTTCTCCCATCATTAGCATGTGTCGGTCATTGATCACTAATTTTTGCATCAAGTAGGAGAATTTAGTTGTGTCTGTTGTAGGTACTAAAATATTGAAATAAGGTTAAGATTAATTGAACTTAAAATCTTTTAACTGATCACTCCATGGTTTGAACGCTTTTTCTTAGTAATTTGGATAGAAGTCATAGACTTCATTTTCGTAAGGAAAACCTTGATATATCTTCATAATTTTGGATCTTATTTAATTAGAAAACTGGACTCTAGAATTATCTCTTGGATTATCATGCAAGTTACCCCCAGCGCTCCAAATGAATGCAAAAATGAAGACCATATTAGTCAAATTATCAATTTCAAAAGGCTCTAACCCATAAAAATTTTAGTGGACAGCTTTGCAATCTTCCCAACAAAAGCTCATGAGATAGA
>Ga0209107_10002166_pt1 | contig 10955 bp, 5 predicted proteins | sample LakErihyJuly2011_2_FD_187460 | JGI IMG/M metagenome (GOLD analysis project Ga0209107, IMG submission 187460) | Freshwater microbial communities from dead zone in Lake Erie, Canada - CCB hypolimnion July 2011 (SPAdes) (version 2) | ecosystem: Environmental > Aquatic > Freshwater > Lentic >... | reverse complement strand
GACCTGTAGAAGCAATATTTTCTAAACCTAAAGCATCTACTGCAAATATATATGCTGTAGGCAAGGTATAAGTTAAAGCAGCACCGGTAGAATTAGCATAAACATAACAAATAAGGTTACTTTGTGAATATGCAATAGATGTTTCAAAGTTATAGTATACATCATTAGTACTATTATCAGGCAGAGTCCACATTACTATATAGGTACTTCCAACCCCTATAAAAGGTACTGCAGTCGAACTTACATATTCTCGTTTTATATACCCAGGATGTATAAAGCCTGTGGCAGCTTCTGTAAAAGTAGGTGTTGTGTTAAACTCTATTTTTTGTACAAATGTAGGATTAAAGTACTCACTATCAATTAACAGTTCGTTATCATCGTTTATTATTCTTAGACCGTAGGCCATAGGTATCCTTACTTAACAAAAATATACAAAACTGTGTCGTCATAATAAAAACTAGCACTAGTAACACCAATTGCTGAATTTTCTGTAAAAGTTATTCTAGGAATATTGTTGACTACTCCAACAAACCATACATGCCCTCCTGGCCTAAGTTGCATTGGTCTAATACTTCTGCCTGTATATTGTGGGAATTCTACTATAGTTTGCAGTCCTGCAGTCCCACTTTTGGATATAGTATATGCTCCACCAAAAACCCCACTTTTGGTGGAGTTTTGTAACACAACAGTAGTACCATCACTTTTAAATGTTTGTAAACCATATGCCATTAACTTAAATCTCCAAGCACAATTCTGCGAACTCCACTAGCCCATATTTCAATTTTATTATCAAACAAACGTATTCTATCTGAAGCTGATGTATTACCAATAGTTAAACGGTTAGCACTAATAGATCCAGTAGATATTTGTCCACCGTTAATTTGAGTAGTATTTGTATTTATGTCACTAGCTGCAGTACCGACTTGTAAAACCCCAGTTAAATTTAGACGAGCTGCATTAATAGTGCCAGTAGTAATTCTGGAACCATCAATTTGCGTAGTACCCCCATTAGCAACAGAAGTAGCTGTTAGTGTTCCGCTTAAATCTAATTGTGCAGCAGCAATAACGCCAGTAGTAATTCGTCCACCATCAATAACAGTAGTATTTAGTGCCAAAGCGTTATTAAGACTTGTACCCGCCTCTAATTTATTTGCGGTAGCAGCGCTAACAGTGCTAGTTACTTGGGTAGATGTTTGGTAGGTATTATTACTGAAAGTTACTACTCCGTCAAAACTAATATTAGTACTATTTGCACTTACTGTTGCTGCACCTGTTGCTGCGCCATAACTAGGCTCTATAACTACAAATCTACAAACCCAGCCCTTAAGGCTAGTATCACTAGTGCTAGCACTGATTGGTGTATATCCCCAACCTGCAGTTAATGTAGCAAACTGACCAGTAGTAAAGTTATAGTTTGTAGCAGTTGGTGTACCAGGATCTGTAGCAGCTGCTGTTTGATAGTATAAGTAACCATTGGCAGTTCTTGGACCACGTACGCCATCAGAAATAAGCGGAATAGTCGTAGAAGCAGTTATAGAAGCTACAGCACCTGCTAAATCTGTGCCAGTTACTACACAGCTGTAAATATGAGATGTTGAACTAGTATAGTCACTAGCAGGAACTGTATAACTAAAATTAGTAGCACCACTGATATTTACACTATCTTTTTGCCATTGAAACGTAGGTGCTGGCGAACTTTTAAAATTAGAGTATCCAGTTTCAATTATAATACCCGAACTAGGGTATATAATGCCGTCTAGGTCTTTTCTAAATGTAGAGCCATAGTTACTAATATAAAAAGTAGGAGGTGAATATCCTTGAATACCATCAGTAATGATAGCCATTATAATAGACTTACTAATAGGCGTAGTTAACCCTGTCCCAGTTACACTTAAAGTAACAGTTATAGAAGTAGCGCTTGATCCTGGAGTTACTATGGTAGAGCTAGTACTGCTAGAAGATATAGATCCGCCAGTTATTGTCCAAGCATATACGGGACTAGTTATTCCATTTATTACCGCTGTTAGTGTTGTAGTAGCTGGTGTGAATGTATTAGTGCTACTTTTTACAAAAGCACTATATCCAGAAATATCTACAGTTTGTGCAGATGCTGCTACAGGGGTAGCACTTAATTCACTAGAGATAGTATAAGCTGTTGAACTAACATCATCAATAGCACTAATAAATGCATATCTAACGTAATATGTTGTACCTGCTACTAAAGAAGTGAATGTAGTGCCGTCTGTAGTTATTTTTGATATAACTATGGATAAGCTTAAACCATCAAATACTTTATTAGAATTAGAAGGAGTAAAGCCAGAAGTAGTAGAGCACCATACTTGTACTTTTTGCAAATCGTCGCGCGCATCTGTAGTGCGCACGCGATCATACGGAGTATCTAATTTTAATATTAATGAACCTACACCTGCAGATAATGTTGCTGCCATAATGTTCCTTTAAACGATATTTCTAACAAGTATAGAGGCATATGAACTTGTTTCACTATAATTATTAGTTTTATCTAATACTCTGCAAGCTATTCGATAGTTAACGCCAGCTTCAGATATTCTTGGTAGTGTTACTGATAGTAAATCTAATCTACCTTGACCTTGACTTTGTACTTCTGGTATTATAGGAGTAGTACTCCATAAATCAGTAGTTCCAGTATCTTTATAAAGTCTATAGGCATAGGCTTTAAAGTCTCTTGGCTGATCTACAATAGTTGGATCTAGAACAATATAGGTATTTTCTAAATCTACTACTAACGCTGGAGGTACACTAAAGTTTCTATTTTTACCATCATTGGTAAAAGAATAGTCCAGGGTCCAAGGTCCTGCAATTTTACTATCTTCACTCAAATATCTAGCACGTATTTTATACTTTGCTCCGGCAGTTAACCCTTCAAAAGTAATACTACTATTTTCTTTTCGTACAATATAAGTTTCACCAGGATTAGTGGGAAACATAGCTATACTTCCGTCAATAATATCAAATTGTACACGAGAGGCTACGGCTTCCAAACCACTAGGATTTGTAAAGGACACAATAGCTCGATTTAGACTACTACCATTAGATATTGTACCACTAACACTACTATCACTAATTACACTATTTATAATTGGAGTTGTAACAATGCTATTTCTTATTAAAGGAGTAGTTGTAGCAACACTAGTAATGTTTGGATTATACGTTAATAAGTCACTTAGATCTTCTGTGTATATACTTGGTGAATAATCAACTAAAGTTAATCTAGCGCTATAATTTGTACTAGGTTCTACTGATGTAACAATACATTCTTGAACAGAAGTATTTGACAACCCTATCATATATAAGTTATCAGATTCTACTCCATCACCAACTGCTATAGTAGGCACTGTAATAGAAGTTGTATATCCTGTAGTACCGCTATATGTAAATATTCTAGTTACACTTCCGCTACCAACAGTACTTGTTAAACCATTTGTTCTAATTAATATAGTATAACTTGTGCCGTTGGTCAAAGAAACAGGTTCTCTTAGAGTTAGTGCAGTTCCAGTAATTGCATTACCAATTCCCGAAGCTAAACGTCCACTACCAATCCCCCACTGCGGAATATCATGAGAAATCTTTACCTTATCCCCACGAGTACATACTAAGTGCTCAAAGTCTACATTAATTGAATAAGATTCTGGACGTAACTTAATTTGCGCAAAGTGCCATCTAGCTAAACGAATTGCTTGATTAGGGTTTGTAACACCTGGTAAAGTTAATTGCTCAAATAACTCTGCAGCTTTTTTACCACCAATAGCGGTAGCTGCATATCCATAATTATATACAATAATTTCTCGTGCTTGATATGCTTGAGTTTCGTCTGATATATTAATTCGGAAAGCGTGTGGCAGTATAGGTAGATTTTTTGTAGACTCAAATCCCCAACTATTATGTGGAGTAAAATGTTGTACTGTATGTGTACGTTCTACGTCTATGATTACGCCCCATTTACCATCAATATATGAAGGACTGGCAAGTCCCGCTGCACATATATCACGCAAAGTATCCATAACACTTTGTGTGCTACTTAATACTCCGTTATAAGTATATTTAGGGCAATACTCTCCGGTTCCTGTTCCAGATTTTCCACCAGTAATTTGTACTTCAAAGCCATCACCAACATCATAAACAATACCACTTGTACCTGCCAATAAGTTCCAGTCCGCTTGCGAAGTTGTACCCAGGGATTTAATAGTATAATACTTACCTTTTTGCAGGGCAGTACTTGCTACTGTTTGTGGAACTGGATTACAAAAATTATGCCAAGCAGTTAAACTAGTTAAATCTAGTTGTACAGGCTTGATTCGGAAAGCATTTGCTGGATGCATTAACACATAAGCAAATAAACTTGCTGGATTGTTTGTTGCTCGTAAATTTTCCCAACTACTTGTGGTTCGGTCATAGTCCCAAGCAATGGTTTGTACTACGGCATTGATGCCGTCAATTTGACCATTAACTTTATTACTACTTTGAATTCTAACAGCAGTTTTTGCCAAGTAACATCCTGGTGGATTATACATTGGTTTTTCTAGTTTATCATATCCAGTAACATTAGCTAATATAGCTTTATGGTACTTTTTATAGTCTACTTCATCTTCGGTTTCATCTGTGTTATTTCTACGAACTCTAATCTGATATCTAGCGCGAGGTAAGTTTTCTACTGAATGTACCCAGTTAAAAGCGTCTTTGCGCTTTTCAAACCAAGCACCTTCGCCAAAAGTAAGAATAGTATTAGCACTTGCAGCAAGATTTAATCCATTATTAGATTGATAAGTAATTTTAGCGCCAATGCCTTGATCACTAGCTTGATTATCAACCCCTGTTATAGTAATATTATGTAAACCTGCAGTTAGTTTAATAATGCCTTTTATACTACTAATTTCGTTATTATAACCAGATTTAGGAATTTGTACTGCTCGCACACCATCAATTAAAATCTCACCTTGATCATCTGCTGCTGCTTCAACGATATAATATCCTGTATATGGAAAATTAACATTTTCTACTAATTTTGTCCAAGTACCCCCATAGCCGCTTGCAGCTGGCGTAGTATATCCAGTACTGCTCCAAATTCCATAAGTCTTTAAAAAGTCGCTCCACTTACCGCCATTAGTTTTAGTAGCTACCCCACTAGTACCTTTGAGCACATTAGTAGTCCATACAACTTGTTCAGTTGAAGTTAGGTCTACACCGCTACTTTGTGAATAAACTCTGCCAGCAGCTATACTTATAGTTTTAATTGCGCTAGTATCCCAAGTTACACTATCTCCAGTACCTGTTTCAATTGTTTGTGTAGCATCGGTCCAACCTAATCCTGTATACCCACTATACCCAGTTAAATGGTTTGTTAATAGTGTATATGTTCCACTACTATTTTGATAAAATGTGTATAGCGGCAAATATCCCGGAGGAATATCTGGCATGTATTTTTGCGTAGAACCGGTGCCTAATAGTGAACCGTATGAAGCATTAGCATATTTTGTTTGTAGCCACGCACTTGGGTTAGCGCCTAAGTTATCAGTAACTGCTCCGTCAAGTCGCACTAACCCACCGCTGGGATTTATACAGAAAATTGTATAACGATATAGCGTACTGCCAGATTCTGAGTCTGGATCAACTGGTGGTACTAATTGAAATGTTGCTGCTGGGTTAGTTAAATTACCTATTTGTCCTACAGTATAAATGCCAAGGGCTGAAGTCGTATCGCTGTCTGACCAAGTAGTTGCGCTATACGGGCGCATTTGTATTTCAACGCTACAAGTAGTTGCGGCTATATCACCACTTTTAGTATTAATCTTTCGCATACCTTCTGGAAAAGAAAGTACAATGTCTACAGCGTCACAGGTTTGGTTTAGGTTAACGGTTTGCCATTTCCAAGTATTAAGATAGCTACCAGTTATATTAGTAGCATTATTTGTTAGTTCTAAGTTTACGGCTTGTTGTTCAACATCTCGACCATATAAATTATCAAATTGTGCTACTTCACCGCCTGCGTCATATTCGCGTGGAAATCCTTTTAGTGTAACCGGCCTTGGCACTGATGCAGGCTCGTTATAGTAAAAGTCGCTAATAGGTTTTGAACCAATACAAATAGTACTATCGTCAACTTGAAGGGGGCCAAAACCCCAAATAATAGCAGTGTTTAAAACATTTGTTTCAGTTAATGATTCTACATAAGGAACAGAACCCAGCATACCTGTAAAACGAATTTTACCTAAGACTACAGGTATTGCTCCATACTGATTTGCCTGATTTGCTGCACCTGTGAATAAATTCATTCCAATTGCAGTACCTGGATCGTTTGTTTTTGGTGGACGAATAGGCGCAATAACATTTTGCAGAACCATACTAGCCATTTGAATGGCTACATTTCCAGCTACAACTGCAGCTTGGCCAGTAAATCCTAAAGTTGTACCTATTTCTGCAGGCATACCAGTAGTAGCAGTTATTGCAACTGCTGCAAGTGTTATTAACAATCGTCTTGTTGATGTTCCTTCAGCAACGCTTCTATAAGCCAATTGTTGACCGCTTTTAACAATGGTAGTTTCCCACTGTGATTTAGGCACAATAATGCCATCAATCATTACGACTATTTTACTAACTAATTCGGAGCTTACTGTATACTTGTGCTTTACAAAATTTACAAAATCTTGAACAGTAGTGCCTTCAGCAGTCCAATCTCGATACACACTGAGTTTTAATGGATGTGGTGCTCCAACAGCTTCTATATAAGATTGTGGGGCATAGCTGTAGAATCCTAGAAAGCGGTTTTTCCACTTGATGTTGCTTAGTGATTCAATTACACTATCACTGCCGCGACGGCAGTGTAAAAATTTATTGTTGCCAAGGTATACACCCACGTGCATTGGCTCACCTAGTATATTGAATAGACATAAGTCTCCAATATTTGGTGTAGCAGTATCTTCCCAGTTATTTTTATAAAGATCAATAACTTCTGCGATATGTGGATCTGTGCCACCAATGTAATCTTGACTATAACTAGGTAAGTCTATATTGAACTCGTCTTTATAGAATAGACGAGCTAGTCCCCAGCAATCTACTCCAGCTTGAGTTCTGCCATTGTCTAAATACGGTAGTCCAATATACTTATCATAATTCATTAGAATAGTCCTGGAAAATAATTGGGGGTAAAGTTAAAGCTAGGGAATGGTTCTTTGTTATAACTAACCATAGCTAGACTAAAATTAACGCTTTCTGCATTATAAGTTGCAGAAGTAATATAAAATTCTGAAAAACTTGCTTCTACAGTATCAAGGCTACTAGTTATAACAAGTTCAATTAATACTTTAGTTCTTATTGTTAAGTGACTTCTGATAATGGTTATCATTTCAGGAGTTACAAAATTTAATGTAATTGAACAATCTCCTAGTCCGCTATCTTGCTCGTTAGGAAGATTTAGGGTCATCGGAATAAATATAAAATCTTTAGTACGACTAGTAACCCCATATATAACTTCTGAATCAGTAGTTATAATGGAGTTATCAGTTGTAGTAGAAGTAATACGTTTTGTATAATTATCTGACAGTCTAATTGGGACTGTTGCTGCTTCTGGATCTGTTGATCCATTAGGGTCATATATTGTTAAAAGCATTATCAGTTGTTCATCTGTTTCAGATGAAAACATTGCTTTAATGGCTGCGGGGGATATTCTACTTAATCTGCTCATTATGGTAATATCTCAAATTTTAAAGAAGTATTCCAATAGCCTGGGGCTAAATATTGTAACTTAAAGAACTCACCATCACCTTGTGGAACAATTCTAGCTTCAACTGTAGCTGCAGTTCGGGGGTGTAAAAAACTAAATCGCTTAACACCTAATAGTGTGTCTTTAATAAAAGTTTCTAGTGTGGTAGTTTGTGCGGTTGTTAGAATAAAAGAAAGATCCATAGTATTAGGTATAGTTCCCCTGCGACGCATTTTAGCAGGACCAGAGTCCGTGGGCGAACGTATAGTGTTCAACCCAACAGACTCTGTGAAACCTTTTTGTGGTACTTGTGGAAAACTGTTAGCAGTTGGCCAGCTTGGTATTGCCATAATTATCTCCTAGCTAATGCGGGCCTATTATTAAAACTGCCTGCTAGCGATTGTTGAACTGAGCTTCCTGGTCTTGCTACTTCGCTTGCAACCATATCGCCAATAATAACTTCTATCTTACGGTTTCCACGTGAATCAGTAGTTTCCTTGGTAGTAGCACGCTCGTTTCCAAAGTTATTAACAACCACGTCTACATTACCGCCGCTACCGCCTGATCTGACTCCCAAGTTACCGTTGCTATCACGCTTTAGGGGCATAATGGCTTCTGGTCCTGCTTCGCCCATTAATCCAGTACCTTTGGCAAACTTAAATAGGGTAGGTTGATCAACAACTGAATTAGTAAACATTCCGCCTTTGGCGTACATTTTAAGTCCAGCATCGTATACTCCGCCTTTTGCCTCAAAACCGTTTATAGGCATATCTGCCCATGAAGTAGTGCTAGTTCCGAGAGTAGCACCACCAGTAAGGAATTTCAGCATACCACTTAGTCCATCTACGCCAGCATATAGTGAAGACATTTGCGCACGAAGTTCAAATCTAATTAAATCCATCAACATCTGGTCTACAAGAGCTTTAAAGTCTAGTTTACCCGTTCTGGCAAATTCAGCTAAAGCATCTCCCATGCTTTGAAAACTATTTTCTACAATCTTGGAGAAACCAGTCATTTTACTGCCAAGTTGTTCGTTTAAACTAACGGCATTCAACTTTTGTGTGTTAAGAGCTTTTAGAGACTCACTTTGTGCATCTATAAGTTTATTAAGATTTGCTATGTTTTCATAAGATGCAAGTGGTCCGATCTCATCACCATCTGCAATATCTTTAATAGCGCTCTGTGCCAAATCTCTTTCAGCTATCTTTCTATCTATCGCCAACTGACCCTCTGCGGTTTCTCTAGCTATTCTACCTCTATCGAGTTCCGCTTTTTCTTTAATAGCGTCAAAACTAGTTACTAAACCAAGTTCTTTTCTATAATTTAATTCGTCTTCTGCTTGGCTGGTTTGAGCATCTGCTGTAGTCTTCTTAAATCCTGCTATTTTTTGTTCTAAGTCAAGACGTGCTTCTAATAATTTTATGGAATCTTGTAGTCCCTTGTTATCTTTTTCTTTTTCTTGTCTAGCTATAACTAGCTTTAGATGTGTTTCTGCCGAAGCTATGCTTTTAGCGTCTCCAGGTGAGCCGATCTTAAGAGCATATATTTCGTTTTCTACTTTTTTGCGCTCTAGTAAAAACTTATTTTCTAGCTTTTCATTTTCAAGTTTTGCTGTTGCTTGTACGTTGTATTGTGAGGAAAATCCAAGTAAACCACTAACTATACCTAATCTAGCAATGTCTTGGTCAAGTATTGCTTCGTTTAGGCTATTCAAAGTTGTAGCTTGTACCAGTTCTTGAGCTCTACGTTTGATTCTATCATCTACGCCTTTATTGTTTTTTTCTTTTTCTTGTCTTTTTTCAACTTCTGCTAGTAGGAGTTTTTGTTTTGTGACTTCATCTCTGCCTCTTTTAGAGTCATCCATTTCCGCATTTTCTATTGCTTTTTGGTATCCGAGTATTTCTAAATCAAATTTAATTTCTTGTAGCTTCATCTCTAACATTTGTTTTTGGAAAAGATTTTCTGAACCATTAAGAGTATTAATGCTCATTAAAATATCTTCTCTTGCTATTTCTTGTTGTAGTGTAGCATTACTAGCGTCTGCTATCTGCTTTGCATTAGCAAGCTGGCCTAGATTTACTTTTTGCTTAGTATCTAAAGAATTTGCTGTTCTTTCACTATTTTTTAATATTAAAGCAGCAAGCTGTGGGCCCAACAAATCGTTAAGTTTATTAGCATAATTTTTTTCGTATTTAGTTTGTGGATTACCTGGATCTCTTGCATCTAATCTACCAGATGATGTAAGATCTTCAGGTTTAATCATGCCAGTAGTATTGGCTAATATTTCTTTAAAACTTTGAGTTCCAGCTAGCTTAGCTTCTAGTTCTCTTATCGTTCCTGGATCTTTGCCAGCGTCTTTAGCGTCTTGCAACGCCATCCTATCACTAACTTCTTGTAATATTAACTCTAAGTCCATATTACTTCTAATTAGCTTCATGGTAGTAGTTATTGCTTCAATTTGAACACCAATTTCTTGGTCTTTTAATTCGCCTGTGCGTGCTGCAGCTTCTGCTCCAGATAGTGACTGCACAGTCGCTTGTGCAATAGTAAGTGCAGCTTTTTTAGAGGCTTGGCCAAGTGCAATATCTATATATTTTGCACCTTCTTTAAAAGAAATATCAACACCTTTTGCAAATAAATCTGTGGCTTGTTGAAAAACTTTCTTATCTATACCAAGCTGTAAGTTTAGTAATGTACCTTCAGCTTGTTTAAGACCACGTATTTCTTGACCTAACGTATCTCTTTGTTGCTCAACACTAGCCACTTGTCTAGGTCGACCGCCTATTGACTCGTACTTAGGCTTAGCATATATAAATTCTTCTGTTTTTTTAGTTATCTGGTCTTGTACAGCAGCTAGACTTTGTCCATATGCTGTGTAGTCTTGTAATGTATTTTTAAATTGTGCGCGTATTGAAACAAATTGCTTAACAAACTCAGGACCAAACTGTGCAATTTTCCTAGGGGTAGTTGCTAAATCATTAAAAGCAGAATTTATATCACGAAGACTACCTTTTGTTAAATCATCCATTTCTAACGATAAGTTTGTTAAGGCGGCCCCAATTTTAAATAAAGGGTTACTATTAGCTGTAGATTGAATAAACTCATCATAGGCTTTTGTAACATTTTCTGTAGCGGTTTTAAAAGCTTGAAGTTTAGAACTAGATTCTGTTAGTCTAACAGCAAGAGCTTTATTTGATATTTGGAACTCGTCCTGTGCTTT
>Ga0209107_10002165_pt1 | contig 10960 bp, 9 predicted proteins | sample LakErihyJuly2011_2_FD_187460 | JGI IMG/M metagenome (GOLD analysis project Ga0209107, IMG submission 187460) | Freshwater microbial communities from dead zone in Lake Erie, Canada - CCB hypolimnion July 2011 (SPAdes) (version 2) | ecosystem: Environmental > Aquatic > Freshwater > Lentic >... | reverse complement strand
ATCGTAAGGAATTTCGGCGTAGGAGAGGACTAGGGTCACTGCATCGTCCCAAGGTTGTTTGGTTTTGGGAGAGTATACGGCGATTTTGGGGGCATTTAGCAATTTTACCGCGTTTAGGTTGGCGGCAGGGTCTTGGATTTGGGTGATGATGGCGTTGGCAGCGGCATCGGAAATGGTCTCATAGGATACGCCTCTAACTTTGCATTCGCGTTCGGCCTCTTGAGAATACTGAAACATGAATGAGCCCCCATTGTAATTGAGGAGCCATTGAACTTCTTGTTTTTGTTTGAGTAGCCAAAATGCAATTCCATACGACTTTAGATGATTTTTTTGTGATTCATCCATGGGAATAAGAATTTGCATGGCTTGGGCCGCGCTGCTGAAGGCAAATAGTAATAGGAGTGTAAGTTTGAGCCTCGACATGCCGTTAAAAAGCCAAAGATAATTGAAGAAAATGCGGTTTTGTTTTTATTGGAACGATTTTTCACCTATAATTGCATTGTAGTTCTGAATTGCGCGTCTGCAATCCAACAAAATCTAAGTATTATTTATTCCTTAAAATTCTTGTATACTATTATTATTTATGGCCGATAGACCAGATTTCTCTAAAATGAGTGTGGGTGATTTGCGTACCCTTGCCGAATCCCTAAGTGTTGAAAACACTGCTAAAATGAAAAAGGGCGAGTTGATTGCGAGTATTGAAATGAAGGCAACGATGGTTGCTGGCGTTAAGGATACTTCTGCGACTTCCGAAAAGCCCGTGGTGAGTGAAACCCCCATTGAAAACGTTGGAAACGATGCGAATGAAACCGCTGGAAATTCCGATGAGGTTGATGGAGGTCGGCGCGGCCGCAGGCCGCGCAAAACAGCCGAAGAACTGCAAGCCGAAAAATTGGCTTCAGTAACCCCCGATGGTGAAGCGGTCCTCAGACATCCTGTCAATCCAAGGCCAGCAAACCAAACCAATACCGATGCAAATCCATTCAAGCGTAACCAACAGCCCAAGCCGTTTCAACGACATAGGGAAGTAGGTGCGGAAGCAGATAGAACGGCCATCGAAACTGAAAACTCAGAAGTTCGTGAAACTGGTTTAGCGCCAGTTGTGAATAATACAGAAAATAGAGAAGTTAGAGAGACTAGGCAAAATCGTGAGCCTCGTGGCTCCCGTGAAGATCGTCCGGTTAGAAACGAAAATACGCCTCGTGAGCAAAGGGAACCCCGTGAAAATCGCGAACCCCGCGAAAATACCCCTCGCAATGAAAATCGCGAGAATACACCGCCACGGAATGAAAATCGTGAGCCAAGAGTAGAAAATCGTGAGCCGCGTACTGAGAATTCGGAAAATACCGTTTCAACGCCTACACCAAGACAGGAGCCCCAACTTACTCCCGATGAAAAGCGTAGGAGAGAGGCATTGGCCCTGTTTACTGATATGGATGGTGTGGTCTCTACCCAAGGTGTGCTGGAAACTGTGCCCGATGGTTACGGCTTTTTAAGATCCCCAGATTACAATTACGTTGCATCACCCGATGATGTATATATCCCTGGTTTTATGATCAAACAAAATGGTCTCAAAACAGGCGATACCGTTCGCGGTAGCATTCGTCCGCCAAAAGAAAATGAAAAATATTTCTGCTTGGTGAAAATCGAAAGCGTAAACGGACGTACCCCAGAAGAAGTGAGAGATCGCGTTGCTTTTGAACACCTTACGCCCTTATTTCCGGATGAGAAATTGAATTTGTGCGATAGCGCAAGCAATTACCCCAATCGAATCATCGATTTGATATCGCCAATCGGAAAAGGACAGCGCGGATTAATTGTCGCCCAGCCCAAAACCGGTAAAACGTGGTTGCTGAAAGGCATCGCAAACGCCATCGCCAAAAATCACCCAGAAGTGTATATGATCATTTTGTTGATCGATGAACGTCCGGAGGAAGTAACCGATATGGCTCGCAGCGTTCGTGCGGAAGTAGTAGCATCAACGTTTGATGAACCTGCCGATAAACACGTAAAACTGACCAACATCGTACTTGAAAAAGCGAAAAGATTGGTAGAATGCGGACATGATGTTGTCATTTTGTTGGATTCTATTACTCGATTGGCCCGTGCTTATAATACCGTTCAACCTGCATCAGGCAAGATTCTTTCGGGTGGAGTTGATGCAAATGCGCTTCACAAGCCAAAACGTTTCTTTGGTGCTGCCAGAAATATCGAAGGCGGTGGATCATTAACCATTATCGCAACAGCATTAACGGATACTGGATCGAAAATGGACGAAGTGATTTTTGAAGAATTCAAGGGTACCGGTAACATGGAATTGCAGCTGGATCGCAAGCTTTCTAACAAGCGAATTTTCCCTGCGATTGATATACTTTCTTCTAGTACTCGACGTGATGACCTCCTTGTTGATAAAGTAACCAACCAAAGAATGTGGGTATTAAGGAATCATTTGGCCGATATGAACAGCGAAGAAGCCATGAATACCTTTCTCAAATACATGCAGAATACAAAGGATAACAACGAGTTCCTCATTAGCATGAATAGATAATCCTACAGTGCGAAAAAAATGTGCAAAACCCGTGTGATAGGAGGTGAATTCTGTTGTTTTTTTGAAAAATATATTTGAAGAGATGGAAAAGCCTAAAGTTGTTATTGAGTACGCCAAGTTGTCGCCCGAATTGCTTGATTTATTCGACGAGACGTTCCCAACCGGCGTAACGGGAAAAACGGTTCGATATCCCAATTCAAAAGGGGAGATTGTAACGGCCGTGAGATTAGAAACGGAGTCAACCAGTTATTTGGTGAAGTTGAGTACACGCGCCAAAGAAGTCCTTTCAGACGAGGATTTGGATGCATTGATACGCTCTTCTACCAAATCAAAAGGCGACGACGAAGAAGAGGAAGCAGAAGAAGAGGAGGAAGAAGCCGAAGACGATCCGCGCAAGGCTAGCACGGATGATGAAGACTAATTTATGAATTTCAATGCCGTAGTAACAGGGGCTAGTAAGGGAATAGGATTTTCCGTGGCCAAGAGATTGGCGGAAGCCGGATTTTCATTATTTATTGTCGGTAGAAACAATGATAGATTGTTAGATGCGAAATCACAGTTGCTATTAGCCGGTGCGCCTGAAGTGCATACTTTCGCTGGCGACCTTTCTCAGTCTGATGTTGCTAAACGATGCACCGCTAAGATTTGTGAAACCTGGTCGGCGCTTACGGTGTTGGTGAACAATGCGGGTGTTTTCTTGCCCGGTACGATGATGGAGGAAGAGGAAGGTCAATTCGAAACCTTGATGACAACCAACATGAATTCAGCTTATTACATCACCAAAGGTTTGTGGCCATTATTGAAATTATCCCATAGGTCACACGTTTTTAACATGTGCAGTATCGCAAGTATTACAGCCTATGCCGCTGGGGGGAGTTATTCTGTTTCCAAGTTCGCAATGCTAGGGTTTAGTAAGTCGCTCCGATTGGAAGGGATCCCTCATGATATCCGCGTAACCGCTATTTTGCCTGGCGCTACTCTCACGGACAGCTGGGCTGGCGTTGATTTGCCCACCACGAGGTTTATCAAGCCCGAGGATGTTGCAAACGCTTTGTATTCAGCATTCTTGATAAATGAAAATACCGTTATGGAAGAGGTTATTTTAAGGCCCATTCTTGGCGATATTTAAGTTTTATTGTTGAACATTAAGGCCAATTATTTTCTTTAGTCGTGCAATTTTTATGTCATCCCGCGATGTTGGATTAAGGATTGATAGTTTTTTATTATATTTGCGTTAAACACTAAAAACAGATGAAAAAATTATTACTTTCATTCGCCGCGTTAATCGGATTAACCACCGGGGCGATTGCTCAAACTGCAGAGCTTAAAATTTCTGACGCTCAGAAAAACATTTCAATTAACAAGACTTCTTACGTCCTTAAGGATAAAAAACTAGTGCCAAGCCGTCGTGCTGATGTTTACAGCGACTGGTACAATTTTACTGGATCTTACGAAGAAGGTACTTTGTTGGGTCAGAAGTTGGATCGTTTTGTAAACTTTATCCAACCGGATACTAACCTATACACTGTTTACACAGATGGTACAAAATCAAAAACAGGTTTTCACGTAATTGGTTCTACTTTTGATCCAAAAGATAGTAACTACTTGGCTTCAGGTAAAAGCGTATTAACTCGTTTTAATCCTTACACCGTTGATTCATTGGCGTTTACTCAATTTTACATCCGTCAGGCAGACAAAATGACAGTGAATGGCAATTTGGTAGATATCGTTGATACAGTTTACATTCAGTATTTCAATATTGGTGGAATCAAAGTAGGTGGATATTCTTACCAGGCCAACCCTGGCGTAACTTATCGTTATGCGACTCCGGCGGTTGACAATTTTTCTACCAAATCTTTGTTGAATAGTACTGCACTCAAAACAGATACGCTATTATTGACAAAAGCATATGCTGATAGTTTGATTTTAGAAAATGATAAACCCAAATCTTTTATCGGTCGCGGAATTCAAATCCCTATAAATGTAAAATCACAATCTACCAACGGTGCAAATAACTCTGCTAACCTGTTTGCTTTCAGTATTGTTTACAAGCCAATGCAAAAAGCCAAATTGGGTGATGTAGGTATTGCTTATGATGGTTCTGCTTGGATGAAATACAACTTGTACGGATTGAGCTTGGCTTCTTTGACTGGCCACTCTCAAGAAATTTTGTCTACCAACAAAATTAACAACATGTTCGTTTGTAACTTCCAAGTGCGTTATGGTCAAACCTTATTTGGTTTCTTGAAGTCTTACTTGCCAGGTACTATTTGGACAAATTCTTTGTTCTTCCCTAACTTCGTTCACATCACAACCCCGAACTTATCAACCAATAAAATCAACTCTGGTATCACTGGTATCCAAGTTTATCCTAACCCAGCTGCTAGCAATGCACAAGTTGATGTTGTTTTCAACTTGAGCGCAAATGCAATGGTTAAAACTGTAGTTACTGATATGAACGGTCGTGTTGTATTGAGCAACGAAGCCAAGCAATATGTAACTGGTCAAAACGCTGTTGTTGTTAACACCAACGGTTTGTCAAGCGGTATTTACATGGTGACATTGGAAAGTGCTGCGGGTCGCATGAGCAGTAAATTGACAGTAAACTAATCACTTATTATATCTGTTGAAAAGAGCCGGGCTTGCCCGGCTCTTTTTTGTTTGTAAACATCGATTTTTGTTCTGTATGTTAAACCAAAAAGTTAATCGATGTTTGAATGGCGTTGTCTTTTGGATCGTATTTGGGACTTTTAACTTTTGGTCTGGGTCAACAGCGGTCCTAAACGCTCAAACATTTGAAGGAATTCAAAATAGCAACTTCGCGGGCGTTCATTCAGTGTATTCAAATCCCGCCTTGCTGACATCTATGGCTTATAAGCGACATGCGAATATTTCAACCTTGGGGTTTGAAGTCAATAATAACATGTTCGTTATCACCGCGCCCTTTACACTTTGGCAAGCAATAACTGGAAATGTCCCAGCGCAATTTCAAAACGCCAACGGCAAAGTTCATTGGCAAAAAGACTTTCTAAAACAACAGCCCATTGGCACTTCTGGATGGGGTAGCGTTTCGGCAGAATACAGAGGTCCATCGTACGCCAATCGCATTGGAAAGCGATTTGTATGGTCAACGCACAGTAGAACTCGAACTCAGGTTTCTGTAAGAAATGTCTCTACCGGGTTACTGGATTACGGAAGGGTGTTGTTTGATACTTCTATGCGCGGCAAAAACGGAAATTTGGACCAACGTTCATCGTTGCCATTTTCATTTCAAGCGAATGCCTATCAAGAATTCGGTGCTTCATTGGCCGCCGCCATCATAGATTCAAAGAAGTTGAAAATTTCCATCGGTGGTACTGCTAAATATTTAATGGGGTTGGGGCATTTTTCTATCGTTTCTGAGGGACTTCAACTGCGAACTTATGGACGTGATTCAATGCAGTTTATGCAGAGCAATGTGCAAGTATCGTATTCTGAAACTCAGGTTTTTAAAAAGATAATGAGCGGAATGATCGGTGGTTTGCCATCATTTAGAAATATTATGGGACATGGCATCGGCTTTGATTTGGGATTTACGGTGGAAGGCGGAAAAGGTGGCGGAACGGCTCAAATGAAAGAACGATGGTTGGGAGACCCCACTGCGCGCAATTATCATTGGCGATTGGCAGCATCTGTTACCGATTTTGGTAAGCTCAATTACGGCAGTCAAATCAATACGTTCTCTTTTAGCAATGCATCGCCGGTAACACTTAAAACTGATTCTGCATTCTTTGGGGCCTTTCAACAAGGGGGTAGCGGTGGCTATACCTATTTGGAGGAATTTGCAAAGAAGAGCATGAATTACAAGCAAGAAACAGGTACAGTCCGTTTTTTTCTACCAACGCAATTGCATGTTCAAGGCGATCTGAGAATTATGGCGGGGTTTTATGCCGCTTTTCATTGGCAACAGTCTTTGTTGTCGCTTAAATCTGTTGGGTTTAGGCAGCCGTCGTCTTTGGTGATTATCCCGCGTTTAGAAACCAAATGGCTAGAGGTGTCGATGCCTGTCGGTTTGACCAACGATTATCGAAAAGGGAATATCGGCGCTTGTGTTAGGGTAGGTCCAATATTTATAGGGTCCGACAATTTTCTTTCCAATATGATGTCGAACAATATCAAAGGCATGAATGTCTACTTTGGCCTAAGCTCGTCCATCGGGAAAATCAAGAAGTAAAGGTCTGATTTGGTGATTTCAGGAGTTGGAATGCAAGTTCACAATCGACAAAATGACTATCTTTAATCGATGCGGGTAATCTTCGCACCCAAAGCATTTAGTCTTTCTTCGATGCGCTCGTAACCACGATCAATCTGTTCGATGTTTTTTATCGTGCTCTTGCCTTTTGCGCTCATCGCAGCGATAAGTAGAGCCACACCCGCTCTAATGTCGGGAGAACTCATCGTAATGCCTTTGAGCTGGGTTCTGCGGTCCAAACCAATTACAGTGCAACGGTGAGGGTCGCAAAGAATGATTTGAGCGCCCATATCGATTAGATTGTCGACGAAAAACAAACGACTTTCAAACATCTTTTGATGAATCAAAACAGTACCTCGCGCTTGTGTTGCCGTAACCAAGGCAATTGAAATCAAATCGGGGGTAAAACCTGGCCAAATTTGGTCAGAAACGGTGAGTATTGAGCCATCAATAAAAGTATCAATTTCGTAATGGTCCATGGCAGGGATATAAATATCGTCGCCGCGAATTTCCAATTTCACCCCCAATCGTTGGAACATTTTGGGGATGATGCCGAGCATATCAATCCGACAGCCCTTTAAAGTGATTTCACTCTGAGTGATCGCCGCCATGCCAATGAAACTGCCGATTTCGATCATATCCGGCAAGCAACGGTGTTCGCATCCATTAAGTGTGGTAACCCCTTCGATGGTGAGTTGGTTTGAGCCGATGCCAGTAATTTTGGCGCCCATGCTATTTAGCATCGAACAAAGTTGCTGCAAGTAGGGTTCACAAGCCGCATTATAAATGGTGGTGATTCCCTCCGCTAGAACGGCAGCCATCAAAATGTTAGCAGTTCCCGTAACCGAAGCCTCATCCAACAGCATATAACAACCTTTTAACTTTTCGGCGGATACTTTGTAGAAATTATTGTCTGCTTGGAATTCGAATTTTGCACCCAAATTGATAAATCCTTCAAAATGGGTGTCTAAGCGTCTACGACCTATTTTGTCGCCCCCGGGCGATGGAATATAACCACGTCCAAAGCGCGATAACAATGGGCCAACGATCATGATGGAGCCGCGAAGTGCGGCGCCCTGTTTCTTGAAATCTTCACTATTCAGGAATTCTAGATCGATGGCCTTGGAAACAAAAGTAAAAGACCCTCTTTCATTTCGGGTTACTTTCACACCTAGACTCTGCAGCAGCTCAATGAGTTTAAGTACGTCCCTGATTTCGGGGATGTTGGTAATTGTAATGGGTTCTGGAGTAAGCAATACTGCGCAAACCACCTGAAGCGCTTCGTTTTTTGCACCCTGTGGGATGATTTCGCCTTTGAGTTTGTGACCGCCCTCGATTTCAAAAATTGCCATAGTGAGTTATTAGAATCTTCGGAAGTTTTTTCCGCGGGTTTTATTGTTTTTATTCTTGTTGTTATTGTTGTTGTTGCGCCCGAAGTTGTTGGTTTTCTGGGGCATAGGACGACGAACATTTACTGTAGTGTCAGCGCTTACCACCAACTCGGACCCCTCAATTTTCAATTGTCCTTTTGATAAGGTTTTCAAGTGTTCAGCAATCACTTCATTGCTTAGGTTTTCGTTGTTCCAAGCTTTGCAAGAATTGTACATGAACGACGCAATCATATTGACTAAATCCTGCTTCAATTCACCATCCTCCATTTCACCGGCCTTGTCGATCATCATCTGAAGATTTCTACCGTAAAATCTAAAGCGAATGCCACTCACATTGTAGCCTAAGTGCTCAGGTTTTTTAAATTCCTGCTTTACTTGTACGATTTCGTAGGGGCAATCGACATCCAATTCATAGTCGGCCATCTGAAAAATATGACCCCACAAAATTTCTTTGTAATTGACTTGCAGTTTGATGTCAGGGTTTAGCGTGGCCATGATGCCGGCCAAATTATGTACCCAAGAGGTGCGTTCTTCCTTGCTAGGTAAGGATTTTATGTGTTCGATGTACTCTTGCACATGACGGCCATATTCGGAAATTCCTAATATCGGCCTTTGGGTATTATAATCGTCTTGAAGGATTGTCATGAACATGCAAAATAACACAGAACCAATCAAATAAAAACCAAAACTTTCAAGCCTTTATCTTGTTTGTTAATGAAGTAAGACACATGAAAAATCAAATTGTTTCCGAGTATGTAAAATACTGCCTTAAAATGGGGCAAGCTCCGGCCAATGTATTTCAGTTATGCGAGCATTTAGGTATAGCAGAAACTGAATTTTATCATCATTTTGGTAGTTTAGAAAAGGTGGAAGAATCTGTCCTAGTGATTCGTTGGCAAGAGGTTGCTGAGAAGTTTGCTCAAGATGAACAGTTCGAAACTTATGGTATCACCGAAAAGATGTTGACCTTGCATTTTGCTTTTATTGAAAGCTTGCGCGATATCAGAAGTTATTTGCTTTGGAAATTTAAAGATTGGAAGAACCCTATGGACCATATGAAAGGACTTATGGCACTTAGAGAGGCTTTCCAGAATACAGTGTCTCCGATGCTGAACGCAGCGAGTAATTTGGGGGAAATCCCAGATCGGAAAGTGATATCAAAGTTGAATGTGGAGGCAATAGGGATGAATTTGGCCTTTGTGTTACATTTTTGGCTAAAAGATGATTCTACAGATTTTGAGCGAACCGATGCGTGTATTGAAAAATCCGTTCAATTGACGATGGATTTTGTAGGCAGGAATGCAGTCGACAAATTATTTGATTTTGGCAAATTCTTGATTCAAGGATTTCAACGATGATAGAAACCCAAGACAATATCCCCACCTCCAAAATGGGGCGGGCAATGAAATTAGTGGGGGCAGGTGCAAAGGTTGGTGGGAATTATCTTAAGTATTACGCCAAGAAGACCATCAATTCAGATACCACAAAGGAAGAATTACATACAGACAATGCGAATGATATTTATCAATCGCTGAGTCAGCTCAAAGGCAGTGCGCTCAAAGTAGCTCAAATGCTGAGCATGGATAAAAATCTATTGCCAAGAGCTTATACCGACAAATTTGCTATGTCGCAGTATTCTGCACCACCAATGTCTGGTCCGCTAGTTGTTAGAACTTTTCAAAAATCAGTGGGTAAATCGCCCTTCGATGTCTTTGATCAGTTTGAAACGCAATGTACAGCTGCAGCAAGTATCGGTCAAGTACATAAAGCACAAAAAGATGGCAAAACATTGGCTGTAAAGGTTCAATATCCTGGCATCTCCAATAGTATTCAAAGTGATTTGCGGATGGTGAAACCCGTGGCCAATGCAATGTTCGGGTTGCCAGAAAAGGAGATGAAGAAGTATTTCCAAGAAGTGGAAGATAAACTTTTGGAAGAGACCAATTATACCCTTGAATTGCAGCGATCTCAAGAAATATCAACCACTTGTACGAATATTCCTGACATATTTTTCCCTGTATACTATCCAGAATATAGCAGTTCAAAGGTATTGGTGATGGATTGGTTGGAAGGTGATCACCTCAAAGAGTTTTTGGATAAAAAGCCTTCTCAAGAGGTAAAGAATCGCATAGCACAAGCACTTTGGGATTTCTACAATCATCAATTACATACTGCCCTGGCAATTCATGCTGATCCGCATCCCGGAAACTTTCTTTTGCAGGAAGATGGGAGAGTAGGAGTGATAGATTTTGGTTGTGTGAAAGTGGTGCCTGAGGATTTCTATTACCACTATTTCCCTTTGTTGGTGCCCGAAATTAGAAATAATCAAGCGGTGGTAGATCAGTTATTAAGCCACATTGAGATTATTTTCCCCCAGGATTCTACTGCGGTAAAGGTTGAATTGCAAACGGCATTTTTAGAAATGACAGCGTTGTTGAGTAGGCCATTTGAAACAGATAACTTCCAATTCACCCATGAATTTATTGATGAAATATATGCCAAGGGTGAGGAAATCTATCAAATTCCAGAAGTGAAACGCCCAACTCAACCCAGAGGCAGTAAACACGCTTTGTATGTCAATCGTACGTATTTTGGAATTTACAGTATGATGGCAGATTTGCAAGCTAATATTTCAACCCATGCCGATTTGTGGTCGTATAAATTGAAATCTCATTGGGGAATGGGAAAGGCGTAACGGGTTCTTGCTGGTAATTTATCGCAGTGATCAACGCAATTCGGAAAACGGCTTACAGCGCGATATTTACACTGCACAAGATGCTTCGTCCATCA
>Ga0209107_10002164_pt1 | contig 10963 bp, 7 predicted proteins | sample LakErihyJuly2011_2_FD_187460 | JGI IMG/M metagenome (GOLD analysis project Ga0209107, IMG submission 187460) | Freshwater microbial communities from dead zone in Lake Erie, Canada - CCB hypolimnion July 2011 (SPAdes) (version 2) | ecosystem: Environmental > Aquatic > Freshwater > Lentic >... | reverse complement strand
CAATTAAACATGAATTATTACCGGTAGAGAATGAACATTGTAATAGGTTATTAAAGTTTCTAGATGAGGGTTTTGTGAAAGAGACACAACCACAATTACGTAAAGACAGTGATATATTTTTTGAGCAATATACGCAACGTAGAAATAAACCAGACAATTTAGCAAAATATATAGGATTAAGATAATGGAAGAACGAATGTATGATATAAATTGTGTAACACGCTTACACATTGAATTATCTAGTAGATGTAATGCTAGTTGTCCTGCGTGTAGCAGAAATCACAGCGGTGGCCCAGTGGCAGAAGATTTAGAACTTACTGACCTGTCTATAAATGACATAAAAAGAATGGTACCGGTAGAAATTGCAAAAAATATTAGAAGTATAAATTTTTGCGGTAATGTCGGTGATCCTGGAATGGCACCTGATTTACTAGAGATATTAGAATATTTTAGAGAACACTCACCGAAGATTGTTCAACAAGTTAGAACCAATGGTGGAATGCGTAACGCAGAATATTGGACTAAACTAGGAAACTTTTTTTCAAAACAATCTAATCCAAATAATAAATTTTTATTTAATATGGCAGGTGTGGTATTCAGTGTAGATGGTCTTGAAGATACCAATCACATATATCGCAGGGGTGTTAAATGGGAAAAATTAATTGCAAATATGAGAGCATATAGTGCAACTGGGGCAAGTGCGTTATGGGAATGGCTAATATTTGAACACAACCAACATCAAGTTGAAGAAGCTCGGGCACTTGCAAAAGAATTAAATTTTCAATTTGTTGTGAAAAATCCATTAGGGTTTGGTGAATATGATGAAAAAGCTAAAGGCTTGTCAGTATATAACAAGGAAGGTGAATATGAATATTCAATATGGCCTGCTAATCATACAGGTTTAAAAGATGGACCTAGTTTTGGAGGAAAAGTAGACTTTACTCGTATGGTTAAAAGTGTTCCAATCCTAAATGAATTTAGTAAAGAATTAGAAAAAACATCTACCATAACATGCAAATCTATTGAACGAAAACAATCACAAGAAGTTTATATTTCTGCAACAGGATATATGTTGCCTTGTTGTTTCTTGGGAGGAGTCTTTGGACAATTTAATTCTTCTTATTCTAGGTATCAGTTTAACACTATGATTAATGACTATGGATTAGAAGTTTTTAATTTAAATAAAAAATCTATGTTAGAAATAATAAAAGGTCCAGAATTTTCTAAATTCTTTTTAGACGGTTGGAAAGCAGATACAATTGAAAATGGTAAATTGTTGTTTTGTTTAGAAACATGTGGTAATAAGTCTGCTATGGATAAATTATATGTATCTAAAAGGATAGAGGTATCAAAATGAGAATAGGTATATTTGGGGACAGTTTTGCTGATCGTAACCCCTACAATCCTGAAAGCCCTTTTAAGGAAGATGAGTCTTGGATTGCAGAATTAGAACGTGTAGGACATGATATAACCACGTATGGTAGAACAGGAACTTCTACGTGGCATTCCTTTCAACAGTTTACAGCCCATCATGAACAATTTGACCACATTGTGTTTTGCTATTCATCACTGCATAGAATACATCATTTGCCCGAAGGTCTTGAAGATTTAAGTTTCTTAACATCACCTGACGAGTTGTATGCATTAAGAAGAAATAAAAATTTATCTAGGCAACAAGAATTAGAAATGGCTCGTATATTGACTGGACATATTCCAAATATATCAGTACCGTTTGACGTTTGGGTAAAGCAAAAAATATTTAATGATATAAACATACGGTGTTATGCTAAACAGATTAAACTGGTAAACTTACTTACATTTGATGATAGAAAAGATAAACATACTACCATTTTACTTGAGGAAAGACACGGTGATTGTTTGTATAATTTGTTTAGTGTAAGTAGCAAAGAGTTACCTACTATGGATAGAGTTGATAATAGATGGTGTCACTTATCAAAAGAAAATAACATGGTACTTGCTGATAAGGTATTTAAATCGTTACGTAGTACAGATAAAAATATTATTGATTTGTTTAAGCAAAATGGATTTGTCTATAACAACGAAATTACCAAAAGGTATATGAATGCAGAAACGTAGAGTAATTGTTTTAGGAGATAGCTACACATTTGGTCACGGTTGTTCAGACCGAGAATTTCAATATAACGAGTCTACTAAAACTTTCATAGGGGACGAGACTCCTTTTAAAAAAAATATTCCTAGTTTATATTGTTGGGCATCATTATTACAACATAAATTTAGTAATATAGAAATTATAAATTTAGGAAAACCTGCTAACTGTAGTCAAGGGATATTTCGTGACTTAATAGAATATCATAGTGAACATCCACTAAATGAAAATGATATTATTATGTATAATGGAACTTTCCCATTTAGGATAGAAATTGCATCAGGTTCTAGGCCCGAGGTTGCAATGCCATGGGTAATGGGATGGGATCATCATTCTCAAATGGAAAATGAAATACCATACAACATAGCTAAAAAAATGTATGTAACTCATTTGTTTAACGATGATATTGGGTATAATCTTTCAATGACTGCATTATTGGCAACATATGGATTTGCAACAATAAATAATTTAAAATTTATATGGAATCTCCCAACTCAGGAATATCCTGTAATATTCTTAAAAAAACTTTTATGCATTGGTAAATTACAAATACCGCATATCTCTAAATACGATTTTTCTGAACGCAACAATTATGATATTAATAAAACTTGCTATGCACCCGATTATCATGTAAATGATAAAGGTCATTTGATTTATTTTGAAAAAGAAATAATCCCCCTGATGCAAAAACTTTTATAAATAGCTGTATGAAAAAAACTTTCCCTATACAAAACGATGCCGCTTGTTTATACAAATGGGCATGGAGTACATTATTTTTAAGTAGAGGGACTACATCAAGTTGTCACAGAGGACGTCATTGGAGATTGACTGAGGATAACTTTATGGATTTTCACAATCACCATGGTAAACTTGCTGATAGAGAAAAAATGGCAAGCGGTGAATGGCCGGGTAACGGATGTGAATACTGCAGGGATATTGAAAAGACCGGCGGTAAGAGCGATAGAACAGGGTTTGTTAATGAATCAATTGAGTTATTGCCGCCCGAATTTGAAGGATATGTGCAACGTGCGTATGAGTTTGAAAATATTCCATTAAGCGTTAGCCCCACACTACTTGAAGTATACTTCAATAATGTATGTAATCAATCTTGCGTATACTGTACCCCGGGGTTTAGTAGTCAAATTGAACAAGAAGTTCGTAAATTTGGACCTAGTGAGTTTAACGAAGATTACAGTACATGGCGTCCTGATAGTAAGTATGAGTTATACAAAGAAAAGTTTTGGGAATGGATGGAGAAGAATAGCGAACACGTACAAATTTTGCAAGTATTAGGTGGAGAACCACTGTATCAAAAAGAGTTCGAACAATGTTTAGATTTCTTTGATAGACACCCTAGACCCAATTTAGTATATCGCTCATTCAGTAATTTAAAACATGATCCTGAAAAGTTTAAAGCAAAGATTCAACGTGTGCAAAACTTAATTGACCAAGGTAAATTAAAACGTATGGAGTTTGTTTGTAGCATTGATTGCTGGGGACCAGAGATAGAATATGTACGTGATGGATTGATATTAACTGAGTGGGAGCAAAACATGAACACGTTGTTACACTCACCGGGAGTAGGTGTATTGATTCACGCTACTCTTACTGCATTAACGTTACCCACACTGCATCAATTGATAGAGAAAACAAATGATTGGCGTAAAATTAAACCCACAGTAGGAATTAACTGGAACACGGTTGTAAGACCTTCAACATTCAATCCATATAACTTTGGCAAATATTTAGCACCCTTTATTGATGCACCTATTCAAGCACTAGAAAATTATAGTAACTCCGTAGAAAAAGAAAAACTACAAACTCATTTACTAGGAATACAGCAACAATTATTATCTACCCCTGTAAATAAGAAGGAAGTCAATGATTTTGCTAACTTCTTAGCTGACATAGACAAACGTAGGAATAGAGACTGGAAAGCAATATTTCCACAGATTGTGGACATAATAAATACTATTAACAAAGAGGAGCCGGATTATGTTCAAGTGGATTAAAAACTTATATCATACTATTAAAGCTGAAATACGCTATCGCAAACGTATCAAAGAACTACGCAAAAGAGATCCCTTCATCTACAAATGATACTCGATAGTTTTGCTCAACTTAATTTATTAGATTCTACTGACATTTTAGATGTTAGATATTTTACTGCCAACGAAATAAGAGTACAGTCTATTAAAAAAGACGGTGTGACTATATTTGACTTCTTTAGTATGGATGACTTAAATTACGCTGATAAGTGGAAATATCCACCGTTTGATTACAAAATGAATTATTTAGGTTTTCGAATGGAAGAAGTTCCCAAAGAAGTTGATATAGCAGTATTTGGTTGTAGTTTCACCTTTGGATTAGGTCTACCTACTGAAATGTTGTGGCATAATTTATTAGCCAAAGAGTTAAATATGTCTTGTGCAAATTTTGGAGTTGCAGGAGCATCCGCTAAAACAATTATTGACATATTTTTAATTATCTCTAAACATATTAAAATTAAAAAGGCAATATTTTTATTACCAACGTTTACACGAATGCAGATAGCAAAACACAATGAACTATCAAACAGAGTTCAAAATTTATCAGCAATCCCCGGGCATGAATCACAATTATGTGTGGCATATGGCATTGATACACATTTGTTATTCAAAGCATTACCGAATGAAGAACTATATAAAATTGTAAAAAATGAAATATATTTAGCAGAGTATGTTGGTAAAAACAGGGGCATAGAAACATATTTTGGTGCTTGGGAAGAAGAATCTGCTAATTTTTTAGAAATTATGAATTTACAATATGGAACTAAATTGCCTCAATGGCATACTCCGGCAGAATGTGTAGGTGACTTAGCAAGGGATCAAATGCATCCTGGCCCCAAACATCAAGAATATTGGTTTAATAATATTAAAGATATTATAAAATGAACTATGTAGGTATATCTAGTGGCTTTCACGATGCCGCAGTAAGCGTTATAGATGACAGTGGTAATATACCTTTTGCCGGACATAGTGAACGATACAGTAAAAATAAACATGATAAAGACGTATGTGAAGGATTATTGTATGATGCATTACAACATACCAATTCTACTAATTTACAATATCATTACTATGAACGTCCATGGTTAAAGTCATTGCGTCAATTACGTAGTGGAGAAGGTTTTGTTTGGCCAACTTGGGAAAAACTATTAGGTTCTACTTATACCCAAATGGGTAAACCAAAAATTCATACTCACTCGCACCATTTAAGTCACGCAGCCGCAGGGTTTCAAACAAGCCCGTATGATGACGCTACTGTAGTCGTGATTGATGCTATAGGTGAGTTTGATACTATTAGTATTTGGAATGCTTGGTATGATAAGAACGGTGTAGCAAAGTACAAGAAACTATGGGGTCAGCGTTATCCCGATAGCATAGGTTTGTTTTATAGTGCAATGACACAACGTGTAGGATTAAAACCATTAGATGAAGAATACATACTGATGGGTATGGCAGCTTATGGTAAATCAAAACCAGTAGATAAGATGTCCACTGAGTTAATAGAATCATACAAAGATATTATATTCAAAGACAATTTACACACAGGTGTACCTGATACCTTCTTAGAAGGTGTAGATGAAATGGACATTGCACATAGCGCACAATTAATAGTTGAACAACTAATAATGAATGTTATCAGTAAAGCAAAAATGTTAGGTGGTAGTAAAAACTTAGTGTATGGTGGCGGTGTAGCATTAAATTGTTTAGCAAATAGATTATTAGGAAACTTTTATGACAACATTTGGATTATGCCTAATCCTGGTGACGCTGGTTCTAGTCTTGGAGCGGCCTGTCTTGGCTATGGTAAACGTGTTAACTGGACTAATGCTTTTCTTGGCTATGACATTAGTGGGCCTTACCCTGCCAATCGTATTATTGATTGTTTACTTACCGATAAGATTGTGGGAGTTGCTAGTGGGCGTGCTGAATTTGGACCTAGAGCCCTTGGACATAGAAGCTTACTTGCAGACCCCAGAGGACAAGAAATAAAGGACAAAGTAAATGAAATTAAACGCAGACAAAAGTTTAGACCATTTGCCCCTATCATTTTAGAAGAACGTGCTGATATGTACTTTGATATGCCTCGTGGTTTTGATAACAGTAGGTATATGCAAGTCATCGCTCGCTGTAGGCATCCTCACATATTTCCTGCTATCGTCCATCACGATGGGACTAGCCGTGTTCAGACTGTCCCGAACGATGGTAGTGGAATAAGAGAACTATTAGAGAAATGGTATTTACTAACTGGTTGCCCAATGTTACTTAATACAAGCTTAAACATACGAGGTGAGCCAATGGTAAATGACCGAAATGATGCGGATCGCTTTGAAAAACTATATAATGTAAAAGTTATATCATAAGTATATGTATGTTAAGAGATGTGTTTTATTTCGGCGAAAAGCCTAACGTTCACCCCAGAGAAAAGTTTGCGGCAGATTTAACTGACGCTAAACATCAAAGTACAACTGAACACTTTTGGGTAATCAACGAACACTGCAATTATAAAGATTTTGATTGGGATTGGGACTTTGACTTTCTGCCCGACGAAGATGTATGGGCTGAAGAACATAACAATGTATGGCCAAGTCCCTATCAGAAAGATAGCGGCACTTGGCTTTGTTCAACTGAGCTAGAGGCACTTACAATCTATAGAGCAGATGTTGATCCTATTCCACTTAAAGACGAAGTAACAAATAATTGGAAGATAATTGAATATATTGATAAAGATAAATTTGATTTTAAATGGCATCCTGATCCCAGTGATCCTCCCTATATATACGTGTGGGGTAACAAGTGGTATCCCGGCACAATCATGCCAACTGTTGAATATCATGTGCCAGGAGCAACTGATAGAAAATACGTAACAGACACATTAGCTACATTGCTATCAATGCCACGCTTGTTCAATATTATATATGAACCTGCTGACTTTGATTATAGTTGGAGACCTGATCCAACTGCACCACCATACATTTATGTATTTGGTAATAACCAGTACCCGGCAAGTATAATGCCAACTATTGAGTTTCATGTAGAGGGAGCGACCGAACGTAAGTTTATTGAAAATATTGTTCCTAAATTGGCAGCAAGACCTACTGACTTTGAAGCACTAGAAGATATAGATTCAACTTCATTTGATATGACATGGGTACCTAACCCAACTGCGCCGCCATACATTTATGTTTGGGGTAATCAATGGAACAAGCCTGAATATAAAATTAGTGTTATACGTAAAGTAGAGGGTGCTACTGAATATCAATACATGGAGACACGTGTAAAACGTAAGCCATGTATGGACAACTGGGACATACCTACTAATATGTTTCAGAACAAGTTTGACTTTAGTTGGGAACCAGACTTGTCAAAACATGACCCCCCATTTATATATCAGTTTGGCACACAATGGCAAAAGACAGGTGGGCCAAGATATATAGTTGACGGTGCAACCGAAATAAAATATATTGATACTTTAAAGGCAGAAGTTGTTTGCACTGAGTTTGAGAATTGGCAGGTTCCTAGAAACATAGACCAATCTAAATTTGATTTCAGCTGGCATCCTGATTCGACGGAAGAACCATTCATCTATCAATTTCCCGACCAATGGACACGCACCGGAGGACCTAGGTATGTTGTACCGGGTGCAACAGAGATAAAATATATTGGTGCACAGATAGCAACAGCTAAACAAGATAAGATGCATTGGACGATACCTGAAGGTATTGATACAACTGATTTTGATTTTAGTTGGCATCCTGATATAGACCACGCACCTTTGATATATCAATTTGGAACACAATGGCAACGAACGGGCGGTCCTAAGTTCTATGCAGTCGGATGCACAGAAGATAGCGACATACAATATGTTGATGCAACAAAAGCAAAAGCATTATCAAACAAAGATAACTGGGAAACATTAATTCCTGTAGAAGATTTTGATTATAGCTGGCATCCAGATACCACAGAAGAACCCTTCATATATGTGTTTGGTAATCAATGGAATAGAGGTGAACTTGAGGTTACATTGATTTACACAATGCCAGGTGCAACACAAAAGAAATATATCAATGACGTTGTTAAAGTTGCACCATATACTACTGGCTGGAATAATGTAGTTGACGTTGAAGATTTTGACTACAGTTGGAGACCCGATCCAACAGACCCTCCCTATATCTATGTATTTGGTAACAAACAATATAGTGGAGTGATTATGCCAACTGTTACACTGACAATAGAAGGTGCAACAGATAACAAGTATGTAGATAATATTGTCGCTACACTTACACAGAAACCTGAACTATTTGCTAATACAAAATTAATTAAAGACTTTGATTATTCATGGAGGCCCAATCCTAAGGATCCCCCATACGTGTATCAATTTGGTACGCAATGGGCTAAAACAAACGGGCCTCAATTTATTGTAGAAGGTGCAACTGAAAGCAAGTTTGTCAACGAACCAATATCAACTATTTTACCTGATATGACATATTGGGAGATACCAGAGAATGTTGATATAACTAAGTTTGATTTCAGTTGGCATCCTGATGCAACTAGTCCTCCTTACATATATCAATTTGGCACCTTGTTGGATGAGAAAGATGGTCCCAAGTATATTGTACCCGGCAACACCGGCGTAGTAATCAATATAGAGCGTACCGAAGTATTGTTAGAAGAATTAGAATTTCCAAAGTACATTATCAAAACAACATTAGAAGATTTGATTGAAGAACATACCGGAGAAATCTTCTGGGCATTAAATCCTGACTTAGATTATGTTGAGTTTGATTTTAAGTGGGTTCCTGATAAACAAAATGTATATCACGTTAACGCATTTGGTAGTAAAGACAATATGAACTCACAGACTTACTTTGTTAACGGTAAGATGTGGCAAAAAGGTTATAGAGATATCAACTACATTGAAGATAAACTTATTGATATCAAAACTAAAATTGATATGTTCTATGTTGATAGAGGTAATATTGAATCTCAAATACGATTCCAAGAACTACGTGAACGATTCCCTAATATAACCAAAACACGTTATCTAAATAGCTGGGTTGATACCATCAATCGTTGTATCACAAAATCTGCTACAAATCTATGCTGGATATTAAACAGTGAATTAGATTATAATGAATTTGAATTTGATTACTATCCTAGCCCGTGGCAGATGCGTATGGTACACGTGTTTGGAACTCAATGGAGTCATTGGGGAACTACATTTATGGTCAACAAGACTACTTTTTCTGAAGATACAAAGTATGTTAAAATCATTGAGCACCTGTCTACATTAAACTTTGTCAAACGCAAGACAGCAAAGGCAACTAACTGTTTATATGACATTGTAATGATTGACCATGGTAACAAAGAAATACAACATAGTCGTAAAATTGTTAAAGATAAGACTGGAAAAGATAGTACTATTGTTAAGTACAATAGAAGTTATTTGCAGACATTTAAATCAATGTTAACAGAAATTCAAACTAAAAAAGAACACTATCTTTGGATTTGTTCTAGTATATGTGATTACACAAACTTTGATTTTAGTTATATTTGTGATCCATATGCTAAGGATCAATTACACGTATTCCCTAGCGATAAACAAAAATTTGGTGATACATTTTTAATTGACGTAAACAAATTTAAGTCATTAGTTGATGATATGATTATGATGGAAGACTATGAGAAGGTCAACTATAATCAGCATCAAAGAGTTAAGCGTTTACCCGCACCTATTATTATTACGAAAGAAGATACCCATGTCACTGATATTCATACTGATTTTGATTGGCCTTATGCTACGTTTGTCACGGAAGATAACAAAGGATTAGATATACAAGATATTGAACCTATTAGTTTGTGGACACCTGATACTAAGAACATTTTGATTACAAGTACGGGTGCAACACGAATAATTGTTCCCAAAGAAGCTAAAGATTATGTAGAGAATGAGTTATATGATTACCCATACATCTCACGTAGTAAATCTCTAGCTAAATCTCATCCACTAGATATAGTCTTCCTAAGTAATGGTGAAACTGGAGCTGACGAGAACTATGAACACTTACTAAAAGTGACTAAGGGATTAAATAATAGAGTTGTTAGAGTTGATGGGGTCAATGGTCGTGTTCAAGCATATCATGCGGCGGCAGAAGCAAGTAACACACCTTGGATGTTTACTGTGTTTGCTAAACTAAAAGTTAATGATAAGTTTGATTGGACTTGGCAACCAGATAGATTACAAATACCAAAGCATTATATCTTTCACGCTACTAACCCCGTTAACGGATTAGAGTATGGTCATCAAGCTATGATTGCTTATAATAAAAAGATTACACTAGCTAACACCGGGACCGGACTTGACTTCACACTAGATAATGAACACGAAGTAGTTGAATTGAATAGCGGTGTTGCAATGTACAACACGGATGAATTTAGTACTTGGCGTACTAGTTTTAGAGAAGCATTGAAGTTAAGAGCCGATGATAGTCAAGCAAGTAAAGATAGACTTGAAGCTTGGTTAACTATTGGTGAAGGTGACTATGCCCAATATAGTATCAATGGTGCAGTAGATGCTGTAGAATACTATGAACAAGTCGAAGGTGATATACAATTATTACGATTAAGTTATGATTGGCCTTGGCTACGTTCGTATTTTAATACTAAATACAATTGAAGTTATTGCTGTATGAAGCAAAGAGAAAAGTGTTTTGGACGGGGGTGCGAATCCCCCCAGGTCCACCATAAAGGAATATAATGGATAATTTTAGCAAATGGATAGTACTGATTG
>Ga0209107_10002162_pt1 | contig 10967 bp, 10 predicted proteins | sample LakErihyJuly2011_2_FD_187460 | JGI IMG/M metagenome (GOLD analysis project Ga0209107, IMG submission 187460) | Freshwater microbial communities from dead zone in Lake Erie, Canada - CCB hypolimnion July 2011 (SPAdes) (version 2) | ecosystem: Environmental > Aquatic > Freshwater > Lentic >... | reverse complement strand
AGCAAGAAATATTATTGCGACAATTCCAGGAGCTAGCCTACCCAATGAAAAAGTAGTGGTGGGCGGACATTTAGATAGTTGGGATTTAGCCACTGGCGCTATTGATAATGGCATTGGTTCATTTTCAGTACTAGATATGGCAAGAACATTTCAAGCATTAAAATTAAACCCTGCTCGCACCGTGGAATTTATTTTATTTATGGGGGAAGAAGAAGGATTACTTGGTTCAAAAGCTTATGTGGCTGCAGCAAAAAATGACAAAAGCATTGATCAAATTAGGTACATGTTCAATTATGACATGACCAATGATCCAAAAGGTTTCTCCACCAGTTCGGAAGACAGCAGAGCCTTGTTCCAAAGTATTGGTGCCATTGCCAATAAAATTGATACCAATTTCAAAAATTCCTTATCCGTTGGCGCAGGATTGCACAGCGATCACCAACCATTCATGCTCCAAGGTGTTCCAACAGGTGGCGGCGCAGGCGGGGGTTTACCCAATGGCGCAGGGCCCTGCTACCATGCTGACTGTGATGGATTTAACTTAGTGGATGAAAAAGGAATGAAAAACACGGTTCGATATGGTACCATGCTCTTATATGGGGTAGCGGATGCAACCGAAATAAAATCAAAACATTTGACTGACCAAGAAACAAAACAATTCCTAATTGACAGGAAATTAAAAGAGGCATTACAAATTGCTGGTGAATGGCGCTGGAAGGACTAAATTCATTGATGTTCAAGTTGCAATTGGATATGAATCAATTGGTGAATAAACCAATTGATTTACTGATAAATATCAGTTACTTTTTACTGATAAATATCAGTTACTTTTAGTAACTTCAAGTAAATCCAACGCTTCCCAAAATGATGCATATCTCACCTCAAGAAGGGAACTTATACAAGCCAATTATCAAGGATCTTAGGTTTGATGCTTTGTTTCAATCAGCATCCATGGGAATAATTTTAGTCAATGCACATGGCGTGATTGTAATGGCGAATCCTTTTTCAAATAATTTATTTGGGTACAATGGTGAAAGCATGGAAGGCTTGATTCTTGAAAAGATCATACCCCAACGATTTCACCACAAACATGTCAGTCATAGAAATAGCTACATTGATAATCCAAAATCCAGAGGCATGGGTATTGGCATGACCCTATCAGCACTAAAAAAAGATGGATCTGAATTTCCTGTAGAAATAAGCTTAGGTCATTTTAAATCTGAGGAGCAGCAATATGCAATTGCATTTGTTATAGATATTACCCGCCGACATGATTATGAAAATAAAATATTACTACAACAAGCTGAAATGGCAATAGTGAATGAAGAGATAAAAAAGATGAATATCAATCTCGAAAGCACTGTAATAGAAAGAACCATTGAATTACAAAAAACATTAGTTGAACTAGAAGCATCCAAAGAACATTTAACGAAATCTTTGGAAAAAGAGAAAGAAGTAAACGATTTAAAATCAAGATTTGTATCCATGGCCTCACATGAATTTAGGACGCCCCTGAGTACGGTTTTATCTTCCATCTCATTATTAGCAAAATATAGTACCACTGAGGACCAGCCAAAAAGGGACAAACATATTGATCGCATAAAATCATCGGTGAAAACCCTAACTGATATCTTAAACGAATTTTTATCCCTAGGAAAAATTGAAGAAGGAAAGGTGGAGGTAAGACCCGCGTTATTTGATATTGGTGAATTTATAAATGGGATCAATAACGAAATGAATGTGCTGCTCAAACCTGGTCAAGTAATTAATTATGAACATACAGGCAATACAAGTGCTTACACCGATAACAGTTTATTGAAACATGTATTAATCAACCTTATTTCAAATGCGATTAAATTTTCACCCGAAAATGCGCATATTATGATTTCATGCAAAGTGGATAATGAAAATACAACGATAAAGATTACAGACCAAGGTATGGGCATCCCTATTGCTGATCAGGTACATTTGTTTGAAAGATTTTTTAGAGCAACCAACGCAACTAATATTCAAGGCACTGGACTAGGTTTACATATTGTAGGTAGATATATTGAGATATTAAATGGTAGCATCTCCTATGAAAGTAAACTTGAAAAAGGGAGCACCTTTAAAATTGTATTGCCAAGTAGCTTAAATAATGGGTTTGATTAAAAATAATATTATGGAAAAAATTTTATTGATTGAAGATAACGAAGCACTTAGAGATAATACTGCTGAAATTTTAGGGCTGGCAAATTATGAGGTGTTTACTGCCGAAAATGGCAAAGTAGGAGTTGAGATGGCAATGGCAAATCCACCTAACTTAATTATTTGCGATATCATGATGCCCATATTAGATGGCTATGGTGTTTTTCAAATTATTAGTAAAAATTTAGAACTACAGCATATCCCATTTATATTTTTAAGTGCAAAAAGTGAGCGTAATGATTTAAGAAAAGGGATGGAAATGGGTGCAGACGATTATATTACAAAGCCATTTACAGACTCAGAATTAATCAATGCCATTAGGGCCCGATTAGAAAAAATAAAGATTTTAAAAGCTCAGGGTGGTAAAGGCATTGAAAATTGGTACCAAATTATATCAGACCTAGGAAACAAAGACGAAATGCATGATGCATTAGAAAGCCATGATATTATTCAATACAAAAAAAAGCAGGTAATATATTCAGAAGGACAACATCCCAATAAATTATATTATATCCAAACAGGTAAAGTTAAAATATACAAAACAAGCGATGGTGGAAAGGAATTGATTATAGGATTACTTTCTGCAGGTGATTTTTTTGGACATATTCCGCTCATAGAAAATTCCATTTATGAGGAATTTGCTGAAACCATGGAAGAATCGACAATACGCGTTATCCCTAAAAAAGAATTTGAACACTTAATCACACAAAATCAAGAAATTGCATTAAAAGTGATCAAACTACTTGCAAATAATATTTCTGAAAAAGAACAACAACTAGTTGCATTGGCTTACCACAGCCTAAGAAAACGTGTGGCTGATGCATTATTGACTTTAAAAAAGAAATATGCTAGTAAAGGAGAAGAAGGTAATTTTTCAATTTCAATTTCCAGAGAGGATTTAGCCAATATTGCAGGGACTGCCACCGAAAGTTTGATCAGGACCCTAAGTGATTTTAAATCTGAAAGATTAATTGAAATTAAGGAAGGAAAAATTATCATCCTGGAAGAAAAAAAATTAACCAATTTGTTTAACTAAACGTTAAAATACAATAGAAGCGAATTTTTCAATCGTAGCTTTTGACCAATGTTTGAATTCATTGTCCAAATAAATAATTTGCTTTTTATATTTAGTGACTAATCTTGCATATTGATTATCGAAAAAATAAATAATAGATTTTTTTTGCACTATTGTTTTTTTCAATGCAATAATATCTTTTTTTAACAGCTGGAGTGCTGCTTCCCTATTTAAAATTTGTTGATGCGTTTCTTCCGCCCATGCAATGAACTGATTTGAGACCAGATTGTCTAATAAGTCACTTAGTTTAAGCTTAATTGCCGACTGCTCCTCCTGAATTAAATTTAGGGTGCTTAATAAGCCATCCAAATCCTTGTAAATTAATTCCTTGTTCATAGCTTGTTAATTATGACATGAAATTTTATCGGTACCAATACCTAAATGAGGACTTAGATAGGGTATTCCTAAATTCATTCCTCTTAATATGAGTAATATGCCCATACTAAAAATGAATACTGGTAATAAGTTTTGTAAATTTTTTCTAATAGCCATGCTAAAATACTGCCCGCCAATGGCAACCATGATTAATGCAGGCATAGTTCCAATACCAAAAAATGTCATTATAAGACCCCCCTGTAAAATATTTTGTGTTGCTAACGCAGAGGTTAATGCTACATAAATCATACCACAAGGAAGCAATCCATTTAAAATACCAATAAAATAAAAAACTGCCCTATTCTTACTTTTAAACAAATACCCCATTTTTTTAACGATAAAAGTATATAGCAAATTAAATTTCAAAAATTTGGGGGCTAATTGTGATTTAATCACATATATATATATCACATATAACAGCATAATGCTGCCCATAACAATAGACAAATTTTCCTGAACTCCGAATAACGGCAACTGACTGCCAAACATTCCTAATAAAATACCTAATACTGCATAACTTGATATTTTTCCTGCATGATACAATAAGATAGATTGCCATTTTTTAAAATGAGTTTGCTGCGAAATAGGCAATGCCATCACCAATGGTCCGCACATGCCAATACAATGAACGCTTCCTATAAGCCCCATCAGAAATCCAATCTCAAAAATTGCGTTCAATGACATCATAATCAAATGCTTTATAGCATTATTTTTTTTTCAAAATAATAATCAACCCCCTTGTTCTGTATGGTCAACTTTAAAGTATAATTACCTTTCATCCTTGTCAATAGCTCCAAAACTAATTCCCCATTATTGGACTTAATTTGTTTTGTCATATCCCCTTTTTCGTCAGCAATGCAATACAAGTGTGCCTCACCTTGGGTCTCTGATTTTTGAAAGGTTGGAGGTAATGTGATGTGTAAATAACTTCCTCGAACCAACACTCCCAAATCAGCACCCAATTCAGATGCATGCCTCGTTGCATTGATCACCTCCTGGTACTTTAATTCAGCATCATAATAGTCCTGTTGAACTAAATCAAACTTTTGCTGAGATGATTTAATCGCAAGAAATAATATGCCACCAACAAAAATTAAATACACCACTAATATTTTATGTCCCCAATTTAATTTCATAATTATATTTTTTATTTAGATGGCCCTAAAAAGATAGCAGTTAATACATCCATTCTTTTACCATTTTCATAAATGCCAATCTTAACTTTTGTTTTTCTCGCCTTTAATTGTTCATTTTTTAATATGATAAAAAAACTAGTTTGAAAATAAGATTCCTTAGGAACATCAACCACCCCTACTTGTTTAATCTGGCCCTTCATATTCTCTAATTTTAAGTCCAAATGAATATTTTTTCTAGTTTTATTGACCAATTTTATATTATACAAATTACTGATCTTATCATCCGCTAGTAACTGATAGGTTTGTCCTGGCGTTCTCATAATTCTAGCTGCAACATCGGCTCTAGTAACTAATAACACCCCTAAAAATAATAATAGCAGACTCAAAACAAGGGTATACAATTTCAACCTCCATGTGTAAGTCATCTTCTCTTTTAAGGCTATCCCGTTTTCTGAGGCATATCTTATTAAACCTTTGGGCTTATTGATGTGATCCATAATTTCATCACAAGCATCAATACATGCTGTACAATTAACACACTCTAACTGTGTTCCATTTCGGATATCAATACCAGTGGGGCAAACACGAACACAGGCGTGACAATTCACACAATCACCTTTATCCATAGTCGCATCTTTTAATTTTCCCCGCGGCTCTCCTCTAACATAATCATAGGCTACTAAAATCGAGTTTCGATCCAATAACACCCCTTGCAAGCGACCATAAGGACATACGATGATACATGCCTGCTCTCTAAACCAATAATACACAAAGAAAAATACCAAGGTGAAAATCACTAAAGCACTAAAAGTACCAAATTCAACAAAAATTCCTTCTTTTATATGCACCCATAATTCGTCAATACCAATAATATATCCTAAGAAGAAATTTGCAATTAAAAAAGACAAGGAAAAGAAAGCAAAAATTTTAGTTACCCTTTTTACAATCTTTTCTGTATTCCAAGGCATCGCTTTCAACTTTTTTTGTTGATTCGCGTCCCCATCAATAAAATATTCAATTTTCCGAAAAACCATCTCCATAAAAATGGTTTGCGGACAAGCCCAACCACAAAATATTCTACCAAAAGCAACTGTAAAAAGAATCACAAAAACAATAAACGTCAATAACCCAATGGCAAAAATGAAAAAATCCTGTGGCCAAAATATTTTACTAAAAAATATAAACTTCCGTTCCAAGACATTAAATAAGAACACAGGTTCTCCTTCTACCTTAATGAATGGTAATGTGAAAAATAAAATTAAATAAAAATAACTAAAATAGGATCTTAAATTATATAGCCGCCCATTTGGCTTTTGCGGAATTACATAGTTTCTATTACCTTCTTTACTTATAGTTCCTACAGCATCCCTAAAGGTTTGGTCTAATGCGTCTTTTTTATAGTTCGCAATACTTTCAGAATCATTTATAGAATTATTTGGCATCATTCATTTTTCCTATTACTGCACTATCCACTGAGACAGCTACTTCTTTATATAAATCCCCTTGTGGCGCTTTTGGATTTGGCGGATTGGTCCCTTTTAAACTTCTGATATAGCTTGCCAATTGCTGCATTTGCACCGGCGAATAAGTGGATTGCCAGGACTGCATACCCTTATCAGGAAACCCATATTTGATAATTTTAAAAATATCCTTTATGCTACCGCCATGAATCCAATATTCATCTGTTAAATTGGGCCCTACTAATCCCTGCCCTTCTGCCAAATGACAAGGCACACAGGTTTTAGCAAATATTGCTTTACCCTCCGCAATATCAGTTCCCTCCAACTCGGTCACTGAATTTTCGTCCACATTTTCCTTCGCAGATGCCAAGTAAGCTTCTGTTTCAATTTTTGCAATTGTCATCTCTGTATTATACTCTTCCGTTGGATTCATTCCGGTATGCCACACTTCAAATTTTAACAAATAAAACACCGCAACAAAAATGGTAATATAAAAACCATATTTCCACCATGGTGGTAATGCATTGTCCAATTCCTTAATGCCGTCATAATTATGATCCAACAATAAATCAGCTTCCTTATCTAATGGAACTGCTTTTGTAAAAAATCGCTTATCTAATTGATGCCATGTTTTAACCAACCAGGAATCAGTTTGCACTTTACCAACAACTATAATTTTTTCTTTTGGATGGATTGACCTAAAAACATTTCTAATAAATAAAACGAGTAAAAAAACAATTAATAATTCCAATAATATGACCGATGCCATTGTCCAAAAAGTATTATAAGACAAGCCGCCATAAAAATCGGTAGCAACTACCTTTGTACTATCAGCTAGCACTGAAGTAGTTTGTGCTGATAAATTTTTTGAAAATAAGGATCCCATAACAACTACAAAAATCATCATTGCTTTAGAGGCTCCTTGTTTTGAAATTTCTACTGCCTTTTTTGAAACCATCATTAATACTTGGGATAAAATCCAAACCACAACCACCAATAATAAAGCGACCGTAATCATAAGCCCTTCCATGTAATTCGTAGTCTTCGGCTTTGGAGCTATTGTATTTGTTTGCGCTATTGATGCTACTGAAAACAAGCTAGCTAATAACAAAAGAAATATATTTTTATTTTTTAACATAAAAAATGTTTTTAGATTAATTTATTATTGTTCTAATGGTAAATTTTTAATTTTATCTACCTGCTTATTGTCCAGCACTTTTACATACCATAAAACACCCACAAAAAATACAACAAACACCAATAATGAAAAAAGTGGATATATATTTTGATCCTGCATTGTTTCGGTATACTTCTTTATAAAACTGTACATGATGCTTAATTTTTATTATTTATTTTTTGGTAATGTCTGTTCCTAATCTTTGCAAATAAGCGATTAATGCAATGATCTCTTTATTAGGAGCAACTTTGATGCCCTCCTTTTCTAAATCATCTGAAATCAATTTGGCTTGTAACATTAAATCTGCATTGGCTTTACTTGCATAATTAGCCTCGTAAGGGACCCCTAAAGTGCGCATCGCATTAATCTTCAGTGGCGTTGATGCGGTATCTAAATTATCATCAATTAAAAATGAATAAGATGGCATCACTGAACCCGTTGAGATTGCACCGGGTTCTTCCAAGTGATTATAATGCCAAGTGTTCGATTTTTTCAAATTACCCGCACCTTCTCGTGCCAAATCTGGACCGGTTCGCTTACTACCCCATTGAAATGGATGATCATACACAAACTCACCTGCTTTACTATACTCACCATAACGCTCCGTTTCACTTCTAAATGGACGAATCATTTGAGAGTGACAAGTATAACATCCTTCTCTTGTATAAATATCTCTTCCTTGCAACTCTAACGGTGTATAAGGTTTTACACTTGATATAGTTGGGATATTAGATTTTACCAAAAAAGTAGGTACTAATTCAACTAAGCCGCCAATTAATATAACCACTAATGACAATAACAAAAATGGCGTAGGCTTGCGCTCAATCCAACGATGCCAATGCTCGCCAGCATGCTTTGTATATGTTTTTTCCAAAGCGGGCGCCTCTGCAGGCTCATTAGCTTCCAATGCACCTTTGCTCATAGTTTTAAAGAAATTGACCATTCCTATAATTGCACCAGTTAAATACAATATGCCCCCGATTGCACGCATTGCATAAAATGGTGCCATATAGGTTACGGTTTCTAAAAATTGATATTTTAGTTGGCCACTTGGTGTGAATTGCTTCCACATGGAAACCTGTTGCCAACCTGCCCAATACATGGGTATTGCATAAAATAATATGCCCAATGTTGCCAACCAAAAATGGATATTGGCTAATTTTTTAGAATATAATTCTGTTTTGTAAATTCTTGGTAATAACCAATAGATGATTCCAAAAGTAAGCATCCCATTCCAACCCAATCCACCAATATGCACATGCGCAATAATCCAATCGGAAAAATGTGCTACTGCATTAATACTCTTTAATGACAACATCGGCCCTTCAAAAGTGGACATACCATAAGCGGTCACTGCAACCACCATAAATTTCAAAATCACATCTTCCCTTACTTTATCCCAAGCCCCACGTAAAGTGAGTAATCCATTGATCATACCTCCCCAGCTTGGAAATATCAACATGAAACTAAAAACGATTCCTAAGCTTTGTGCCCAATTAGGTAAGGCAGTATATAACAAATGGTGTGGCCCCGCCCAGATATATAAAAAAATCAACGCCCAAAAATGGATGATCGATAATTTATAAGAGAATACGGGTCTATTCGCCGCTTTTGGTAAAAAATAATACATCAACCCTAAAAATGGAGTCGTTAGGAAAAAAGCAACCGCATTATGCCCATACCACCATTGAACTAGTGCATCTTGTACACCCGCATACCAACTATAACTTTTAAATAAGGTAATTGGTAATTCAAATGAGTTTACTAAATGTAATACAGCAACAGTAACAAATGTGGCGATGTAAAACCAAACTGCAACATATAAATGACGCTCTCTTCTTTTTATAATGGTCGCAAACATATTAAATCCAAACACCACCCATATTAATGTAATCGCAATATCGATAGGCCATTCTAATTCCGCATATTCTTTTGCAGTAGAAATTCCTAAAGGCAATGTAATTGCTGCTGCAACAATAATTAATTGCCAGCCCCAAAAGTGTATCTTACTTAACACATCACTAAACATCCTCGCTTTTAATAATCGCTGTAATGAATAATAGATCCCCATAAACATGGCATTTCCAACAAAGGCAAAAATAACCGCATTGGTATGCAACGGTCTGAGACGTCCAAAATTCAAATAGGGCTGTATATTTAATGTAGTGGGGTAAACTAACGCCAAAGCGATCCATAATCCAACCGTCATTCCAACGACACCCCAAATAATGGTAGCAACGGCAAAATTCCTTACTGTTTTATTGTCATACTGAAAACTTTCTACTTGCATAAGGTTAATTTAAATGGTTAATGATGATTTAGTTTTTAGTATTTTTATTTTGTTGATTTAGTAATTACAATCACTTTGTTTTTATTACATCCTTTATTGGCCGCCAATTTAACATCGTCATCAAAAAGTATTCGAACAGAAGGCGTGTAATCATCCTCCATTTGTCCTGTAATTACAGACCATAAAAAAGCAATTAAAAAACCGCCCGCTACAAAAACACTTACAATGATTAATAAAATGATAACATCCATGAAAACATATTTGAAACAAATCTAGCGGGATTGATCATTTTTCCTAATGACATAGGTCAAATCAAAAGATGATATATATCAGTTTTTGGATCTGATAGTAGACGAAAATAGATATGAAAGCAATGCAGAAAGCGCAACAATGCTTATCGAACTAATGGGCATTAATATAGCCGCAACCATCGGGGATAATTGTGCACTTGTGGCAAAATACAGCCCTACAATATTATAGATTATAGATAAGCCGAATATGAGTAAGATAATTAATTTAGCTTTTTTAGCATAATTGATTAATGCATCAAACCCACTCATTTGCTCTCCTGCTAAAATGGCATCACTCGCGGGTGTAAATAAATGAGATTGGTCTGTTACCGCTACGCCTACATTACTTTTTTGTAAAGCACCCGCATCATTTAAACCATCGCCTACCATCATTACTTTGCGCCCCTGCGATTGTAATTTTTGTATATAATTTAGTTTATCCTCCGGACTTTGTTTAAATAATAGGGTCACATCATTACCCAAAATTTGTATTAAATTATTTTTCTCGGTTGGATGATCCCCACTTAACAAGTGCAATTGATAGCCCCTATTTTTAAACTGTTCAGCAACTGCAGCAATACCTTCTCGGTAGGTATGATTTACTTTATATATCCCCTTGAATTGGTCATTGATGGCCAAGCAAACAACCGATCCTTCTTGTTGAAAATTTGCAGCAATATGATTGGATGTCAAAAAAGGGACGGACCCAATTAAAATTTCAAGGTCACCACAAATTGCCTTTGTTCCTTTGCCAATAAAATTTTCAATTTTATTTACTTCCCCTAGCCCTTCAATTTTAGATAAATAAAATTGCGCAATCAACTGACTTAAGGGGTGCAAGGATTCATTGGTGATTGACTTGATCGCTAACATTTCATTATTGGATAATGGAACACCTTCGTATTCCAAATGCGTTTCCTGATGATTGGTGAGTGTTCCAGTTTTATCAAATACAATGGTATCTATTTTATCGATCG
>Ga0209107_10002161_pt1 | contig 10967 bp, 15 predicted proteins | sample LakErihyJuly2011_2_FD_187460 | JGI IMG/M metagenome (GOLD analysis project Ga0209107, IMG submission 187460) | Freshwater microbial communities from dead zone in Lake Erie, Canada - CCB hypolimnion July 2011 (SPAdes) (version 2) | ecosystem: Environmental > Aquatic > Freshwater > Lentic >... | reverse complement strand
TATTCTTTCGTCTCTCCACTCTTTCTCCTCAACGAAGTGAGCCATAATCTCGAAGGTCGAGGGCGTGAAGATCCTTCCTTCGCGGTCGAAGCAGAACCGGCGTGACATAGTACTATGTCTGTACAGCACGACTCGCTGTCCTTCGTCGAACTTTCTCTCGAATCCTAAAACCCGGTAGGTTTCCGAACCGCACACACCAAACATCAGAATGTCGTAGTACGACTTCTCAACCGCACTGATCATCTTCAAATAGTATTTCCATCTGCCTTACCCTGTGCACATCGACTCTACAATCCAGGAACTGGTGGAAGGAGAAAGCGACGACGTACTTTCCATCTCTGAGTGCGATCCAGCTACTACCGGACCTGACGAAGTCGTCACATACCACCCGTCTAGCAAAAACAGGTACGTAGTCCTTCCACTCTATCTCGTAGACGCCGGACTCGACGATGTTACCATCCAGCTCCTTCACCCATCCATTGACCTGCATCCTCTTCAGGTCGTTTTCCGGATACATTCCAGTAACGCACAACGAGAGCTTGTCAGCTAGTGCCTTACTGTACCTCCCCATAGACTATCGGTTTGAGATTGGCAGGTGAGTATGTCACTGACTTCAACACTTTGTTGTCTCCGTTCCTGTTGACCACGTAAACATCACCGATCTGTTGGTAAGTTCCTTCAGTTCCGTCCTTCTGTTTGTAGTGAAGAAGAGTCTCTATCGCTTCCTGTTGTGTAGTACAAGCTTTGCTCATATTGGATCTCTGAACCTCGTCGAAGAGTGGATCAAATCTATCCTTCAAACCGAACTCCAGAACCGCACCAGAAAGTACGTACTGAAGATCAGCCAACGCATCAGCAATCTCGACGATGTCTCCTGCCTTTATTGCATCGGACAATTCGTTAAGTTCTTCCTGAAGTAGGTTTACCCTAAGATTGCATCTTTCCTCTGAAGGTATCTGAGGTGTATCAAGTATAGGTGCACCAAAGGTTCTGTGGAACTCGGCGACTTTTTCTAAATATTCTGACATAGCTTTTTATTTTCTTATAAACAGAAGCTAATATATAGTTTATGAAATGGATGAAGCTATTCGAGGAGTTCGACGAAACCGAAATGGTAATCGTATCAATGTTAGATGATTTAGGATTTGAAGGTCTCTACGATAAAAAGGAGTACGACGGTATAACCATCTACAGTGTAGACGAACCGGATATTAAGGAGATTGATGAAGACCTGCTAAAAGATGCACTAAGTCAAGCAGACTACAGACTGAAGGAATACAATCCGGAAAACGGAGTTTCGTTCCAATCAACACTTCGTATTATGTATTTTCTGAAATACAACAGAAAAACCGCCAAAGAAACCATCAGTGACATAGTCAAAACCGCATACGAAGATATGGTTGTGTCATCAGAAGAAAACTTTTATGATGATGAATTTTCGCAGCAACTAGAGACGGTAGAATCCATAAACGTAATCGATGTAGAATTCAGGAACAACGACCTGACAAACAAAAAACACAGGAATCCAATAATCACGGTAACCTTAGATGTTAGGAAACACTCTATCGACTTTAAGAGCACAGACGACATCATCTACCAGTTATGGTGGAAGATTAGATCTATTTTCCCAGCATACTTACTGATACTGAAACCTAACGAATAAAATCGGAAGACCGCAATTTATATATAATCATATGGAAAACATAATGGGTTGGGACCAGTTCAACGAGAAGTACAACGAACCGAGAGCAGGCGGAAAACGCAGGTGGTCGGTGAAGTACAAAAAGAACATAGACTGTAGCAACCCGAAAGGTTTCAGCCAAAAGCAATACTGCAAGAGAAAACGCCGAGGTGGCGATTACAAAACCGAAAAATAGAAATGGAAAAAAAGTACGTAAAGAACTACGAGTCGTTCAGGAACGACAAAGCCGAACCGGTGAACGAGGAACTATTCGGTGCCATAGTTAACTTCCTGAAGGGACTATGGAAGAAAGCCGCTGCCAAAATCAAGCAGATAGGTGACGACTGGCAGGCACAAGTAAAGTACAAGGAAGAGGTTCTGTTCGACCCTACTGACGTAGACGGAATATGGGCACCCGTATGGAAAGAGTACAATGCCAAGCCACAATTCAACGACCAGGATTGTTTCGACCTCATATCAAAGATGGTTGATCCAGACGATAGTCCGATGAGTCAGAAGTCAATACAGGAATTCATCCTACAACTTCCAGAGGATATGAGAAAAGCAGAACAAGTCGCTTGGGAATTAGTAAGAAACCGAGCACTCGTCTTCTTCCAGTACGGTGGAGCAACAGCGAAGGCATGGGTACCACTACAAAAACTGGCAACACCTGCAATAAAACCTGACCTTAAAACTGGTAAAGCAATCCAGAGGACACCTGACAACAAAGGATTCGTAGACCAGACACATCTTCCACTTCTCAAAAAAGTCATAGCACCACTCACGGACGACAAAAAGAAGGTCGCGGTCATAAACTGGGTCAAAACTGTTTTTGTACCGAAAATAGGTGAGATTAGCGGTGCACTTACAGAGGACGAGGTGAAAAAATACTCAGGTGGTGACAAGCAAGACGCAAACATCTTCGCCACTTACGGTGCCAAAGACGAGAATGAACTTGTTGGTAAGGACGTGTACTACAAGATGGAGGCATTCGACCCTAAAGCACCGAAGAAAGAAGCTATTGGCAAAGCTAACGTACAATCGTTCGACGAGAACAAAGGACTTCTACTAAAGACAGAGAAAGGAACTCAGTTCTACAAAGACGCAGACAGTATATTATCCAAAGATGAGGCCGAAAAGATATTAGGCATCAAAGCTGGTGAAGGTGAGGCTATGAACTACGAGAGTCTCAACAAGATTTTCGGTGAAGGTAAAGAAGTCATATTCCTTCTACCGGGAGTCGACAAAACTAAATACGATCCTAAGAAGTCAGCAGAAGAGCAGAAAGAAGTCGTCGGAACTGGCAAGATGAAGGCACTGAACGATCAGAACAAAGAGGATAGTGTCACTTTCGACCACGAGGGTAAGGAGATAAAGATGGGTTACGGCCAGGTAATAGGTGAGCCGAGTGCACAACAGGAAAACGCAGACGCTGCTGAGGCAGCCAAAGAGCTTGGTGAGATAAAAGATGACCCAGAGAAGATGAAGAGGGTGGCCAACTATGCGAAGTTCCTCAAGGACGCAAGACCTGAGGACGTCGAGGCACTGGACGACCTTATGAAAGGAAAATAGTAAAGAGAAGTGAGGCATTCAGTGCCTCATTTTTTTATATATAACTATATGAACACCAACGAGACAAGAGCAAAGGTCGAAAAGATATTCAAAAGACTCACTAAACTCGCCGAGGGCGGAAAGGCAAACACTATGGACTTCAGTAGATACCTGGACGAACTGGTAAAGAATGGTGACCTGGATCTTTACAGAACCTGTATGGTGACAAGGTACTTTGTGGATATGTCGGTCTATTCGTCTGTGTCTGCAATAAAGTCCGGAACCTGGCCAATAATACTGAACAAAACCAACGCACCGTTCATCGAGAAGTTAAGACTACTCTACAAATCAAAGAAGGTATATCAACAGGGTGAAGAGATAAGGAGTAACGACACATCGACAATGCGTTTCGACCTCTCTGAGACACTCACTGCCACGTTCTCATCAGCAGCCACCGCATCAAAAATCGGTTTCAGTATAGGTACAAGCGACAAGCTCGTAATGGATATATTGGATCCGAAAATAAGAAAAGTTAACATATACAGAGTTAACTGGGCGACACAATCGGTACCACCAGTGAACCTGACGAAGTCAGCGATACGTAACTACAGACGACCGATGCAGTCGATAGATTCAGGAACCTACTACGAGACATACGCATTCACCGGAGCAACCGCGAAATCAAACATAAATTTCCTAGTACCGTGCACTAACTCGGTTTACGTAGACCAGACAAACATCGAAGGACTGAACCGTATAGACCTCGGACTCAACATCACACATCCTTACCTTGGTGACCTCGAGATAAACATTAAGGCACCAAACGGAAATGTCATCAACGCGTTTAGACCTGGAACTCCAGGTGCATCTAGGGACAACTTCAAGAACGTCACCTTCACGACGTCTGACGCCTTCCCAAAGCTCACATACGTATATGAAGACAACATCGGCGGGACCTGGCAGATGGCCAATTTCTCAGGAATAGGAACGTCATCGTACACTTCGAACGTGAATAGTGTCTCGAAAATGGCACCAAACGGTAGTGTTGAAGGAAACTGGGAACTCTACATAAGAGACACCGCACCACAGGATAATGGTAAACTAAACTCATGGAGCCTTACACTCGGTGCACAGAAACAGAACCTATACCTAACACAATCGAGCTACAACACAGAGATACCACTCACACACGGTCATGTATACCAGATAGAGGTCGAGACCTACGCACCATACGGTATTTACAACTACAGGTTGATGCTAACGAAGAACGACCTGATTGGTAAGATAACAGAGGTCGTAGTCGATAACTATATGGACTTAGACTACTACAAAATAAGCTCTGAACTCAGAAGGATACTCGGAATCAAGCGAACCTTCCTGGAAGTCAGCAAGGCAAATAGTGAAGAAGTAGTTTCTATGCTCGGTGTAGATCCTAGCTTATCAGAGGATTCCAATCTTTACCTTAGGTACGTACAAGCGATTGAATACCTACTGTCTTAAACAAGACCACAAAATCGACATATAATAAAGAAAAACTTATATACAATGGAAATTAGAGTTGTGGACTTCGACGTCCTTACAAAAAACTACAGCAACTACCAGAACGGAGTTCAGAAAATGGAAGAAGTCAGGAAATCATTCGTGAGTAGAATGGATCCAATCAAAGGAGAGATGGAATCAATCATCAAATCTGTGAACAACGGTCTAATCGTTGACAGAGAAACACAGGAAGAGAAAAATGCAAAATTTTCCGAACTTCAAGAACAAGCAATGGCTATCGATAATGAGTACAAGATGACGATGAGACTCGAGCAGGAAAACCTCAACAAAAGTACATACGACGAGCTAGAAACTATCATCAACGAGTGGGCACAAAACAAAGACGTTGATATGGTAATGGGTAAGATGGAGGTAGTCTTCGCAAAAGGAAGCGTTGAAATCACTGAAGAAATTATCGAGACACTAAAGGAGAAAGGACTCTACCAAGAGTTCAAAGCCGAGACGGTCGAGAAGAAGAATATCGTGGTCGAAGACCTAAGATAAGAAGAGAGGCCGAAAGGCCTCTTCTCATTTAAATATATAGTAAGTGAGAAATTTATTGTTCGTACTACTACTAACCGGATGCGCATCGACCGAATACTACCAATCCGACGAGTATAAGATAAAGATGAGGCATAAACAGAGCCGAGATATGTTTGAGGAGACACACCGTGTAAGAAAGAAGTGTTCACCTAGAAGGAACAGACCAGGTAGAGCACACAGGAAAAGATATTACAGCTAAACTAAAAAGAGACCAAAAGGTCTCTTTTTTTTTATTGTTGTTCTGCGAAGTACGTCTCAAGATAAGGTCTCATATCGTGACACTTGTGTATCTGTGCAGGTTCGTCACCTGGTCCGATGTGAACCAGGTAGGCACCGCCGACTTCGAATCCCCATTCCTCGAGTATCGCCGCATACATAGATAATTGTATCGAGTACTCGTTTAGGTGATTTTTGTGAAACCCTTCGAACGGCCATAAAAGTTTCTGATACCTCCCATCAGGATGATCATCGTGTGTAAACTTTTTGTTCGTCTTCCAGTCGAGTATGAATAATTTTCCATCCTTTATGAACAATGAGTCGATAGTACCCGCCTTCTGCCACTTCTTCGAGAAAACCCTGACCTCGAATGCTAACGGATCCAGCTTGTGTAGCTTCTCCGCGAAGATCCTGTTGAATTTGTTTATACGGTGTATAACATCCTGGCTGGTTGGTAGCTGCTGCCATATCTCGTTGAAGTAGTTCTCGATCCACTCGTGTGTTGCAGTACCGACCTCGTTAGCGTAACGATTGGTCTCAGCCCACTCCTTCTTTATCCACTCTTGGTCGAATCCAGTTTCATCTGCCTTCTTTTTAGACATTTTTTCAGTTTCGAAAGGTTTGTGGAAAGTACCAACTAATGTAGTCACCGACTGGAACACATCGCCGTGGTAAGTATATCGGTGAAGTCCCGGATCGAAAATGAAGTCCGGATCTTTGAAACACTCAAGTTGTTTTAAAAGGTAATCTCTCATAAGCTTTTATACCTATGAGAGACCTGTTTGTTTATATTCCGAGCATCGCCAACGCGTCGTTTCTGACAGACCATTGAGTTATTTTCATTATCCTCTCAGACTCGTTCTTGATGATGTGTGTCTCCTGACCTCCGAACGCTCTTAGGTAACACATAATGACGTCGAACGCGTCGATGAAGAAGTCGTCTTCGAACTTTATCTCCTTCACATACTCCGATTTTTGTCTCGGTAGTTTGTACTTTGTGTAGTCTGTCTTTGTTATTCCTGCACGACTTGCGGAACTCAAAGAACTGACGAAGTTGTCGAAGCGTTTGTGTGCGATTTGTGGAACTTTCTCGTCATCACCCAATACTACACCTCGTATTCTCGAGAAAGCGACCTGGTGACCCACCAAATCTCTCAGAGAGTTGATTTGTTCGTCAAAAGTCTCGTTCGAGATTCCATTACTCGCCTCCTCTGCTGCCTGGGTTACGCCTTTGATGTGTGCCCTGTGTAGTGAAACCTTATTCACCGCACTGATGACTACGTATTTATCCTCGATATTGTAAAGACCGGTGTTGAAACCTAGCCTACGTGACCTGTCAGTGGAGTTCTGCATATGGAAGGTCTTCTGAAATGTCATTCCTGCAATCTCAACCTCCTCAGATACAAGATCCAATGTCTGTTTTCCACCTCTGATTGTAAGGAAGTACTTCTCAATTTTGAATGCCTTCTCAATCTCGTCGATCCTATCTTTGAAGTACTTCACGATGTCGAAGATCTCATACTTCGTGGATACGTCCGTGCTGTTTATAACACGACCTCTGTACTCCGTTATCACGGTTCCACCTGATTTATAAATCTTCAGTTCATCAAGTTGCTCAAACAATCTATCTCTGCTATATTCTGCCATATCTTTTATTTTAGACAAATATAATAAAAAAAACCACTCAACTGAGTGGTTTTTTCTTTTTTATGGTACGATTAGACTTTCCAGAAGTCTTCGTCAGACTCTACCTCCTGAGTGGTAGTAGTGGTAGTCGTCTCGACCTTCTGAACAGGAGCCGGAGCCTCTGCACCGTCGAGCTTGTACTCAGTGAAGAACTTCTCGAATATGGCCTGCATAACAGGAACACATATAGAGTTACCTGCGAGTGCGATGTGTGCCTTGTCGCTGAGATTCGTCTTCTCAAGAATCCTGTCAATGTCAGTGTCGCGAACTCCCATAAACCTGTACCCTTCCCTTGCGGTCAAAGTCCTGATTCTTTTGTCGTCGAGCATAATCTGAGGAGATCCTGATGTCGTAAGACACGGAGAAGCTCCGTCGATTGAGTAGATCCTTCTCGTCTGGTCGTACTTGATGTCGTCTCTTCTGGCAACTAACCTACACACACTATTCGCTTTAGGTGTGTTCACCGTGTAAGGTGGATTGATGAAGAAAGACGCCGCCACGTTTTGCTCGAGGTACGGCCTCATAGGGTTGGTGTTTCCAGCCTCCATAGGAACCTTCTCAACAGAGTAAAGCTTTTCTCTCACACTCTCGCTTGTTTCACCAAGTACAGACATCATAAAAACCCTCTCACGGTTCTGCGGACATCCGAAGGCAGCACCATTCAGAACGATCCACGAGTTACCGTAACCCAGAGACTCGAGCTTATCGATGTACTCCTGGAACGGACCCATATGCTTCTCAGAAACTAGGTTCTTCACGTTCTCCATAAGAAGGTACTTAGGCTTGTTGTGCTCTACGATCCTCTCGACCTCGAAAAGAAGTCCAGAGCGTGTACCTTTCTTGATACCCCTTTGTATACCAGAGATTGATATATCCTGGCACGGGAAAGAGTACGTAAGGAAGTCACAATCGGGAAAGTTCTTCTCGTCTACCTTCGAAACGTCACCTAGATTTCCAATCTCGGTTTTGTGAATCGCGTCGTACACTGCGTTGGCAGTCTTTAAGATGTCACAGTTGGCAACACCAACGTAGTTTATCTTGCAGTAGTCGAGTGCGAGCTCCTGGGTTCCGTACCCAGAGAATAGTGATATAACTTTTAATTGCTTCATAGTCTATTATATGATTTTTTTATTTCTATGTTTTATATATTCCGGCTCGCTGTTGTTTAATACATAACACATGAAATTAGACGTAAACGAAGTATACCACAACTACATAACACGTATAGTAATCTTCGGACTGTTCCTATACAAACGTCAGTTCAGACAACCGAACGTCTACAGACAATCAGTATACGCCTACGTAACGAAGAGATTACCCTGGAAGGTAAACCTCAGAATAGAGACCGTCGAGGAGTGGTCCGACAAAGACCTAATAAGAGACCTGTTGCTAGACGAGATACTAGAAGACAAAAAGACGGACCACATTTATCACGTGGGCGTCTCTTTTACTACACCATTGAAAGAAGTGCTTATGGAGATTGATCTCAGTGACGAGGCCAAGTACCAGAAGTATCTTTACTCCTGACCTCTTAGCTTGTTTATCCTGTCACGGATCTCCGCAGCAATCTCGTATTCCTCGTTCGAAATAGCACTCTCCATCAGTTTCTCGAGATCCTCAATCGATGTCTTCGACTCAACTTTAACTTCCTCCTCTTCGTCGTCGTACCCGTCAACGTCGTCAAATTCTGTAGATGAACCGTCGTCGTTCAGGTTTATTCCTGCCTGGTCGAGTATCTCGGTCTTAACCCAGATAGGACATTTGTAGACAAGTGACATCGCAATAGCATCTCCGATTGAGCACTCAATCTCTACTTCCTCCACACCATTAGTTGCAAGCATCTTAGCATAGAAAACACCTTCAATGAGACCATAGATGAAAACCTCGTAGACGTCAATCTGGAACATATCAGTCATAGACTTCATCACGTCGTGAGTAAGCGGTCTAGCCACTTTGATACCCTCTAGTTTCACAGCGATGTTCTGTGCATCACCTGGCTTTATTATAACAGGTATCTTTGTGTTGCCCTTCTTCTCAGACAGAACGACCACATACGAACCAATCTGTGATTGACTGTACGAAAGTCCCATAACCTTCAATTGCTTTCTTTTCATTTTATTACCTCTATTTCGTATTCAACGTAAAAATCCGCTTTGTCTTTTTTCACAACCTGTAAGCCGTAGCTAGCAAGTACCTTCTCCATTCTTTCCAGTAAGTCCGACGGCATATCTCCGTGATATGCTTTGAACCTCTTATTGTTATTCATTTCGTCCATATTCTATCCTTTTAGTAGTAAATCTGCCGCACTCGTACTGGCGTATGCCAATGGTTTTCCCCATACTCTGAAGCCGAGACCCCTGAGCCACGGAACGAAGCTCTTGTATGCGATGTGTGACTTGTTCTGTCCGTTAACACCCTCGTCCGGGTTGAAGTCAACATGTATGTCGACAAGCTTAGGATCCATAAGATCCGACGGAGTTAGCAAGAGGTTCTTGATAACGCCTTCCTCTTGATGAAAAGGAACGTGTGAGTACTCTCCGGCACACTTCGCCAGGTGGTATTTGTACCTCTTCTTCTCAAGGTCGCTGAGGTCTTCCCTTTTATAGAAGGGCTCGAGTCCGTCGTTCAAGAACACCGCCAGGTCGTGTAGGTATTGTGCCTCTTTGTAGAGTCTCTCCTGGTTCTCCCTGATTTTAGGGCAGGACATTCTAAAAAAGACGACGTGTGCACCTCTTTTGACGTCGGTGTTGTAAAGCATGACAGTCATAGCATAAACTGTCTTGCGTCTGAGCTGCAAAGAGTCACAACCCACAGTTATGGTCACTCCAGGATCCTGAACCAGGTATTCCTTTAGGTATTCAACTATGTCGGGGATGAAATCACCTCCGAATTTCTTGAATTTGTCACGGAAGTTTATTGTATCTTTCATTTCTTTGGTGTGTAAGTCATTTTATCTGCATATGTCGTGACCGAAACCTGCTTGTCAACAAGCTCGTCACTTATCTCAATCTGGCAACCCTCATATTCGAGAATTTCTTCTGCCTCAGTCCTGTGATACTCGGAACACTCAATCTTTATGATACTCTTGCCATCCATATCCATTCCTGATATGACTCTGTCAATCGTCTGCTTAAGTCCTTCCATAGTCAGTATATTCATATTCAGTAAGTATGTTTAAAAGAAAAGGCGCTTGCGCGCCTCTTTCTTATTTAGCCGAACCAGGCTTGTTGATCTTTTTGATCGTTCTCAACAAATCCTCGAACTTGAGTAAGAACTTCTTGATCTTCGGCTCGCCGATGTTCGGCACGTTGTCGAGAATCCACAACAAGTACGCTGTCTTCTCATCATCGCCTACGCCGTTCAAGAACTTCACGATGTTACCAAGCTGCTTCTCTGTGAAGTCTGAGATGTTAAGCTCTTTCAGAGACTGGATCAACTCAGAGTTCTTGTCGCGGTTGTACTTCGCCAAGTCTTTCTTGATGCCGTCGTAGTTGTTCAAGACATCCTGGATGCTGATGTTCATCATATCCTCGCAGTACTGAAGGAACTTGTGAGCTGAGTTTCCTACGTAGCCGTGTGCTACTTTTCTCAAGCGAGGTAAGAAGTCTCTAGGGTCTGACTCCATACCGAAGTTCTCAGTGATGAACTTCGACATCATCGTCCAAGAACGCGGTGTTGCGTATCCTTTGGCGTTGTCTGATGTCTTATACAACTGCTCTGGGTGAGTCTTGATGTAGCTGACAATCAAGCG
>Ga0209107_10002160_pt1 | contig 10970 bp, 6 predicted proteins | sample LakErihyJuly2011_2_FD_187460 | JGI IMG/M metagenome (GOLD analysis project Ga0209107, IMG submission 187460) | Freshwater microbial communities from dead zone in Lake Erie, Canada - CCB hypolimnion July 2011 (SPAdes) (version 2) | ecosystem: Environmental > Aquatic > Freshwater > Lentic >... | reverse complement strand
CCGCGCCCACAGCCGTCGAGTACAACCCCGCCGCGCACGGCACGCACGTCGCACCCGACGTCGCGCCTACAGCTGTAGAGAAAAAGCCCGCCGCGCACGGCGTGCAAGTGCCGCTAGTGTTGGCTCCAATCGTCGCAGAGTACGAACCCGCCGAGCACAGAGTGCACGTTGTACTCGACGACGCGCCCACGGTCGCCGAGTACAAGCCCGCCGCACACGGCACGCATGTCGCACCCGACGTCGCGCCTACAGCTGTAGAGAAAAAGCCCGCCGCGCACGGCGTGCAAGTGGCGCTTGTGTTGGCTCCGATTATCGCAGAGTACGAACCCGCGCTGCACTGCGCACACTCGTAGCGGCTTGTCGCGTTGTCGTACTCCCCGGGCCCGCACGCCACGCAGGCGTCGTGCGCCACCGTCTGCCGGAATCCGCGGTCGCAGAAGCACGCCGCGATATCGACACCACCTGGCTCCGAGCGCGAGTCCGCTGGACACGCAGCGCACGCCGCCGCGGCCGAGGTCGCCCCCGCCACGACGCCGTACGTGTTCTGTCCACACAACACACACGCGCTCTCAGTGCCGAGCCCCGCCGTCTCTGAGTACGTACCGACAGGGCATTCGCGACACGTAGCAGCGCTTGTCGCACCCGCTGACGTACTCCATGTCCCCGGCGCGCAGAGCACACAGTCTGAACTACCGCTCACGTTTTTAAAGCTCCCGGGAACGCACACGTCGCATGGACCGCCGTCGATGCCAGAGGCGCCGGCGTTGCACGAGCAGTTCACCCGCGACCCCGACGCCTCAGGCGAGTTCGAGTTTACAGGGCACGGGTGGCAGTCAGGACTCCCGCTCTCTGACCACGTTCCGGAAGCACATTGCAAGCATGAATCAAACGCGCCCGCCGCCGAGTACAACCCCGCCCCGCATCTCGAGCACTCGTAGCGCTTGTTGCTGTCGTCGTAAAACCCGGGGCTGCACTCCACGCACGACACGTGGTCTTCTGTCTGTCTGAAACCAGGAATGCATACACAGTCTTCAATTCGCGTGCTTCCTGTCGCCGACGTCGAGTTTCCCGGGCACGACACACAGTCGCTTGATGTGGTAAGTCCCGTTGTCCCTGAATACGTCCCCGTAGGACACGTTAAACATGTGGAACTTACAGAAGCGCCTGTGGTGGTAGAATACTTTCCAGGGCCGCAGTTGATGCAAAAATCAGAACTCGGAGCGTCCAGAGTCGTTGAAAATTTCCCGGCTGGACATAGAGCACAGGTGTGGATTTGGTTGCAGACATACATAATCTTTCTCCAATCTGAGTTGTATCTAAGATCATATGTGCAACCAGATCGAAATCCGCCCCAATCCAGCGGTCTTAATCGCCAAGACAATCGTCGACGACAAACTTCTGTGTCTGGGATTTCTGTTATGCCAAACCGGTCTCCATAGTCTAATTTAACTTCATTCGATGGTGCGAACCCAACCGAGTAAGAGTCATAACAATACCAGAAGGCACCATTGCTGGGATATGCTGTAGTTGTTGAAAGTGAATTGACAAAATTAGTTCCCTTGATAGATGCAAGTAGTGATAATGACGTAGCTGCAGTGGTTGTTTTAGAGCCCATCAATATCCATCCATGACTACCCGCAGAGGTTCTACAAGAGTTAATATTTAAAATAGACGTCCAATGCGAATAAGGCTCGTCGTAGCACACGGTACATCCGAGGGATTCGATACTTGAAATTGGAAGGTTCTCTTGAATCCCGGTCAAGGTACTTCTGTACGCTCCGGCGAGGCAAATGCACGGCCCCGAGGACGACAACAGCTGTGAGTTCGCGGGACATGCAACACAAGTGCTGGCCGCCGTCGCGGCCGTTGCCATCGAGTACTTTCCCGGATCACAGTCCGTGCAATTGCTATTTCCACTAAGCTTGTACTTACCCGATGAACAGGCCAAACACGGGCCACCTGCAGGCCCTGAGAAACCGGCATTGCAAATGCAGCTTGTCAATGAAGAAGATCCGCTTGGAGACCCAGTGTTCTCGGGACAAAGCAAGCATGCGCTGCTTTCACCCGCACTCACCGATGTCGAGTAAGTATTGACATTGCAGTTTACGCAGGTGCTAGATGCCGTAATTTTCTCGGAATGCGTACCGGCGACACAATCAATGCACGTGGCGTTGTCTCCATACTCCTTGTACTTTCCACTGACACACCCTGTGCATACTCCACCATTCGATTTTTCAAACCCGCTTACACAGAAACAACTCATCGCTGCCGCTGAGCCAACCGCAGAAATCGAGTTTTCGGGACACGACAGGCACACACTGCTTGTTCTTGCGCCTGTCGCCGCCGAGTACGTGTTCGCCTCACACTGTACACAGGCCGCGCTGCTGGTCGCGTTCGTAACCGCACTCCAAGTGCCCGCGCGGCAGTCGAGACACCCCGACCCCGCCGTCGAATACTTGCCCGCCGCGCACACCCCGCACGTCGCGAGGCTGCTCGCGCCCGCCGCCGCGCCAGTCCCCGCTGCACAGTCCAGACACTGGTCACCGCTCGTCAAGTTCGAGGTAGTCGAAAACGTGCCCGCGCGGCAGTCGAGGCACCCCGACCCCGCCGTCGCAAACTTGCCAGCCGCGCATACCCCGCACGCCGCCAGGCTGCCCGCGCCCGCCGCAGCGCCGGTCCCAGCAGAGCAGTTGAGACATACGACATTGCTCGTCGCGCCCGGCGTCGTCGAAAACGTGCCTGCGCGGCAGTCGAGGCATCCCGAGCCCGCCGTCGCAAATTTCCCGGCCGCGCACGCCCCGCACGCCGCGCTCGAGCCCGCGCCCGCCACCGCGCCCGTACCCGCCGCGCAGTCGAGACACGCGCCGCTGCTCGTAATGCCCGTCGTATTCGAATACTTACCAGCGACGCAATTTTCACAGGTGCTGGCGTTGGCTTCAGAGTACTTGCCGGCAGCGCAGGCAGAGCAAGAACTCGCACCCGTATTTCGTGTGCCAGCACACGAATACACGAGTTTCCTCCAGATGTTCGATTCTGGCCATGTAATAAAAGTGCAACCCGAGCGATCGTTCTCAATAGAATGTGCAGTAAATATATGTTCACCCAATTTCCAACTCAGCCGCTCTGCACACTTTGAAGGATCGCCATATCCATATTTTGAATTCTCGACGTCCACGTAGGCCCAAAAAAACTGATTTGTTTCTGCAAACCCAACTGAATACCCCACACGACAATACCAATAAGCACCATTCGTCAGACTTATAGGTGGCAATGCATAGTTTCCCTCCTTAATCACCAGATCGCTTGTCTTTATAAACGCAATTAGTGCAAATGAAGGTGCACCAGAGCTCTCCTTGGATGCCATTGCAACCCATCCTCCACTTCCCGCAGATGTTTTACAACTCTCAATATTGGAATGCTCGATCTCTTCCGAATATGGCTTGTCGAAACACACCTGACACCACGATGAAAGTTGTGTCGTCGGGTAGGACTGTTGAATCCCAAAAGGATACGCAATCTCGTTTTCAATAAGCACCGAAAACTTGCCAGCATCACAGCCGGTGCAGACTGACCCCGCCGTCGAGTACTGCCCCGCGGCGCACATCGCGCACTGAGCATCGCTCGTCGCCCCCGCGGGAGACCCCGTCCCCGCCGCGCAGTCCAGACACGCCGCGCTGCTCGTCGCGCCCACCGCTCCGCTGTGTTTACCGGCGCGGCAGTCCATGCAGCCCGACCCCGCCGTCGAAAACTTCCCGGCCGCACACGCCCCGCACGTCCCGCTCGAGCTCGCGCCCGCCAGCGCGCCCGTCCCCGCCGCGCAGGCCGCGCACGTCGCGCTCGAAGTCGCCCCCGTCGCCGCGCTCCACGTCCCCGCCACACAAAACGCACATACCGCGCCGGAAGTCGCCCCTACAACCGCCGAAAACGTCCCGGCGCCGCAGTTGACGCAGGTATTACTGGTCGACGCACCTGTCGCCGTAAAATACTTGCCAGCGGCACAGCTCACGCATGTCGCAATTCCAGTTGCTCCAACTGTGGTCGAGAATGTTCCCGCGCTGCACTCCACACAGGTGCCACTTGAAGACGCGCTTGTTGCATTCGAGAACTTGCCGGCGGCACAGTCGATACATAGAGAAGCCGCAGACACACCCGTTGCCGCTGAGTACTTGCCGACGCCGCAGTTCGTACAGGTGCTAGCATTAGCAGCGCCCATGGCTGTAGAGTACTTACCGGCGCCGCAGTTCGTACAGTTACTTGAACCTATATCTGTAGAGTACTTACCGGCACCACAGTCCACACAGGTGTTAGCATTAGCAGCGCCTATGTTTGTAGAGTACTTTCCGGCATCGCAGTTCGTACAGGTGTCAGCGTCAGAAGCGCCTGTGGCCGTAGAGTACTTCCCAACGTCACAGTTCGCACAGGTGCTGGCGGCAGAAGCGCCGGTGGCCGTAGAGTACTTACCGGCGCTGCAGTTCGTACAGGTACTCGAACCTATATCTGTAGAGTATTTACCAGCACCACAGTCCGCACAGGTGCTCGCGTTAACAGCGCCTGTGTCTGTAGAGTACTTCCCAACGCCGCAGTTTGTACACGTACTCGAACCTGTATCAGTAACGTACTTACCAGCGCCGCAGTCCAAACAGGTGATCGCATTAGCAGCGCCTATGGCTGTAGAGTACTTACCGGCGGCGCAGTTCGTACAGGTACTCGAACCTACATCTGTAGAATATTTCCCGGCACCACAGTCCGCGCAGGTGCTAGAGTTAGCAGCGCCTAGGGCTGTAGAGTACTTACCGGCGCCGCAGTTCGTACAGGCACTCGAAGCTACGTTTATTGAATACTTTCCGGCATCGCAGTTCGTACAGGTGTTGGCAGCAGAAGCGCCTGTGGCGGTAGAGTACTTACCGGCGCCGCAGTTCGTACAAGTAATTGAAGCTATATCTGTAGAGTATTTACCGGCGCTACAGTCCACACAGGTATTAGCGTTAGCAGCGCCTATGGCTGTAGAGTACTTTCCGGCGCTGCAGTTCGTACAGAAAGTCGAACCTATATCTGTAGAGTATTTACCGGCGACACAGTCTGTACAGATGCTAGCGTTAGCAGCGCCCATGGCTGTTGAGTACTTACCAGCGCTGCAGTTCGTACAGATACTCGAAGCTATATCTGTGGAGTATTTACCGGCGTCACAGTCCGCACAGATGGCAGAGTTAGCAGCGCCTATGGCTGTAGAGTACTTACCGGCGCCACAGTTTGTACAGGTACTCGAACCTATACTTGTAGAGTACTTCCCGGCGCCACAGTCTGCACATGTGCTCGCATTAGCAGCGCCTGTGGCTGTAGAAAACTTACCGGTGCCGCAATTCGTACAGATACTCGAAGCTATGTTTGTAGAGTACTTTCCTGCATCGCAGTTTGTACAGGTACTGGCAGCAGAAGCGCCTGTGGCTGTAGAAAACTTACCGGTGTCGCAATTCGTACAGGTAGTCGAAGCTATGTTTATAGAGTACTTTCCGGCATCGCAGTTCGTACACGTGCTGGCGGTAGAAGCGCCTGTGGCCGTAGAGTACTTACCGGCGCTGCAGTTCGTACAGGTACTTGAACCCAGATCTGTAGAGTACTTACCGGAGCCACAGTCCGCACAGTTACTAGCGTCAGCAGCGCCTACGGCTGTAGAATACTTTCCGGCGCCGCAGTTACTGCACGTACTGGCCACTGTGGCGACCACCGTCGTAGAGTACTTGCCGGCGCTGCAGTCGGCGCACGCGGCGCTCCCTATGGCTGACTTGTACTTGCCGGCGATGCACGCGGAGCACGTCCCGCCGTCAGACCCCGTGTATCCGATATTACATACACAACTGCTTAAAGCGGATGAGCCTTCTGAAGACTGCGAGTTGGGATTGCAACTCACGCATGCACTACTACTCGAACCCCCAGTAGTTGTAGAATATGTATTCGCGTTGCAATTTAGACATGCTGTAGCCCCGGATAATTCTACGTATTTACCGGCCTCACAACTCGAGCACAACATCGATCCTTTACTAGCTTTGTAAGTCCCGGCCGCACACAACTGACACGCCGTGCCGTCTGGACCGTACGCCCCTGCATTGCACTTACAGTCGATCAGATACCCCGATCGAACTGGTGAGCTGGAGTTCTCTGGACACAAATTGCAGTCTGCCTGTCCGATTTCAGACCAAGTGCCTGCAGGACAAGACAAGCATGATTCTGAACCTATCGAGCCAGCTGCTGAATACAGTCCTGCACCACACAGCGAGCATTCATAGCGCTTGCTGCTGTCGTCGTAGTAGCCAGGAGCGCACTGGATACAGGCGTCGTGTGTTTGAGTTTGTCGAAAGCCTGCATTGCATACACAGTCGTGTATCCAAGTGCTCCCGGCAGGTGAAAACGAATTAATAGGACATGGTGCACAAGCTGATACGCTGACCGCAGCCAAAGTGCTACTGTACGTATTTACAGGACATTTTGTGCAATACTCCATCCCTAAGGAAGGTTTGTAATAACCTTGTTGGCAATAATTACAGACTGTGTCATCTAAATTTACACGGTATTCTCCATATATTTCATATTGTTCCATTGAATTATAATAATCTATACCAGCTCTGCTTCCATAGCCTGGTTTGCATCTACATCCTGCATAATACGCATTGCCATAGTACCCGTAACTTCCAATCGATGCTGTGGCCATATTTTGTGGACAGTCTGTGCAACTGCTGACCCGGATATCAACTTGTCCAGGCGAGTTACGAGCAGTGTATTTACCAATTGGACAGTAGCTGCAAAACTCTGTTCCGGCTACTGGCGAATATCTTCCTGCCCCACAATTGTTGCACTCACTCTCTGTCTGCCACGGAATACCATTTGGGTTATCTGGCACTCTGCGGATCGGCCCCTGTTGTCCTGCTGGGCATTTTTGGAAAAGACACTGCGCGGAGCCGGTTGGCCAGTTAAGATATCGGTCTATGCAAACACAGGATACTGCGCTGGTACTGCCAGACGGTGCTTCTGAGTTTGCTTGACAATTTGTACAGACAGAAGCTCCAGCCCCCGCATATGTGTTTGCTATACAAGTAGTACAGGAAGAAGCTCCGGTACCGGCGAATTTGCCAGCATTGCAAATCTCACAAATTGTTTGTCCTTCTACTGCGGTGTACTTTCCCGCCTCACAGTCGACGCATATGTAGTTGGTAAGAGACAGGAACTTCCCGCGTACGCATAAAGTACACACTGAAGATCCTGCTCCAGAAAATGAAGCATATGGGCAATTGACGCAAGCGCCACTTCCGGAGGTGTTTTTATACGTTCCTGGATTACAAGCTGCACACGCCGATCCAGTATACCCTACATTACAAGTGCAATTATCAAAACTAGTGCTCCCGATGGAAGATATTTTAGTGCCACCACACGTCAAACACGCTGAACTTCCAAGGGCGAGTTTGTATGTGTTTACGGGACATATAGTACAGAATCCTCCGTCAGGCCCGGAAAATCCTGGGGCGCATTGACATCGAATCGAGGCATTACTTGCAATGGCAGAGATTGAGTTCGATGGACATCCTAAGCACTGTGTACTGCCGACAACAGATGAATATGTGTTTGTCGGACACGCTGTGCATGTGCTTCCGTTTGCTCCAAAATATCCCATACCACAAAGACAGTTATTTAAATTAGTATTACCAGAAAGTGAGACTGAGTTTGCCGGACAAGCTGTGCACGCAGCACTCCCAGTGATGTTTTTGTACGTATTCGAAGCACACGCTGTGCACGAGGCTCCTGTATAGCCAACGTTGCAAAGACAGGCTGTAGATGCAGTACTTGCTGCCGACAAGGTCGTCGAAGATCCTGGACATAATGTGCAATCAACACTTCCAGTGCTGGATTTGAATTTTCCTATAACACATGCTGTGCAGGACCCGCCGTCTGCTCCTGTGAACCCAGCTATACACTTACAGCTGGTCGCAACAGTGCTACCTGCGGGAGAGCTTGAAGACGCAGGGCATTGGATGCAGATAGTAGCCCCAGCAAGGGAGTATGTGTCAGCGGCGCAGTTAACACAGACGGAAGCCGCCGCTATGGAGTATGTGCCAGCGGCGCAGTTACTGCAGACAGACGCCGAAGCCGCCGAAAAAGACCCGGCGGTGCAGTTGCTGCAGACTGAAGCCGTTGCCAGAGAGAAAGTCCCAGCGGCGCAGTTGCTGCAGACTGAAGCCGTTGCCAGAGAGAAATTCCCAGCGGCGCAGTTGCTGCAGACTGAAGCCGTTGCCAGAGAGAATGAGCCCGCCAGGCAAGTAGAGCAGACCGAAGCCGCTGCCGGAGAGTAAGTCCCAGCAGTGCAACTACTACATGCTGCAGTTCCGATAGTGCTTTTGAACGAGCCGCCGTTACACTGCGTGCATGTTCCGCCGTTTGGCCCCGTAAAACCGGCATTGCACGAGCAGCTGCTTAAGACTGTGCTGCCTATTGAGCTAATAGAGTTCACAGGACAGCTCGTGCACGCAGAAACTCCTGTCGCGTCTTTGTACTTGCCTGCCTCACATAGAACGCACATGCTAGAACTTACACTGCCTCGCGGAGCACTCGTTGCTCCGGAGCAGCTCGTGCACGCTGCACTGCCAGTGATGTCCTTGTACTTTCCACCCGCACACGCAGTACATGACCACTGGTCTGCACCAGTATATCCAACGTCGCAAAAACAATCTGCCGCATTCTTGGTGCCTGGGCTGGAAGTAGCTCCAGGATTACAAAGCGAACAGTATGGCCACTCTACGCCGTATGCATCATAGGTTTTCGAACCTGCAAAAGAAAACTTTCCATTTGGACATATTGTACATCCATCGGTCCAGATTCCTTCATATCCCGAATTACAATAACACTTTGTGGGTGCAAAGTCCCAATACTCCACAGACCATGCATTTATCGGGCATTGCTGACAGTCAGCAGTGCCTGCTGTACTCTTGTACTTGCCTGCCGGGCATGTTGTGCAAGGACTGCCTCTCCACCCTGCTTTACAACTACAGACGCTCGAGCCTGATGGAGTGGAGCTTGAACCAGTACCACAGCTTGTACACGTTGTAATGCTGCTCTTGTAGCTATTGACAGGGCATATATTACAAGTCTGCCCGTTTGCTCCAATGTAGCCGGCGTTGCACTGGCAGGTGTTCAAAGCAGTGCTGCCTTCTAGGGATGTTGAAGAGGCAGGGCAGTTAGTACAGAGCGAAGCGCCAGCAGTCGTCGAGTACGTTCCGGCAATACAATTAACACAAACTGAACTTCCAGCCGTCGAATATTTTCCAGCGACACAGTCGGTACAGGTAGTAGATGAGGAAGCTGCAGTAGCCACCGAAAACTTTCCACCAACACAGTTGGTGCACTGTGAAGCTCCAGCAGTCGTCGAATACGTTCCGGCAATACAGTTGGAACACACTGAAGTTCCACCCCCTGAGAACGTGCCAGCGATGCAGTCAGTGCAGTTACCTCCAGCCACTGAGAACGTACCAGGTGCGCAGTTCACGCAATTTGCAAGAGCGTTCGAGCCCACCGGCGACGACTTCCCCGCAGCACAGTTTAAGCATACTGAACCTCCACCGTAATTAATATACTTGCCAGCGGCACAGTCGGTACAGGGACCTCCAGCCTGTGATATTTTACCATACCAGCATTCAAAGCAACTTGCAAGAGCCGTCGAGGCCGTCGGCGACGACTTCCCTGCAGGACAGTTGCTGCATATCGTAGCTGCAGTCACCGAGGAGTACTTGCCAAGGGTACAGTCGGTACATTGTGTAGCTCCAGTGGTCGACGAGAACTTGCCAGTTAGACAGTTCTCGCAACTGCTCGAGCCCGCCAGCGAATACTTTCCCGTACTGCAACTTGTGCAGGTTGAGACTGATGTGCGTGCCGTAAGCGCCGAGAATGTGCCGGCTACACACGCTGTACAAACGGTGGCACCATAACTCGACGAATAAAATCCTGCAATGCAGTTATCACAAGATGAAGCACTAGAGAGAGCGCTTTTGAATTTTCCGGTGCCACAATTCGAGCAATCGACCGGACTGTAATAATTGTATTTCCCAGCAGGACACTGGAAATTATTTAAGCCACCCGGACAGGTTGCGGCTGCGAGAAAAATTGCATTTGCAATATCATCTACGCAAAGTATACACACACCGTTGTGAGTACCGGTGTTATAATAAGACTGAGACCAACTGCCAGCTGCACACGTTGCGTCCACAGGCGCGCCGCCCGCCGCGACGAGCGCGACGAGCACAGCGCGCGCGAGCGCGCGAGACCGGCGCGCGCGCGCCATGCACCCCTGGCGCCTCATATATGCTGTGGTTGCCACGAGCGCCGTCGGCGACAAAATATTTTTTGGCGTTTCTTGCGCGCTCAGATTATGCATTTTATTCATTTTATTCATTTCATCCATTCATATGACTCGTTTAATTCGTGCATTTTAAATCACGACACCCACGCTAAGAACGGCCCTACAGCTTGATAACTACCCTCCGTGCACGCGACGCAAGCGCGCGCGCCCGCGTCCCAGAACTCTCCCGGTTCACACGTCGCGATCGCAAAACACGCGCTCTCTGCGGCGGCACCGGTGGTTTCTGAGAACTTCCCCGCGCCGCACTCGACGCACGTGCTCGCAGCGGACGCGCCTGTGGAAGTGGAATACGTCCCGGCGTCGCACGGCACGCACGCGCTCGCGGTGTCGGCGCGCTCGCGCGGCCCGAACGTCCCCGGCGGGCAGAGCGTGCACGCGCTCGCGCCCGGGCCCGCGAACGCGCCCGCGGGGCACGCGGCGCACGCGCCGGCGGGGTCGCCCGCGCCGCTGGTGTTCTTGAAGGAACCACCGCCGCACGGCACGCACGGCCCGCCGTCGGGGCCGATGTGGCCCGCGCGGCACAGACAGGCCTCGCGCGCGGCGCTGGCGGCGGGTGAGCTTGAGTATGCTG
>Ga0209107_10002158_pt1 | contig 10973 bp, 8 predicted proteins | sample LakErihyJuly2011_2_FD_187460 | JGI IMG/M metagenome (GOLD analysis project Ga0209107, IMG submission 187460) | Freshwater microbial communities from dead zone in Lake Erie, Canada - CCB hypolimnion July 2011 (SPAdes) (version 2) | ecosystem: Environmental > Aquatic > Freshwater > Lentic >... | reverse complement strand
GATGAATATGCAATTTTATGCCATATTTCAGGAACCTTATTGTCTTGAATAGATGCAAAAATAGTTTCTAAATCTGAAGACATGACTAGTAATCCATCAATTGCATTAGAAACATTTTGTAATGAACAAATAACTTTCACTAATATATAATTAAATCTTTAGATTTCCTAATTTAGTAATGTATTCATGGATTCTTCAGGTTTAATTGGGTGTTTTAAAGCAACTTAATTTTCATTATAAGGTTAAGGAAGTTGTTATAAAATCTTATTAATTTTTTATTTTATTATTTATTCAGGTTACTATCCTCCTATATCTACATTTTATCTTGGCAATAAATTTAAAATTGTATCACATATAAAATTAGTTTCAATTATGTTGCTACTAATTTCAGCATTAGGATGCAAGCCGAAAATTTCTGTTAGATCATTTGAAGGTAATTATTTAATATATTCTGTAAATTCTGTGAATGTAGATGTTCCTGAAGGAGAATAATATATACCTGATTCCGAGAACTTATAATCCTCTCGATGGATATCAGGAGTATAAAATGTATTAAGTAATGTTTTTATAAGTCTTCTATCATTTTCATCTGTTACCCTTCCTTTATTTATTTATATTAATTTATACCTCCATAATTAGCCTCTCCAACCATATATTTGAGAGCAGGATATGGAATTTCTTTATATTCATTTATGAATATTGCCAGTTAAGCCCATGATATAGTAAAGTCTGGAATAGTGAACCTAATAAAATGTTAAAATGAAAAAATACGAGTATTAAACATTCCATCCAAGAGGTCCGTATTTTCTACGTTCTAGTATTAGAGCATGGAAAAACGATAAACCAAAAAACATTTTTTTCCTTTTTAATTAATACAAAAAATTACCACTGAGCCGCTTTATCGCCACATTTTTCAAATCCTTTATCATTAATTTGGGATTAAAATAATCTAATTATATTGCCTTTTATACCCCTAGGCGGCTCATAAGTCATTTTGATACCTTTCATAAGTATATTGATAGGAAAGATCTAAGATGGAGCAGTTGTTAGCCAAATTCTAAATTCATTGTGCCAATTTTCGCTTGGATTTTCTAGAAGTCTTTCTAGTGTGGGCATAAAGCTCTTCGATAAATGACAATTTTGAAGTAAAACCCACGTACCATTTTCCATGGCATGATTAATTGCATTAATTGCTATTGTTTCCTATCCTTATCCCAAAGAAATTATTCTAAAGTCACTTTCTGCTATGTTTTAGATACTAGCCATGTAGTCCATTTCTCCTTTTGGATCTACTCCACTAGATAATATGAAGATTAAAGGAATTGATTTCGAGCTCAGTGCAAAATTTTCAATAATGTTGAAGGATGGTGGTTATATATAAATTTCCCCCATCTGCTAAATGATTAATTATTATACAGCTTTTGCAAATTTATCAGTAAACATAGTCCTAATAACAATTAATTTTTAAAAGTATAATAGATTATTCCAAATACCAGGAAATTCAAGCTGATGAGGGTTTGGACTATCAAATAAAGCTTTCCAAGCATCTTAGTTTTTTTCAAACTCTAGATTGAAACCCTTAAAACAATTCAGTGTTTCTGAAAATTCGTTTATAATAAACCATTGCTTAGGTTAAAGCCAACTCAAAGTATCCTTAGGCTAGGGTAATGCAGCTTCTGTAGCAGTTCCTCCCATCATTAAGAATCTTACCTCTTAGCTGGTTGTAATACGATCTATTTCAAGTATTTTTATACACATTAAAAATGAAAATATTAGTTTATCTTTTTCCAACAAAGATTTACAAATATTTTCATAAAGTATTTATTAAGTAGTTTCAATAATACTTGCATTTCTGGTTCCTAATTTAATTTCCTTGGATCTGGATATTCCTTCAGTAAAAATATTTAGATAATAATCTAAGGAATATTAATATGTAGGTTCAATTGTAGATAAATCGTAAATAACAAAATATAGATTCGCTAACCTTCTAGCTACTTCACTATATTAATTTCTTGCATTATTGAAAGATTCGTTCGTTTTTTATTGACGAACTATTTTTTCTTGAATATCTTTTCCAGTTTCGTTAGATTATTTCAGTACATCAATAAGCTATTTATTATCTAAAATATCTCCTTCAAAGTCTTTTAAAAGTCTCAGAATCTCATTTTCCATAGTAATTAGAGCTGTCTTATTGGCGTAAAATTCCTATATTCCCTTCTCCCTTTAATTAAATAGACTTGTTTGTTCTAGATTTACTGTCAAATTAGACATTTAATCTTGAAGGCCGGTAGGTGTTACCTAAAAATTTAAAATTGTGAGCATGACGCAAGTCTCAGGAGTGTAGTGAGCTTTGAAATTAAAAAAAAATATTACGTTTAGACAGTTTAGTTGTGATATATATCCTGAATTTAGAATCATATGGTACTTCTTTATTTTCCCCAATTTTAATGAATTATTTTGATCCTTATTTTATAATTGTTCTCTTTAAAATTGGGTCATATATCTAATCTATTGTCTCGCCTACCTTCTCTAATAATATGCTCCATCCAAATTAAACAGCTTATTCTAATAAATTAGTGGTTTCACTCAATTCTTTTTATGTTATTGGTGGTTTGTTTATCTTTAAATCAGTCTCCATTAATCTGATAAATTAATTAGCTTAACCCTAGGGATCTATGAAAAGCGGAAATCTCTCTGAGTTTTTCATAATAATTGCATTATTTATACTAAACTCATCATTTGGAAGTTTGAATCTACTAGTCCATTGACCTACTGTTATGGGATCGCAAAGAGTATCTTCCAATTTAAATTTTTCATTGAATATAATTTTTTATTCTGTTGAAATTCTCTTCCAATTTGAGATAGCCTCATCTCGATAATCGACTGGAAAAGCACCTAAGTAGGCTATAATACCACTACATAAAATAGAGTCGCCTATAACTGTCTATGCATTTTCGGCTACTATAATTGCTTTTAGATCCCAGTTTATTCCTTCATTTTTAAGACCTTCAATAAGATCGACTGCGTTACTTTTTCTTTGTAAGCATAATGTATACTTGTCATTAAGTTCTTTTTCTTTTGAATATGCTTCTTTGAATTCTACATTTAATTTTGTAAGCTAATCCATAATTACTTACAATGCTGCTTTTTTTTCAGCTAACATTTCTTCAGCTGATTTTAGTTTAGATTCTGATTGAGCTAATTCTTTTCTATATATATAATATAAATATATTTTATTACTTTTTAGGTTCTACTATTAATAAAGCATCATATGTCTAGATAACAGCTCTTATCCATTTACTTAGTTAATAAGCGGCAGAGGAAGCTTTAGCAACAACATCTTCTGCAAACGCTGGATTAGCCACAAATTCCTTTAAAATCTTAATTTTTTCGTCAGAAATTGATGAAATCTAATCTAGTCCAAACCCTTTAACTCTACCAATTAATTTATCATTCAATAATTTTTTTTTTGAATAGTCCCAAAAATCTTTAATTTTTTCTCCTGGTTTCCCCTCCGGCTTAGGTATCCATTTCACTTCATTATCTATTGTGAACGCGTAACAAATACCTTCCATAACTAGTTTAGCGGCGGGGGGTGGTTATTAAAATGACTTTAGATTGCTAATGTCATCCTTTGTTATCTTTTCTAAAGCCTTTGCTGCATTTTCTAAAATTGGAAGAACCTTAGCGAGTGCTTCATCACATTCATTCTTTATTTTCAAAGCTACTTCTTTAGATTTGTTGCAGTCAATTTCATCCTTCTAGCATGCTTCCTTATTCTAATAAGCCTCTTTTTCGTTTTTTTTTAATATTTCCAACATTATGTTATTTTCTTTTTACATTTTCAACAATTCCGGTTGCATAACATCAAGCTCTTTTTGCATAATTATTACTTATTAATTTGTATCTTCTATCTTTTCTACTCCATTCTTATATTTATCTATCAATGATTTAAAATCTCTACTTTTTTATTCATATAATTTCTTAAAAATGGAAAGAAGCTCAAGGTATGAAGTTGGTGTTACATAGTAGTATCTTCTTAATTATTCTAGCATTCTAACAGTCATATCTTTAACCCTTAATTACATGTCTACTCCTACTTCCACTAATCCCTTTATTATTTATTAATCTTTAATTTCCATATTTGTGATAAAATGATTGTGTGCAGTACTTCTAAGAGCATCTTCAGGCCAAGGTAAAAACCAGTCAATAGTTGTGCAGTTTACTAAAGCTGGAAATGTCACCAATCGTTTTCTAAATTCTGCATTAGCGGGTGAAAATGATAGAACAATATGTAATTTTTATTTGCATTATTTAACAAAAAATTAATATTTCTCACTTGGTTAGCCATTACCTTCTATTTCTTCTATAAGTTTTATTTTATCCTCATTATTCCAAAGACTTGCAATTTCACCATTATTAAGTAAATTGCATATATCTTCTATCATATTTTCATTCAAGATTTAAGTATCGCTAAACAAGAAAACAGTTTGACGCATTTCTACTCCCGCAATTTTTAACAATCTTTATAATTCTTCCTCCCAGTCTTTTTAATTAACTATTTATGGTTCACTTCCTTCACATGCTATATAAGTTGATAATGTTGCTAATGATTTTCTCCCACTTCCCCCTACTCCTACTAATAAAGCATGTCCGAAGGTAGTAGTAATAATTCTCACAATTTTAATTATATGTATAATGGCTGTTTCAAAAAGTACCAAATTCATTTTGCTAGCTGCATAATTTTCATTAAATTCAGCTAACATGTTATAACATATTTTAGTTAAATCATCTCGATTTGTTAATTCACAATAAACATTTGGAATTTTTTTCGACCTGTCATCATTTTTAACCAAAGTTGGAATGAAATGAGACCATAAAAGTGGTTTTACTTCTGTAATTTCATCAAGATTTCTTTTGAAATATTTATCTACAATTTCCTTTAGAATCTAATCAAAAAAATCTTGGTCTTATTAATTAATTAACCTATCTTTGAAAACCCTTGAAGATTCATGAGCCCATAATTTTATGAAATCTGCATCTTACTTAAATGCTTTGTTTGATGCTTTGGTGATTCCTTAAAAAACTTTAGAAATATCTCTTAAATTATAAGTATAGTGTGATTTAGATGGTATAGGTGCTAATTATGGGGAATTTTGTATAGTTTTATAAAGATCTATTGTAGCTTCAACTGCTTTTTCTTTTAATGCATTTATAGATGAAATTTTGATATCTTCTTTGATAAAATACCAATGTATGACATTAATGAATATATTAAAGAGAGAATCTTTTTCGAATGATTCGACATATAAAAGATTATAATGTCTTTAATATCGAATAGAAATAAAATTTCTACCACCTGTCGGAGGAAGCATCGAGCTAATGAAAGTTATGCCTTGTAGGGTCTTCCAGTCTTTTTCTTTGCTATCCAGATCATACCAACCATTATTATCCATCCATTATCTCAACAATTCAATAGGAGGTTATGCTCCATACTCCTCTTTCTTTGGCATATTTAAATCATCAATATAAATAGCTATATATTTCTTTCCATCCTCGGGGCCAAAAACACCTTTTCTTCTTCTTGTATTCACTTTTCCTTCTACTAGTCTTTAAAATTAATTAGCAGTAGTTTGACCACTAAATTATGTTATTAAACTTGTATAAATTTCATCTTCCTTGCAAATTTTTTAGATTTTATTTATTATATTAACAGTTTTACCTGTTCCAGTTGGTCCACATATCATTAGATGGAATTTATGATCTAATGATCTCTAAACAAAGTAATTATTTCTTATAGAATCTGATGTCGGAATCAATAAGTTAGTATAATCTCCTCCCACTGGAGGGACAAATGTAGGCTCAGATAATAACCAAGTTGTCCATTAATATTTTTAATCCATATAGAACATATTGAAAAGACTTGTTTTATCTGGTAATTTTGCGGGTATATCACGAGGCTCGAATGGAAATTTTAATTCATTAACAATATCATATTACTCGGGAATATCAGAGGCTTAAGTGATTAATTTTTAAACAAGTTCACTATAAACTTTCCTAGAAGTTTCTTCTAAAGATCCACCCACTCCCCAAACAACACTAAAAAGACACATATTACCTAGTATGGCTTCACAGTCTTTAGGAATTTTAACATCTTTTCCTTCAACTTCTTTATAAGTGTTTAAAAAGCTTTATAATAACTTAAGAGAATTATCGACCATTATCATATCGCTGTTATGTACATAAAATTTTCCTTTTTTGTGAGTCCAGGCTATAGAAACATTCATTAACCATAATAATGTAGCTAATAGATATTTTTTAAATGGCAGGAGGCTTTGTGGGATTTGATTAACGAATGATATTATCAAAGGATCCCAACCAAGCTATTGAGTTTCCAAGAACACCATACCACATCTGGAAACTGTAGCAGGAGAAGCTTGAGACAACTCATCTATTTCAAACATCATCACCATCTAATTTGTCATCTTAATAATTTCACCATTTGTTAGACATAATTTTTTATTATCATCGAGTACAGTGTTCATGTTCTCGATCCATCCTGCATCGACTGGTCCATCGAAAATTATCCATTTCTTATCGGGATTTTCTGCATCTTTTTTACAAATTCGCATCAAATTTGAAATTATACCATCATTCCATTATTTGGTCTCCTTATCGATTTTTCCATATAGTTAATCTGCATTAATTGATTTAGGATTTAATTTAAAGGTTTAAACATTCTCATAACCTTACATTTGACCTTTCAAATTTGAAATTCCTCTTTTTGTAGTTTCGATTACAGAAGTTTTTCCAGAAAAAGTTGATCCAACTATCATTAAACCATGTCTAACTTATATAGTATCATATAATTGTAAACATTTATCTATGAAATTTTTTTTAGGCTCTAGATTCAATTTTCTGCATGACACTGTTAAAGATACAATAAAACTTTTTGTATCTGGTTCTTACAGATTAATACCAGGAAATAAATCTTTAGTGATTCCCAAAAATAAAGGAACATCATTAGAAGTAAATTTAGGAATATTGACGTCCATTAAAGCTCTCATTACAACTAAATCTTCTTCAATATCCGGCATTAATCTCTTATACTACCCAGCACCTACTAATACTGCTTTGAGACCTCTCATTCCAAAATCATAGTGGTATTATGATGAAAGCTATTCTGATGAAAGCTTTAGAGATTAAGTTATCTTTTTAGATAGAGGACGAGCATTTGAATATCCAACAGAGTATAGATATATTTCTGCTATCATAGAATATTCAGGTACCATCATCGCACAAGGTCTAAAGAGTCTTTTTAAATTATCTGGAAGTTCTGATCTTCCTTAATAGCCTGGATTCATAGTGATATTTATACAACAAGTATGAACAATCTTAATAGGATCTTCTTCTCCATCGAAGAAAAATTAAGTTTTTTTATTTTTTATTGCTTATTATATTTGATCAATTTAGGTAGCGACAACTGACAAGACTTCAAGATCAATTCTATTGAATTCATCGAAACAACACCAAGAACCACTCGAACTTAATCCTTTAAAGAATGTTCTCATAGCTAAGTAGTTTAATTAATCAGAACAATTAAAAACTATGCACATCACAGCATTAGCCTTAGCTAAATCTTTAACAGTCTCTGTTTTTCCTGTACCTGCCGGGCCTTCTGGAGCTCCTCCATACTGTAAATTATAAGCACCCATCAAGGTTCTATAGCATCTATCAGTTAAAGGAATGATAACTAGTCTGCTGGTATTTCCAAGATATTCATAGCCATATTTCAAAGAAGCGTTAATCATTTTAACAAACAAATTAGTTTCTTTCCTACCTTCTTCCCAATAATATCTTAATTATTACATCCATTCAAAATCTTAAATAGAATTGACATCCTTATTACATAAATCTTCAACTACATCTTTAGCATGCACATCCAAGACTACAAGAGCTTCTAGTATTTATCTAACCAAATTTGATTATTACGTTCTTACTAAATTCACAATTTCTTTTAATTAATATTCTAAAAAGTCTAAATATTGTTTCAAGTCTTTGTAACTTTCTGTAGATTTTCTTGTAATCACATCTTCACATCCTTTACACCATCTGATCATATTAACTGTAAGAACTACTTATCCTGTCCATTTTCTTATCCAATCTAATCTATATGTATCTGTGTCTAATAACGTCCTTCTTGTTATATCTTTAATTGTCTCAAACATCATTTTCTAAATATCATCTAGCCATATTTCTACATTTCCTTTCCTGTTACCTTCATTCACCAAGATTGGTTTCAATAAAGTGACATTTTCTTTCTCCGAAGATATTATCCCAGTAACTTCACATTTTTCATTAAATTCTAACTAATTAATTCCATCAAAAACTTTATTTATATGTTTCTAAACCTTGTAAGGATCTTTTGTATCAGCTAAAATTTCAAGCAATTCCTCATCAGATAAAAAATAAAAACGAGGAAAGTACTATCTCTTTTTTTCAAGATACTTACTTAATTTTAGCTATATAATTTCTAATGAATTATTATCTCTAATAAAATCAGTTTTTATTTTATCACTGTCAATGTTTTCCCATATATTAGGTTCATTCTTAAATTTTTACATAATACTTTTCCAACTTAGATCAATGGTGTCAAATTTTGATTTTTCTTATGCCATTTCTTTTTTAATATCATCTGAAGAAAAAATAGGTTCCAAATACATCCAACCTCTTTAAACTTTCATCCAATAATCTAAAGTATCTTAAATCCAGTTCATTCTTATCTCTAAGCCTTTTACATTTTTCTCAATATTTCCCTTAACATATGGGGAAGCTTTAATCATTACAAGAAGATTCAATTAATCATCTAAAAGTTATTGAATGTCATCAACATATTATAATATATAAGTGCCTGTATTTTTATAAGGTACCACCTTAAGTTCTGCTAATTTTAATTTTTCTTCCATGTCTTTTAATTTTTTTTCTATATGCCACTATTTCTCAGCTTTTTTCGTAATCTCTTCAATAACTGATCTCTAATCTTAAAATCTCTCTTTTAACAATTTATCCAATGATAAATCATCATTTACTTCATTTTCTTAGTATTTTTTTTTCTTTTATTCATCTGTATCATCAGGTTTATAAAGAATTTATTGGTAAATATCAAGCCAGTGTGGAAGTGATTTTTTTGTGTTTTACATGGCGGGAGTAGTCAATAGTTATATAAGCCACATGACATCTTTGAATTTTAATATATCTACTTCTAATTTTTTAGAAATCGTCAAAGCATTTTAATCATTTTTTTCAGAGAAAATTACTATTAACATTTTAGTTTTAACCAAAAATTCTTTATTCACTGCAAGTTCAATATCTGAATAAATTAAATTTAGAAGTCCTCCAGTTCTCCAATCCTAACTTGAAGTTTTAAAGTTTAGAGACATTTCCCAAAGATCTCTATAAGGTACAAAATCCCTAATAAGTATCCCTAAACTTGGGTATATTGTAAACTGTTAATTAAATAATGATTCTCTATAATTAAAAGATTTAACTTTTTCTTCTGCTGAACATATTTTATCATATAAATTGCTACATTCTGTAGTATTTGGAATTTTATCTTCATAATTAGTAAATTATTTTATTTTATCAAAATTTTTATCAAGATCGATTAAAATTTCTGCAAATTCTTATCTTTCTTTATCTAATTTAATAGTGAACCTTTCTTCTTATTTTATTGCATTTTCCTTCCCTGTAATAACTGTTTTCTTTATATAAGATGGTTAAGACTTTAATTCCCAGAAATCATCTTGGATCGAAGGATCAATTCGATACTAATAATCTTCCATTATCAATAAAAATTCATAAACTCTATTAACCTCTGCTCTCAATTTTGCAAGGGTGACTAGATTCTCGGCGATTGTATTTTTTAAATTTACTAAACCCGTTTCATCTGTGGGAGGAGTTTTTATGATTTATTATTATTCGTTATATAGACCTTTAATCCTTTCAATATTGCCGCTGCATATCTTCGATGTTCTGTCTAATATAGATTTAATTACTTCTTCGGCCTTATCAATTAATATTTTTTTAGCCACATTAGTTCGAATCTAAAAAATTCTCGAATTTTTAGAATCCAAGCATAGCCTATGAATTTCTGAAATGTTTTTCTTCAGACTCCATAGTTTATCTCTCACGTCATATTAATCTAAATTATTTATCAAAGGAGTTTCTGCTTCATTTCCATATAGCTACCTTGTAACTTCGACTGCAGTTTTTTCCATTAAATATGTATATTTTTTAAAATTTTCCAGTATTTAAAAAGGCTCTTTAAAACCTTATTCCAAATAGTTTATCAATAAATTCTTTCCATCTTGAATCTATTTGTATTCTGGACTATCTTCTTATATTTCATATGCTGTCTAAACCTAGATTTCGATAAGTGGAACAAGATCTTTTTCCAATCTTTTAAATTCGTTACAAGAACTTGCTAACCAGTCTAATGGTTTAAGGACAGACTAGCAAATTTATTAGAAGTTAGGTTCAAAATAGATAACTTCATTATTTTCCTTTTCGTCTTCTTTATCATCCTCATCTTTATCATCTTTATCCTTTTTATATGTCTTTTTCTTCTTATCTTCTTTTCTTTTTCTTTTCTTATCATCTTTGTTGACATTCAAATTTAATATAAGAAGTGTGTAATTATTTATGTTCCAAATATTTGTATCATTTTTATCTGGAATTATAAATTTCTTTATGAAGTCACAATATGTTTATATATTATATTTAACAATCGCCTCTCTCATATAAGTATTAAATGTTAATTCAACTCTTATCAGTAATCGATAGATATCAGATTCTTTATATTAATTTTCATCGGTCATATAAAAATTATGGTGTTTTGGATCGTGAAGATTATTTTGGATATCACTTACAATCAATTCCCGTACTTTATTTTTTGTTTATTTCATTTCTTTTTT
>Ga0209107_10002157_pt1 | contig 10974 bp, 6 predicted proteins | sample LakErihyJuly2011_2_FD_187460 | JGI IMG/M metagenome (GOLD analysis project Ga0209107, IMG submission 187460) | Freshwater microbial communities from dead zone in Lake Erie, Canada - CCB hypolimnion July 2011 (SPAdes) (version 2) | ecosystem: Environmental > Aquatic > Freshwater > Lentic >... | reverse complement strand
GCATTCGTTTTTTTCAACTTAGTAGTATCATTTATAAGAATATCGGAAAACTAATTATTGAGAACTTGTGTTGTAACCATTTCGAAGAAATGAATTGTATATTTGCATTTGATCAAGTTGTTTAAATTCTCTGTGGAACCCACCCAATTCAAGAACATTCTCTTATTATCGGACATACAAACTTTCACAAATTATTTTACTGCTTCTTTTTTGTTATTTACCCCTGAGGCTAGACTTTCCTTGAATAGATTGAAGCTTTTTCTAAGATCCTTGTGACTGATGTCGGATAGTTTTCTTTAGAAACTACTTATTCTGCGATTTTTTTCAAGGTCCAGTTTTGAAGGCAAAGTTTTAAGAATATCGAAAAATTTATACCCTTTTCCTGTGCCCTAGCACATTAATTTATTATAGAAAATTATTTATATTTTAACGAGCTTATTATGATGTCCGAATTTAGATAAGACCTCTTTAAGTCTAGTACTCATGGTATGTGCCCCATAATTGATTAAATTTTTTATACTCTTCTTTTTATCTTAATCACCCAGTGCTAATTATATTGTGATAGCCTTGGCGGTGTACTTCCAGTTTTCCAGTGATTTATGCAATATATAATTAGCATTATGTATTAGTTTTCGGATACTTTTTTCCTTCAAAGCGGTTATATTATCATTTTCCCATAACATATAACAGTTGGAATTTAATTTGTCCTGGATATGTTCGAAGATTTGTATGGCGCCGCTGCATTGTGTAAGCATTTTTTCTTTGTAAACGCGGTCTTTCCACATAATAAACATTTTGTGTAAGCCGCCTTCAAAATTATCGAATATATCAGAAGCTACATTTTTTTTTTCTTGCACTCCTTAAAAATGATCTTCCAAAGCCTTATTCATAAATCTTTTTAAAGCTTTTTTTATGTATTTGGTGAGGCGCTCTTCAAAGAAATTAGCGGGACCCATCACCTTTCTTCGGGGAAGGGATTTCCACTGGCTTAGGACCTTAAACCCGACACCTCCTCTGCTGGCGAGTAAAGTCTTAAAAATTTTCCATTAAATTTGCTTAAGTCGACTGTTATGGGCAAATTGTTATGTAACATGTCTAAGTTTACCTGCTAAAGTATGTTCATTGAGAGCGGATAAATTGTTGATCATTTTTCTCAATTTAGTATCTGACATAGTCTTATGAATATTCTCTTGAATTTTTTTTATTTTGGCCTGGCTCACCCATTTCTTGAAAGTGTGTTAGAAATTTTACTCGAATTTATAAATTAATTTTCCGACTGCCTTGGACTTAATTAAATACTCTTTACTTTCTATAATCGATTATATGCTATTTACGACTGTGTTTGAGAGATTTTCAAACAAATGTACGATGGCATAGCATTTGATGTCCTATTTATGGTTTCTATTAAACATTTTCCATTCGGTAAATATTCTCTTGTTTGCCCCCTGGGTCTTAAATACAAGCGATTAGATCATTCTTCTTTTAGCATCATCACCATCGGAAAGTTCCCTTTTTATTTTCTATTGGGCAATTTTGGGGTATTTGTGACCCACCAGGGTGAGTAATTGGTGGAATTTGTTGCATTTTCTTACTAATCCATTGTCTTTAAGCGCTGGAAGCTCCTTCCACTTTAAGAAGGTTTTCATTCCCTTTCCTGCACCTTGATTCATAAGGCTTTAGAAAAACTTGAGATGAATTAATATAATTTTTCTATTAAAAGCAAACTTGTGAACCACTCCTTTCAAGTTCCTGCCATTATTTGAATGAAGCATGGTTGTGAGTTTTTAAACCATGTCTTTTTTTGCTTAACTATTCATATGAGACTATAAGAATAGCATTTTAGCTTTTTTGTTCCATAATTAAAGTCTGGAAATCATACTATCGTTAAAATTATCTATTATTCTTTGAATTGTAAATGACTTAATCTTGAAAGAGCGATCATTTCCAATGGCAGTGCTTACATTAGAAATTATAATATCGTTACAAGTATGCAGGAATTGACCTAATGCCTTAAAGGATATTAGAGATTTGAAGAGAGTAGCCTAATCTCTCAACGAATCAAATAATTTTTTCTATTTATTACCAGCTATATAAAAGACGGTCTAGCCTCCTCTTCTTTTACCCTCATAACCTTCTAATTAGAGAGCTTTCATGGGCCTGGTTGCGTAACTAAGACTCTTCTCGATAACGTTCACTAAGCCTCTTTCAAATTTATTGCATTTAACCAGTAAAGGGTTATTAACTCTTTATGGAAGTTATTACCATTTGTTAAAGATTTTAAGAACAAAACCTTGCTTGTTATTTGTAAGATTCGAATAGAAACCAGTCATTAATTTTGTTATATGCATATTCTTCTTAAATTTCTGTGTGACATTTTTTAATTAATGGTTTGAGTTCAAATTCACGAACTTGAATAATTCTTTGATCATAAAATATTTAGCTTGGGCGTCTATCCTATTACTAATGCCGATTATTTTACTAACTTCGACCCATCTAACGAACAATCTGTGATATTTTTGAAGAGTAACTTCGAATAATTTATTTAATGCGTTTTCTTTCTTTTAAGTAGCCGTATCGTTTTATAAAGTTTGTATAGAATTTTTGATAAGTTCCTCATTGGCATGCTGGAATAAGAGAGTGGTAAATTTACACATTCTCATTAATTTGTAAGCATTTGCTTGATGCTGTAGTTCAAGAAGCATTTTTTTATTTTTATCCATGGTTACAGTGTATATCACTGAACAAATATTTTGTTTGGCGTTTTTTCCAAATGAATAATTTTTTTTGAATTAGCTGAAAAAATTATTCAAATTTTTATTGGCCAGATGAGTTAATTTGGATTCGAATAAAGTAGCCTGTCTTGTCTTTAAATTCTCTTGAAGTCCTTTCCAAAGATCAAAGACTTAGATTGTTTTACCACAAGATTGATCCAAAAGTGATTTGAAGAATCTTATTTTATAAAGTCCGATTTTTAAATTAATATGGAATTTGACCAATATCTAAGCTTTCTAGGTTTCAGTTCTTTTGTGACAAGCAAAGTTCAGATTAAGCATGCTTAATTTCTAACTATTCAACAATCCGGACGCTTAAAGTTTCAAAAACTTGGCCCTTGAATTCCACAATTAGGTATAATTTTTAATATTTTTGTGTTGGGCTAAAAAGATCTTTTCAAGGGCTTTCTACATTATAGCTGAATTTTTATCTTCAGTGATTACAGTAAATCTTATTTTTAGCGAGTTTTAAAGGGTCTCAAAAAAATGTATGAATTCTTTTATTTTAATTATTTGCTTGTAAGATTTGGCCGAATTTCGCATGGTCATAAAATATGATTTTATGCCTCCCAATGTCTTGTGGACGAGCCATTGCACGGATCTCTGCTTCTCACTTATAGCCTATTGATTGCTTTCTTCCAGTGGGTCTTAGGCTAGTCTGATCTTTCGGACCGCTATTCTATGCAGTCCAGTGTAAAATTGATTTTATTTTGAAATGGATTCATAGTCCGATCTCTCAGGTAAAATCCTCATTTAATTCATAGCTTTAGTGGCCATTCCCTCTGAGGTAAAACTAAGCTTGCGGTACATGAAATAGCACATCTTATGTCTACGACTATTGGATTTGAATTATTTGATGATTATTTTAATTTTATGCAGTTTATTCTTCACCTCAAAACTGATCAATTACTTAATAAAAAATTATTTCTCAGCACCGCCCATTTATTCTTGTAATTTTGACATTCTTACGTATTCTTGCCATTTCACAAATTTCATTCTTTGTACATTTTTGAAATTGTTTATCAAATGTTTGATAATACTAGTTTTGTGGTGGAGGTCTTTGTCTCTGTTATAAACAAACATAAGATTAGAATCAATTGTAGAGGTCATCTGTGTCGTGAAATTTATTGTTCTATTGCATCGGGTTGTTACTTTACGCTCGTCAGTCTATTTTTACCAGCTCTCCAAACAGAGTGATCTCTTATCCTTTGTACATCTATACATTTGGGCGAACATCCTTCTTTTGGTTAGTGTCGATTCATCATGAATATCTTGCATGTTTGTAAAACTTTTTTGTAAATACAAATGAGATATTTTCATTAATTTATATTGAAAAGCGTTGAAACTTAATCTTTATTTGTTTTTTTCATTTTATTCGTTAAGTATACTCTTTTAATTGAGGAAAAATCTTAGCATCACAACACTTAAATTGCGTTCATTGACTGTCTGCATCTTACCCTACATGAAAAGGAACATACGGATTTTAATTTCCTTGAAATTACTGCTTATCATTTTGAAGGCAGTCCAGGTCTGTTTAATTCGCCTGAGTACGCTGCTATGTATTCCTCTCTCGTACTTATTGAGCTTATCGAGAAGACCTTAATTTTTTGGTGTTGGAAGGTTCTTCCAGGTCATTACAAGTTTAACCATTATTCTTTATTTAGCACCCAGCAACCTATTAGCGTAATTAGTAAACTTTTTCTTATTATTAGAATTTTTATCGAATTTACGTAGGATATCGAATAACAGGGCTCTTCTGTTACTATGCTCGAATTATGTTAACGATTTAATATAAGATTATTTTTAGGTTGTGCTAATTTGACTTGAAATTTTATCTAATTTAGTTTGATTAGACCATTTCTATAAACATTTTAAGAGATTTGATTGAGATCCTTTGATTAGTTTCTCTATACATTTTTCTTTTAATCTTATGTCATTTTAGTTTCCGAATATCATCTCATTATCTTTTAGGATCTATGCATTTATTTGTTAAAACAAATCAACTACATACTTGCATTTCATGACCCCTTTTACTTCATCTGTAATTTTCTTCCAACGAACAAATAACATATTCTTTTTACCACCAGCTCTATAGACCATATCTTTGACGATTAATATCTTTCTAGATTCTCCATCAAATAAATTTTATTTATTCTAATTAAATGAATATTTCTTCATAGAATTTTAATAAAATGTGAACAGTTTTCTTTGGAATTTATTTAATAGAAGGTATTATTCATAGTCTTTTAACTCAGGTAATTAAGTCCATTTGTCCCAAGCTTTTGAAGTTCTGCCTTCTCCACTATTCATCAAGCTCTTGAAAAACACTTTAATTATCTTATCTGATGTGTATTTTATATGGAAATTCCTAAGAACCTTTCTTAATTTGTAATTGCTTGACTTTTGGAAAAAATTAATGAACATTTTGGTCACAAGTTTTTTAGATTCAGCATTCATTTTATTGTTTAAATTGATAATTTTAACCTCCTCTTAGTATTTTTTAAGGTATTTTCTCATTAATGCTAATTAAACATCTACTATCCTCTAGATAGCCTTTTATTTTATTAATTACTCTTTAGAAAGGATAGACTTAAATGTATTATTTTATATTGTGAAATTTAGAACATGATAAAGGTCAGTTATCAGCTTGCATTCCTAAGTTGATCTTTGATTACTTGAGAATTTTTTCCATTTAGAAAATAAAGTATTTATATTGCCTCCAGCTGTTCTTATGAGGACATTTATTTGTGATACTAAAAAGTTTTTGACAATAGAAGATTAATTTTTTAGAGGATCTAATCCCATTCTAATTTTTTTCTCTGAAAAGTTAAAGATGATTCTTTCAAATTTGTTACATTTTCTTATTTTTTCGTTATCAGCTCTAACTGGGATATTTCTCCAAGAACTGAAGCCTTTAACTACTTTTCCATAGCCTTTAGACATTAATGACTTGAAGAAATTAAGATGTAATGCTCTCATTTTGTAATTCGTATAAAACATCTTGAGAGTTTTTCGAGCTTTAATACTTCCAGTATCGTTAATTGCTTTTTTTAAGCTATTGATCAATTTTATTTATACATCTTTCCATATTTTGCTTTTAAATTTCATTTGAATAGAAAGTAATTAGGCTACACCTCTCCATTTTTTAAAACTTGCGGTTAAATTAAAAGCGAAATTGCTAAACATTTTTGAGATGGCTGCAGACATGACGGTGGCTTTCTTATCGGATTAAAATAGACTACTAGTTATTTGAACCTTTAACTGTTTTTCTAAAGTTTCAAATAAATCTTGTGTTTTTCTAACTTTAACCAGAGCGTTATGCATAAGCACCTAATGATTCCATTTCTAATATAATTTTTTTTAACTTCCCATAGTAACATAGATTAAATTTATTATCTAAATTTTTTTCAATTCTGTAGCGTCAACATATGTTTCGTTAAATTTATTGAAAGAATATTTTTTAATTGTGTGATTGAAAAAAGAAACTATTCTTTATTCAAAAATATTCCCTCTTGTTTTTTCAATTCGTGTGGGCAAGATTTTCATTTTATCAAATCCCTTAAGAGTTCTTCCGTAAGATTTATGAAGCAAGTTGGTGAAAAAATTTTTCATGATGGTTTTTAATTTTCTATTTTGTAAAAATTTACCAAGTATATTGGTCACTTATTATTTTTTACTATTATTTAGGAATGTTTGAAGATGTTTGATAAAGTCTCTGATAACTCCGGTCCCGAGTTTTTTTAATTAGACTTTTTTTAACCATAATTGGAGTGTATTTCTTGTTCCATGTTTGAAATTTTATATAATCTTCTCGATAGCTGCCATTTTTTGTTGCTAGACTTTGTCATTTTCTAATAATATTGTCAGATTTTTAAGGACTTATTGTTAACAGTGTTCAATAAATGAGTTAGTAAGTTTAACTTTCATCATTTATCTGTGATTTTGGGTAAAATTGAACCATATTACGAAACTTTTTAAGTGTTTTTAGGTGGTTGATTCAATCGCCGTTTAGATGGCTTAGCTCTTGGTGTTTGTTGCATTATCATTCTCAGTCGTAATTGGCAACCAAGTTTAATTTATTCTTCTATTAAAGAGTGAGGTTATATTGTCGAAAAAACTCATAGCTCTTTTTTTATAAAGTGTTTCTCTGACATCGGGTAATCTTTTCCATCTTATAATAAATTTTAAAAAGGATTAAGCTTTATTTTTGATAATAAGTTAAAAGAAATAAGACTTGATATTTAAATCACCGATATGCTGTCTCCAATAAGCGAAGCGAAGGGCCATTTTCTTTATAAGAGTTTTTTTCATGAATTTACCCATAATGGCATCTCCGAAATGCATATTTTCAATTGCCCTATAATGGTAAAGTTTTGCCTTTATAAGTTAGTCAATTGCGATTCTCTTTCTCCTGTTAATTAATCTCTTTAATCTTACAGCAATACCAAAGGCAATTTATTATTAGTCGGGGCTTATATCAGTAAAACTTTTGATTTTATAAAATCCTTTTCTTTGCCTTTCTAAAGCGAATGATTGCTATATTTAGTCAATTAATAACAATGAAAGGTTCCTTGATTTTATTTTGCACAATTTATATTTGTTAAAGTCTTTTAATTGTTTTTTGCATCGCCATATAAACTAATGAGTATTGGCTTTTGAATGTAGTGTAATATGCCCTATAAAATTAAGTACATACTTATCATTTGAACGGACTTTCCATCTTAGATAACTATTTTATTTGGTATAGGCTGATTAAATCTTTTAGGCAGCGGCAAGGATTTATCCCTTTATTTTTTATTGAATTAATTTATTTATTTCGAGGGATTGAACAACGGTTTTGGAGACTATTTGGTATAAAGAACTTCGGAGGGTATCCTTTAAACGGCGAATTACTATTTTAAAGGCTTTATTTATGATTTATAAAGCTCTTTTTTTTTCATTTTTTGCCCATTTATTTATATATTTTTTACACTTCAAATAATAATTTTTTTTCAATATTCTCCAGGTAATCTTAGGAAGTACCATTTTTTTTTAATTTTTACTATTTAATTTTGTAACATAAAGAGCCCATGATTTTAAATTGACTACTTTTTAACTGATTATTCTGTAAATTTTAGTTAACTTCGCCACTTTATAATTGAAACTCAGAAGCTTTTTAAAAGCCATCATCCTACTTTTGAAGTTCTTTTATCTGACGACACTATTTATTATTTTTCCTAATTTGTTAGTTTTGTTGACCGTTTTTAAAGAAAAATGTTTTAGTTGAGTGAAGAAAGCATCAAGTTTTTTCAAATACAATTTTTGCAATATTTGTGACGTTTATTTGTTTGTATACATTGTACTTAGTTTTTGAAGGATCATTCTTTTAGTCTTATTATCTTGTTTGCCGACAAAATATTAAAGGATACCAACAAATTACCCAACAGTATAATTGTATTTTTCTTGATTGAATTACACTATAGTCTTGAAGTGATGATTGACTTCTCTTCTGATATTATTTTCCGTATAATAGGATTTTTCGACATCCATAAAGATATATAAAAATTATTCTTTATTGGATTAATTTATAAATAAATTTAGATCCTTGAGGTCTTCGGGATCTATATCTGAATAGGCTCTTTATGGTGTGAGAGACGACAATAACGAATTTCTATTTTATTAAAATAATATAATACCTGAACTATTCTATGTCATCTAATTATTCGATTAAAAGTATTGCCGATTCCTCATTGCATAATTCTAAATTATTTTCTATGACTAACCTAAATTAATAAATTAATAATTTTGGTACTGTATATCATTTTAAAAGTCCTTTTAACCGTAAATATCAAATATTTAAAGGAGTAGCTCTTTTCCTTATTATATCTTTTAAATTAATGAAATGAAATACTTTTTATTAACTGCTAGATAACCCAAGCATAAGTAATAAACACTACCTCAAATCTTACCTGAAATTATACAATATTATAAAATTTACTAATATTGATTTGGATCCATGAATCTAACGATCTATTATTTTATGAAATTTATTGAAATAAAATTTATATATTTGATAAAATTATATTTTTGCGAAATAAAATTTAATAATTTTTGAAACTATTATTAACATTTATATTTTTATATAAAAAAATTAAAAAATTCGATTAAAATATTAATTTAGAAAAAAATTCGATCAAAATATTAATTAAGAAAATTTATATTTTTTTTAATTATTATTATTTTTTAAAATATTTTTTTTAAATATATTTAATTTCTTAATATGATATAAAAAAATAATATTTTTATACAAAAATATGAATTAATATTTATCTTTCTAACAAAATATGTAAATATAGTATATTTCATAATTTTGGTCTTATTGTGCGTATTTCTTCAACTGTATCTCTGAATCTTATACCTGATATTTAAAGCTATAATAATAAATAGTAATATAAATACTTCTTCCATCATAGGTATACAAATATTTATAATATTTGGCATTTGTACACCTTTTTCCTTAATTTTTCCATCCAAAATAAGCTTTATAATAAATAACTATAAAATACTTAAACTGCTATCGCTGTAGGTACTCCAACTAATTTAGACATAGCAGAGAAACCTTTTTTTTCACCGATTCCGATCAAACTACTTCTCAAATTATATTAAGTTCCATCTTTTCTTTCTATTTTAAATCTGTGTTGCATGACAAGCATATCAGTTTCCCCAGGATTCAATGCTAATTTTGGTTTTAAAAAATCTACTAAATTTTCTAAATAAGTCTTTGAAGTGTCCAAAAAATCCTTCTATGAGAAAAAGCCTAAATCTAACAAAGCAGTTATAATTTATTTAGCTTTTAAGAATTTATCTTATCCCTTATATATGCTATATTACTAATGAGAGAATGTTTTTCTAATTATTTTGGAAGCGATTTAAAATGTTTCTTAATCAAGTCCAAGATCATATTAGTAATTAGAATAAAAATCGGTATCCTCTTGTTCATTTTGGAGATATAATTTAATATGATTCATGAAAGTTATTTTGCTATTTGGTTTGTCTTGGTTATTAAAAAAACCAATTTATTTTAGGGCATTTATGGTTTAAGGAAATCCTTAGCATCTCAAAGTACCACGAACTATCGAATGACAGTCTTTTAGGTTATATAAATCTTTATACAAAAGACTATTTCTATTCGGATATCCTTCTAATTATATTAATTAGTTTATATCGATAGGTTTAGCATAAAATAACAGGTCTGCTCCATTTAAACTTATTTCTTTACCTTCTTTTAAGAATCTTGCATCATTGTTTAGTGCTTGAAATGCTCCAATAGGAGACCAGCTAAATTTATACCTTTAAATTTTAAAGAAATAAAAAAAACCCTAAAGGATTGTCACAAAATTCTGGTGAAGGTATTCCTCCACACCAGCTTTCAAATTCTAAAATCCTACGAATATTATTGTAAATTTGTATATACTTTTCATTTCTTTCATCGCAGTCGCTTACAATTTTCATAGTTCCAATGTGATCAATTCCTGGATCTACTCCTACTTCATTCAAAAATAATAAATTTTTTTCTCTAACTTCTTTATCTATATTTCTCATATGATCACTTATATATGAAGCAGTTACTAAGTTTTTTTTGAAATTCAGACATGGTTTAGTAATGTGATGATGCATAGAAAACGGTAAATATGATATGACAATATCACATTTTTCAATAAGAGGGTAAAGTTATTCCTATTTAATATTATATTTATATATTACTGGGTTAGTTGCATCACATTGCACTGCTTAACAATTTATTTTATTTTTTATAACATCTTAAGCCTCTTATAGTAAAATTCCAGCAACAACAATAAAATTCTTTTAAATCAAATTTATAAATTACATCAGGCCTCTGAGAAAGATAATCTATTATTGTAACTGACATTAAGCCACTTCCTAATAAAAGTATGTTATTCATTCAGCAATATAAAATATAATTTAATTTATAAATATTGCAAATTTTAAAAATATTTTCTGATCTATAATAATTTTAATAAAAATTTAAATACTTAATTTGATTAATTTTAATTATTATAACATATATCAATAAATATTTACAAAAAAAATAAAAAATACTAGAATTAATTTTTATATTAAAATAAATCTATTATTATCATCATCATAAATAATTTAATTTTATATGTTGTTAAAAAAATAAAAATTAATCTTAAATTAAATT
>Ga0209107_10002152_pt1 | contig 10987 bp, 5 predicted proteins | sample LakErihyJuly2011_2_FD_187460 | JGI IMG/M metagenome (GOLD analysis project Ga0209107, IMG submission 187460) | Freshwater microbial communities from dead zone in Lake Erie, Canada - CCB hypolimnion July 2011 (SPAdes) (version 2) | ecosystem: Environmental > Aquatic > Freshwater > Lentic >... | reverse complement strand
AGTTAGAAGGAATTCATGAAGATTATATCACTGCTAAAAGTAAAAACGGAACTATTATGGCTCTTGAATCAAAAAAGCGAAAAATCTATGCTGTACAATTTCATCCAGAATCAATAATGACAGATATGGGGAAGGAAATTTTAAAGAATTTCGTAAATTTTCATAAAGCATAAGATGATAATTAAAATTGAATTTTTCTAAATGAACAATAAACCAAATTACTTGTATTAACAAATAAATTCTTAACATGAAAATTATTTTATCATTCTTATTAATACTATTTTATTCTCTTGCTTTTTCACAATCGGGAATTGTAAGAGGATTAATTACAAATGCTTTAAACAACAAACCTATTGAGCAAGCTAAAGTTCAAGTTCTAGATCAGCAATTGGGTGCGATTTCAGATGAAAATGGTGTTTATGAAATAAGTGGCATTAAACCTGGGGTTTATTCTTTTAAAGTTGTTGTTTCAGGGTTTAAAGCTTTTCAAATCAATGAAATAACAGTAACAAATGCTCGTTCGGTTTCCTTGGATTTTGCTTTGGAAGAAATCGTTATAGAGCAACAAGAAGTTATAGTGAAGGCAAATCCTTTTATCAGGAAAATAGAATCTCCAGTATCTTTAAAAACCCTAAATTCAACAGAAATTGAACGTTTACCCGGAGCAAATAGAGATGCAAGTAAAGTAATCGCCTCTCTTCCTGGAGTTGCTTCTCGTGCAACATTCCGAAATGATATTATTATTCGTGGAGGTTCTCCAGGGGAAAATAAATTTTATTTGGATGGCATAGAAGTTCCAAATATTAATCACTTTGCAACACAAGGATCGAGTGGGGGACCAGTTGGACTTTTAAACATAAATTTCATTCGAGAAGTTGATTTTTATTCGGGTGCCTTTCCCGCAAATCGCGCAAATGCTTTAAGTTCTGTTCTAGCATTCAAGCAAAAAGATGGAAATCCAGATGCTGTTATTACAAATTTTGCTTTGGGATCAAGTGATGCAGCTCTTACTTTAGATGGACCTATGGGAAAAAAAGTAGATTTTATTTTTTCGGCAAGACGCTCTTATTTGCAATTTTTGTTTGCTGCATTGAAATTACCGATTCTTCCAACTTACAATGATTTTCAGTATAAAATCAATTATAAAATCAATCAAAAAAATAAGTTGACCTTTATTGGTCTCGGAGCTATAGATGTTTTTCGATTAAATGGTAAGGTAAATGAAAATATTACTGATTCCTCAACAATAGAGAAAAACAACTTTATTCTTGGAAATCTCCCAATTCAGAATCAATGGAACTATACAATGGGAGTAAATTGGCTTCACTACTCTAAAAACTCGTATCAAACAGTTGTTTTAAGTAGAAATATGTTAAACAATAGTGCATCGAGGTACAAAAATGATTCTTTACTTTTTGATTACGCTTCCTTTGAAGCAGAGAATAAGTTTCGTTTTGAGCACAATTATACTAAAAATGGCTGGAGATTAAATGCCGGTTTTGCATATGAATATAGCAGATATTACAATAAAACGTATAACAATATTACAGTTCAGGGTTTGCCAATTGAAGTAAATTTTAAATCGAACCTATTTTTAAGTAAAGGCGCTGTATTTGCACAATTAAGCAAAGGATTTATTAATGAGCGACTAAATTTATCAATTGGATTAAGAAGTGATATAAACACCTATTCTAGAAGCATGATGAACCCTTTAGAACAACTTTCTCCAAGTTTGTCTATAAATTACCGCATAAATGAACAATGGGCTTTAAATGGGAACATAGCGCGTTACCACCAACTACCATCCTATACAATTCTTGGATATAGAGAAAGTACAGGGAATTTAGTTAACAAAGAAAATGGCTTAAAATATATAAGTGCAGATCATTTTGTTCTAGGTACTGAATTTTTAAGTAAGAAAAGTGCACGATTTACACTTGAAGGTTTTTACAAGTCTTATGACAAATATCCTTTTTCGGTTAAAGATTCTTTGTGTTTAGCAAATATCGGATCTGACTTTGGAATTGTCGGAAACGAAGAAGTTAAATCTATTTCAACAGGTAGAAGTTACGGCATGGAATTTTTATACCAACAAAAATTATACAAAGGTTTCTATGCTATTTTGGCCTACACATTTGTAAATTCTGAATTTAAGGATAAAAATAATGTTTATGTACCTACAGCATGGGATAGCAAACATATTGTTTCTTTAACCGGAGGAAAACGTTTTAAAAAAGGATGGGAGCTTGGATTAAGATGGCTTTATTCAGGAGGTTCGCCTTACACGCCTTATAGTAGTGCCTCAGGTTTAAAAGAGAATTGGGATATCAACGGACAGGGAGTTTTAGATTATTCTCAATTAAACACTTTGCGTGAATCAAGTTTTCATCAGTTAAACCTTCGTGTCGATAAAAAGATATTTCTTGAAAAATTAACGATGAATTTTTATTTGGACATACAAAATGCTTATGGTTACAAAGCAATATTAGCACCAACAATGTTAGTTGAAACAGACGCAAATGGAGCTCCAATTGAGGATCCTAATAACTCTAATCGATATAAAACAAAGTTAATTGAAAATGCATCTGGTATTTTACAACCTACAATTGGAATTATCATTGAATTTGCTGCAAAAAAGAATAAAAAATAATTTACTTTTTATTCTTTCCAATCGTCGTAACCACCAATTAGGTTATACACCTTGTTAAACCCCAATTTCTTGAAATCTGCACAGGCAGATGTACTTCTTCCTCCTGCAGCACAGTATACTAAAATAGTTTTCTTTTTATCTAACTTAGAAATAGTTGCCTCAAAAGATTTAGAGAAGAAATCAACATTAACAGCATTTTTAATGTGTCCTTCCGAAAATTCGGTAGAAGTTCTAACATCAATAACTAAAGTATTTCCTTTAATTATTAGATCTTTAAATTCCTCTTGATTAATTTTCTTCTGGGAGAAAAAAGAAATAGGAATAAGTAGGAGGATAATTAGAGACTTCATAAATCAAGAAGAGAATAAATAAATATTACAAGATTCAAAATGAGATAAAATAGTGCAGGAAAACTTGAACTCAGACTATCTTTTACACGAAACCTTACTATACAAGCAATCAACATCATTGTTGTTAGTCCTGCTGAGGAAAAAATAAGCAAAGTATTATTTACAAGACCCAAAATTAATCCTATTGAAGCGCTTAATTGAGAAAATGCGATGAATATTGATATGTTAGGCAATCCAAATCGTTTAAATTCTTTCTCCATTTTTGAAGAAAAAAAATAGCTTGTCCCATAAATGAAAAAAGAAATACTAGATAAAAGTATAAAGAATAACAATTTGTTTTCGGCTTATTAAGAACAATAAGATTGTAGTGCTATGAATACGCACAAGGATAAAAATATAAAGGAAGGAATTCTCTGCTGTAATGGGTTTTTTAATTTAAAATGAAAATATTGGGCAGAAAGCATAAAAAACGCCATTAAAATAGCTGAATAAAAAACATAACAAGGTTGACAAATGCCAACTAGTAATAGAGTAGAGAGAGCAATCTTAGATGCTCCTACAGCGCTCCGGATAGTTACGCTTAGACCAAATTGTTTGAATTCTTTTTCAACATTGTGAAAACGAAAAACCCAAACAAAGAGAACAGAAACTGCAACAATAAGTTGTGAAATAATTAGAAGGTTTGATTGCAACATTTTTTTCGATTAAAATTTATAAGAAATTTTATTGTAAGTATATAAAATCAACTATTTTATTGAATAAATACTTCGTAAAGATAGTAAATTTAAAAATAGTATCTTAAAAACAATAAATTCTTGTTAGAAAAAGTTTTTATTTAGATTGCTTATTATTTAAATAATAAAAATTATAGAAAAATAAGTACAATTTTATAAGAATTGAAGAAATACATCGATTCTATATAAGGACTTTAAAGTATTTTTAGTTAGTCAATACGCAAAACCCAAACATTCTCATCGATATTTGTATACTTTCTTTTTTCATTTATTGCTTCATTGATGTCCTTTGTATAATATAAATAAACATTTACTATATCTGATCCTTTTCTTTGAATTGATTTAACTTGTTCATAACCCTCATTTAATAATCCATTTTTAAAACGTTTTGCAAATTCTTTGACAGCAAAACTTCCAACTACAACATAGTATCCTTTTTGTATTTCAGTCCCGTCCTCACTTGAAAATTCAGAAGCAATACCTGTTCTGATCGTTTCAACTTTATTATTTTTTGTGGATTCACCTCTTTTTGTTAGATTTTCAATTAAGCTGTCTATTATATTTTTTTGATTCATTGCATCTAGATAGATTTGATCATTAGTTTTTATTAAACTATCTATAAGCTTTTCGTGTTTATTTTGAATGAGTTGTAATTGATTTATTTTTTTGTTTGCTTCACTATAATTGAACTCTTCTTTTTTATTTTGATCTCCGAATCTGTAACCAAGTATAAATTCATGAGACCCTTTGGTAAATTGGTTTAAATTCCCAATTGGAAAATCATAGACATATCCAATTATCATATTTTGGTAGCGTAATCCAACGCTACTAGAAAACGCATAATTACTATGGTATGTCATACCAATCCAACCTATTTTTTTAAAATCAACTACAACATTTGCGTCATACTGAAATGGAGCTCCATTTACAAATCTCGCAGCTAGTAGAGGATATATTGATAAATTTTTTGATTCATTTAAAAAGAAAGTATATTTAAGTGAAGCTCTGTAGTGTCGAGATGAAGTAAAAGAAAATTTCTCGCCGAGTGTGTTAATATATAAGTTTGAATTTGAAAAAATTTGAGGTACGGAAACACCAATCTGAAGTTCTTTTATTTTATAGAGAAGTCCAAAATCAGAAGTGAACCCAGTTTTACTCCTACTACTGTTTGATACTAGCGGATCATCTTGATCAATAATAATTGCTTCGTCAAAAGCGATAGAATTATTGAGGATTCCTAAATTCAGACCAAAATTCAAACCATGATTTTGCCCAAATTTTAGTTTGTAGGAATATGAAACTACAAATGTATTTTTAGATAAAATATCAGTTCTATCACTCATTGCCATAAAACCAAGACCTATTTTATCGTATTTAGTTGGTCCATCGACTGATAAATAGGTTGTTTGTGGACCACCTGTAATGCCAGCAAATTGATTTCTATGTGAGAAGAAGGACTGCAACGATGAAGTTCCAACTTCTGCAGGATTGAATGAGTACATATTCACATAGTACTGGCTCCCTAAAGGTAGTTGTTGGCTTAGAACGTTCACTCCTATACAAAGAGTAAAAATTATGGCTGAATAAATATTTGTTTTCATATCTTCTTGTTTAAATTGGGGCTTATTTAATATTTCTTAAAATTGTAATTGGCCCTTTATGTGTTATTTCTGAATTTGGGAATTGAATAAAATAGTAGTAGGTTGCTTCTGGCAAGAGTTTACCTTCAAATGTTCCATCCCATGAATTGTCATAGCTACTTGAACTATAAACTTCTTGTCCTTCTCTGTTTATTATTTTCACAGTAGTACCTGTGTAAAATAAGCTTTCAGGAATTTCCCAAAAATCATTGGATCCATCATCATTTGGTGTAATTAAACTTGGTATTGTTAAGCTAAAATCGTTTAAGACGTTTACTGTAACATCATCAGAATAAGAACATCCATATACATCAATTACTGTTAAAGTATAAGTTGTTGTTAAGATAGGACTTGCTATAGGATTACTTATTGATGGGGAGTTTAATCCAATTATTGGACTCCAATCAAAGTTAGAAACTGAAATTCCGTTAGTCACTAATTCTATACTTTGTCCTAAACTTATTGTTTGGTCAGGTCCAGCAAAACCAGTCATATTAGGATTTGTTCCCTGGGGATCAACTTGAACCATAACCGGTAATGCAGTATCAGAACAGCTACCCGCTGATACAACTCTTCTGAAATATAAGGTATCATTGGCTAAATACATAGCTCCTTCATAATTTGCATTAGTATTTACACCTGGAGCAGGAGTATATGGTCCTGTTAATGATGTGCTGAATTCCCAGAGATAATTGTAGTTTGTATTTATACTTGAATTTAGAGTTCCTCCAATTAAAGTAAATAAAGATCCATCACAATTTGTCGTAGTGTCGCTACCACTTGTATTTCCTAAAATTGCAGGGATAACTAAAATTTCTCCTAACAATGTTTCAAAGCCACAATATGTCTCCGTAGTTATAGCATAGTTATAGTATCCTTCAGTTGAAACTATACCTGAAAGAGTTAGGGTCTGAGAGCCGCCAACGCTAGCTATTTGTTGGCTAATTCCAGGTGGAAGACCACTTGTAGATATAAGTCCTGTGAAGGTATAAATTATTGGATCTATTGTATTGCCTATGCAAAGAACTTGATTATTCGTATAGTCTGGTGAAGTAATACTTATTGATGGAGATAATGAATTAATCGTACCTGTTATGCTATCTGATATGCAACTTGTCGATCCAGAAGGGATTCCTTTAACGGTATATGTATATGTACCAAAATTTGGAGTTCCAGAAATTGTAACGAATCCATTTATAAAGCTCCAAGAAATACCATTGTATACTGTATTTGCTAAAACAGATGTACCATCAATTATAACAGAAGGTACTGTAGTGCCTGATCCAGGTATATTTAAAACATTAAATATGATAGGTGTAATGGGAATATTTGAGCACAAAACTTGATCAATAGGACCAGAAATTGTATCGTGACTTAAGGTTGGAATCGACGGGTTAACTGTAATTGTTATTGACTGAGAACTAGATACACTATTACAAGCATAATCTAATGTAGTATTTAGTGTCAGAATGACTATTCCTGATGAAAAACCACTTGTAAATGATGGATTTAGTGTATTTGCACCGATTAAATTTCCTAAAGGCCCACTCGTTTGAGTCCAATTATATGATGTTGCATTTGTTGTTATTCCTGACAAACTAATTGTTGAATTTGGACATAGTGGTGAAAGAACATTTGGCATACCGATTACTGCTGCTGGAGTTGTTCCTTGTTGAATTATTGTTACATCTAAAGGTAGGGAAACAGATGAGCATCCTGTTAATGGATCTGTAACATTTACAGTATAGGATCCTGTAGTATTAGCCAATAAATATTGATTAGTTTGTATACCTATATTTGAAGAGCTATTCCAAATATAGTTCATATTACTTGGAGATGCTGTTAATCCAATTCCAGTTCCAGGACAAAGTAAAATAGGGGGTGGCGTTGGCCAAGTATAAGTTATATTTGCACTTGGATTTTGGTTTACTGTTACGTTAATTGATGATGATATATTTGAACAATTATTATTATTTCCTACTTCCACGGAATAAGATCCAGTAGTTGTTGCTGTATAACTTGATAATGTTGCCCCTGGTATATTTTGTCCATTTATTTTCCACTGGTAGGTTGTAATTCCTATTCCAGTTGCATTTATAAATACAGAGTTTCCTTGACAGAATGTTGTAGGACCATTTGCAATTATTGATGGAGCAGGTAGAGGATTTACTGTTACTGTAATTGGATCAGAGATTGTAAAGCATCCCGATGGATTATAATTTGTAACGGTGTAAGTTCCCGAGTTTGTTACTGGTAAATTTTGATTACCTGTTGATATTATAGATGATTGTCCATTAATACTATTATATTGAATCCACTGATAATTGAAGGATGATGGAGAAGATTGTAATGTGACTGTGTCTCCTTGGCACAATGAATTGGGTGGACTCGATGGAGCAATAAAAGCCGCTGGATTAGGGTTTACTATAACTGTTTGTATGGGAGATACTCCAATACATCCGTTATTATCTGTAACTGTAACAGAAAAATTTCCAGAACTAGTTACGTTAATTGGATTAGATGTAGCAAAATTAGGAGACCAACTATAAACTAATCCAGTACCATTAGAATTAGCAGTTAGCGTAGCTGTGTTTCCTTGGCATAATGGAGTTGGAGCAATCATTGTTATTGTCGGAGTAGGAAGTGGATTAACTGTTATAGTAATCGTTGATGAAGTAGCAAAACATTGTGTTGTAAGATTTGTAACTTTCACTGAATATGTACCACTAGATAAAATAGTATTTGCTTGTGAGCTGGAATTAGTTATAGTTGTTCCATTTATAGTATTCCAAAGATAAGTGTAACCTACAGGACCAGGATTTGCTGTTATAATAACATTTCCTCCTTGACAAAAAGTTGTTGGGGAATTATTCGTTATTGTGACTATAGGTAAAGGATTTACAACAACTTGTATCGAATTAGAAACAGCAGAAATACATCCGTTTGAATTAGTTGTAGTAACTGTATAGGTTCCAGTTTGTGTTGCTATAAAATTTGGTGAGGATGATGCCGCTTGGGTTGGTAAAGAAGGTGATACACATGTCCATTGATACAAGTTAGAACCTGGTGTTGCTTGAAGTGTTACAGAAGCTCCTGGGTTAGCACAAAACGTAATTGGTCCATTTGCAGTGATAACAGGAGTAGGATTTGGATTAACTGTAATAGTTAAAGGGTTTGAAGTTTGAGATGAACATCCAACACTATTTGTTTCAATTAATGTATAAGTTCCTGATAATGTTATATTTACAGGGTTACCTGATATATATGGAATGCCATTTCTTAACCATTGATAGGTACTACCGCTATTAATTGTTGCAGATAGATTAATTGATCCACCTTGGCAAAAAGTCAAAGGACTTCCTGTTTGTGGTATTATTACCGGTGTTGCGGGTGTCGGATTTATAGTTATGAATGTTGAATTAGACGGTAAGCTAGAACAACCATTACTATTTGTAGCAATAACTGAATATGCGCCTGTACTAGCCGGGTTGTGAGATGGTGAATTTGAACCAACATTGACAATACCATTTTTCCATTGATAAGTTGGGAAATTATTAGGTGAAGCAGTAAGAGTTAACAGTGGATTTCCTGCACATGAAGTAAGAGGTCCAATTGGAGAAATAGTTGGCGCTGATGGATTTGGGTATACTGTAATTGGCATTGGAGTTGAAGTAGCAGAGCAATTTGTTACTGAATTAGTAACAGTCACAGTGTACGAAGCTGATTGATTAGCAAGTGAAAGATTTATAGTTGGGGATGTTAGCCCATTGCTCCAAACATAAGTATATCCAATTTGAGGAGAAGCTGTAAGAGTAATTGAAGTTGTTCCTTCACAAAATGTTGTAGATGAACTTGATGGAATAATTATTGAAACAGGTATGTTTGGATGAATTGTTACTGTAACTTGTGCAGAATTTGAAAAACATCCTGTTGCTATATTTAAAGCTTTAACTTCATATGAACCACTTATACCAGCTGCATATGAGTTTCCAGTACCTACAGATACACTATTAAGAAACCATTCATATGTACAACTGTTTAATGGAGTAATATTTCCTACTGTTAAGGTAACTATTCCACCAAAACATGCTGAGTTATTAGGAGAAGAACTTACTATTGTTGGTGAGGGATTTGGATTTGTAGTTACTGATAATTGGGTAGTTATAGCACATGTTGGTGCAACTGTTGTTGTAGGATTAAAAGTGTAATTAGTATTTCCAATTATTGCAGTGCTTATTGTGGCAGGACTCCAAGTTCCTGAAATGCCATTCAAAGATACTGGTTGTAAAATTCCAGGTACATTATTTTGACAGTAAGTAAGTGGTGAAAATGTTGGAATTGTTGGTGGATTTGTAGTTATGTTCATAGGGGTACTTACAGCACAAGTTGGTGCAGCTGTTGAAGTTGGATTAAAAGTATATGTAATAGTACCAGGTAATGCTGTGGAAATTGTTGAGGGTATCCAATTTCCTGAAATGTTATTTGATGATGTAGATTGTAATGTTCCAGGCACTTGATTCTGACAGTATTGCCCAAGTTGACTAAATGTTGGAATAGTTGGTGAGTTTATTGTAATACTTATTTGAGTGCTGGTAGCGCATGTAGGAAAAACAGATGCTGTGGGAGTAAATGTATAATTTGTTATTCCTACTAATGAGGTATTTATAGTTGTTGGATTCCATGAACCTGAAATAGGTGTTGAATTTGTTGAAGATGTTGGTAAAATTCCTGGATTTACAAAATTATGACAAAAAGGTCCAAACTGAGCAAAAGTTGGTATAGTTGGAGAAGCGATAGTTACGGTTGTATTTGTGCTAAATGCTGCACAACCTCCAGCGGCTGCTATTGTATATGTTACAGTATATGTTCCAACTGTACTTGTACTTGGGTTAATTTCACCTGTTATTGGATTGATTATTAATCCACTTGTAGATGCGTATGCACCTCCTGTAGTACCAATTAATTGTACTGATTGTGCTGCTATAATTGTACTACAAAATGGAGTGTTTGCGTAACTAATAGTTGCTGTTGGTGCAGCGGTTATTGTTACATTAGTTTGGGTTTGAAATTGAGGACAACCCCCTGATGCTGAAATAGTGTAACTTACGGTATATATTCCAGCAGTGCTTGTATTTGGAGTTATTGCTCCTGTACTTGAATTAAAACTTAAACCTGATGCTGGGTTTGAGCTGTAGGAACCACCAGAAGTTCCTGTTTGAGCTACAGACTGCGCACTTGAAAGAGTTTTACAGAATGGAGAACCTAAATAATTAATAGTTGCTGATGGCGCAACGGTTATTGTTACATTTGTTGTTGTACTTACTGCAGAGCAACCTCCTGATGCAGCTATCGTGTATGTCACAGTGTATATCCCTGCTGTACTTAAACTTGGAGTTATTGCTCCGTTGCTAGTATTTAAACTTAAATTAAGAGGGCTTGAACTGTATATTCCACCAGTTGTACCAATAAAATTTACATTTTGTAGTGTACTAGAAGTACTACAAAAAGGTGAGCTGTAACTGATTGTTGCAGTAGGAAGAGCTGTTATTATCACTGATGTTGTTGTTGTTACTGCTGCACAACCTCCTGATGCTGGTGTTGTGTATGTTACGG
>Ga0209107_10002150_pt1 | contig 10990 bp, 10 predicted proteins | sample LakErihyJuly2011_2_FD_187460 | JGI IMG/M metagenome (GOLD analysis project Ga0209107, IMG submission 187460) | Freshwater microbial communities from dead zone in Lake Erie, Canada - CCB hypolimnion July 2011 (SPAdes) (version 2) | ecosystem: Environmental > Aquatic > Freshwater > Lentic >... | reverse complement strand
AGCTATATTTGTAATGCTTTTTTTAATGACCTCAAAGGTAAGGAATTGGGGCTTTTTTATGGCCATACTTGCCAAATAATCGGTGAATTCAAATGAAGAAAATTAAATATCACTTTAATACCCACACGCTTAGGTTTGATAAAGTTGAAGTACCCCTTAAAGTAAGGCTGCTTCAACTTTTCGGATTTATTGCTGCGTCCATTGTTACAGGGGTAGTTATTGTTGCTATACTTTTTCAATACATCGATTCTCCCAAGGAAAAATTACTTCGCCAACAAAATGAAAGCTATAGAGCAAGTTATAGTGTTATTCAGGACAGGGTTAGGCAATTGGAGTTGCAAATGACTGAATTAGAAAGTAGGGACAATGAGGTTTACCGTTCCATATTCGAATCGAGTCCAATACCTGATAGTGCCCGCTTAAAGGATATGGAAGCGTTGAAGGAGGTGCGAATGATTCAAAATTTATCAAGCACAGCACTCTTGTCTAATATGATTGCACAATTAAATAATTTAAGTGTACGATCGGCCTTCCAGGATAAGTCCTATGTGGAAGTTGGCACTATGGTAAAAAATAAAGAAAAACTATTAAGGGCAATTCCTGCCATTCAGCCAATCAGCAATAAAAATTTAAATCGGGTTGCATCAGGCTATGGCTATAGAATTGATCCTTTATATAAGGATTATCGCTTACACGCAGGGCTAGATTTTACAGCCCCTTCTGGAACGCCCATTTATGCAACGGCAGATGGGGTAGTACAGGCGGCAGGATTTAATAGTGATGGTTATGGCAACAAAGTAGTGATCAATCATGGCTATGGCTATCAAACTTTATATGGGCATATGGTGCGCGTGAAAGCAAAAGTGGGACAGACTGTTAAAAGGGGCGAAGTGATTGGTTATATTGGTAGCACCGGAAAAAGTACGGGGCCGCATTGTCATTATGAAGTTATCAAAAGAGGGACTAAAGTGGATCCAGTTTATTATTTTTATAATGATTTAACCCCTGCGCAATTTGACAGAATATTGAAAGCTGCGGCAGCAAACAAACAAAGTTTAGATTAATTTTTTTGAATATTATTTAATTGTATTTTACATACCTATTGTATTAAGATGGATCCACAAGTCATGGCATTTTTAAATAGAATAACCTATAGCATCGGCTTTACTTTGTTATGGATGTTTTCCAATTCTACTTTGGGTATTATGCTGGGCTATGCATTTATACAAGATCATTGGCGCGTAAGTAATGTGTTGTTTTATATTTACCTTATCGGAAGTTTTGTTGCCTTTATGTATGCCTTGTATCGGCTATGGAAGACCCCTGTTAAATTTGATGAATATTAGTTAGGGTAACAAGGTGTTCAAAGCTATTAACTACTATGATCAGAAATAATTTTCCAACCTGCTTTGGTTTTTTTAAATACCAAAGTATATATCCCATTTACATCTCCAACTGTTCGTTTTAGAAACCATTTTCCGATGACAAAAAAGTGGTTCTTACTAAGCGGTTTAATACTTACAATGTCAAAATTTAATTTGCCCATATAGCTGGTGTCGGGATAACTTTTTTTATAGTTGGCTAAGGTATTTTTGTAACCATAGGTAGGCCCCGACTTTCCAATAAATACAAGGCTATCATTATTCCAATAACCCGCCATAAAGGTAACAAGATCGCCCTTGTTCCAAGCAATGGTTTGATTTTGTAAAATTGCTTGAATGGCTTTTATATTGTCTTGCTCATTTTCATAGGTGATTGTAACATCAATATTTACTTCTTGTTTTGTCGTATTCGCATTTTGCGCAATTACATTTTGCGTAAAAAAAATGGCGATTAAAATGATATAATTTTTCATATAGTTGTTTTGAATTCAGTGAAAAGTTAAGATAAATAAATTAAATCTCCCTAATTTGTGGGTATGACCTACAAGGCGCATTTAAAAAAAGATATAAAATTAGCAACGCTATTGGCGGCAGATACCCATATTTTACAAAAAAGGAAAAACACCCCCATTCGATTAATGGCTAGTATTATAAGCCAACAATTAAGCACCAAGGTGGCGAAAATTATTTTTTTGCGTTTCTTAGATTTATTTGCCGGCAAAGAACCTACTTGTGCGCAAGTGCTAGCCACCGATCCAAAAGTGTTAAGGAATATTGGTTTAAGTAATTCAAAAGTGAGTTATGTGCAAAACGTTGCTACTTTTTTTATTGAAAATAAGGTAACCGATAAGCAGTTATATACTCTGCCACCGGAGCAGGTGATTGAATTACTCACACAAATAAAAGGGGTAGGGAGGTGGACGGTTGAAATGTTACTCATGTTTAGCTTGGGGCAGGAAGATGTTTTTGCTGTTGATGATTTAGGTATACAGCAAGCCATGATCAAATTATATAAAATTAAGTTTGAAACAAAAAAAGACTTGAGAACAAAAATGTTAAAAAAATCTTTGTTGTGGTCGCCTTATAGGACTTATGCTTGTTTGCATTTATGGCAATGGAAAGACAGTGTCGGGCCAGTTTAGTGATACTATTATGCTGAATTTCGAGCCGCATTAATTACACCAAACATAGTTCGGGTTACTAATTTTTCGTAGGCTTCTTTTAAGTTTTTGTCAATGGGTGACTCCTGTACTTTACAAAGTGCATATTGTTGTATCGTTAGTAAGGGGAGTACAATTCGGTCTCTAAGTAAAATGGAGTGTTTTGCTAAAGTATCTTTTTCCATTAAACTATTACACTTATTTAATTCTAAATATAATTGGGTAGTTAATATAAACTCGTCCTTAATGATTTGACGAAATGCATTAAACATTGGGTCGTTTTCGACATATTTGGTGATGGCAAAGTTAGACTTCACCATACTCATCATACTATTGTCAACCAGGGTTCTAAAAAAAGCACTGGTATTAAACAAGGAGATGACCTCATTCCAAAGTCCTTTTTCCTTTAGCACTTGTAGTGCAGTGCCTACCCCATAATAACCGGGTACATTTTGTTTGAGTTGACTCCAACTTCCTACAAATGGGATGGCCCTTAAATCGGAAAAACTAAGTTCATTTTTCAATCCTCTTTTAGTAGGCCTGCTCGCAATATTACTTTTACCATAATAGTTGAGGGGACTAAATTTTTGTAAATAAGGAAGGAATAGTGGATTTTGTTTAAGTTGTTGGTAGCTCACATAACTGATATGACCAAGTTCTTCCAATAGTTCCCTGTTTTTTTCACTTAACTGAAGCTTGGCATTGGCAAATATTTCATTACTAATTCCAGCACTCAATAATTGCTCAATATTAAATTGTGCTGATTGGATGGTTCCAAAATTTGAAGTAATCGTTTGACCTTGTACCGTTAATTGAATTTCTTCATTTTCAATTTGGTTGCCCATGGAGGCGTAAAATTGATGGGTTTTACCACCACCTCTTGAAGGGGGGCCACCGCGACCATCAAAAAATTTAACAACAATATTATTAGCTTTTGAAATTTTAGTGAGCGTTTCTTTGGCTTTGTAGATACTCCAATTGGCTTGTAAGTAACCTCCATCTTTGGTACCATCGCTAAAACCTAACATGATGGGTTGTTGCGCTTGTCTATTTTGTAAATGTATTTTGTATAAGGGGTCATTATATAAAACAGACATGATTTCCTCTGCGTTGGTTAAATCTCCAATGGTTTCAAATAAAGGAACGATATCTAAATTGGATAAATGAGAGTCCCATCCACAAAGCCTGCATAATGCATATAGTTCCATTACATTAATAGCCGATTGGCAATTGCTAATAATATAGCGATGACAACCTTTGATGCCATTCATTTTTTGAACAGTAGTAATTGCATAAATACTTTCAAGGGTATCCTTGGTCATCGTTTCCTTAAAATCAACAGGGTTTAATTGTCCCCCTAATTTTGATAATACCCCTATTTGATCACCGCTACTTAATTCATTGTAATTGTTTGGTAAGATACCTTTTCCATTTTGTTGTAATAGGGTATGATGCACATCCATTAAAACAGTGTGGTGTATTCTGCTATCCTGTCTAATATCTAGTGATGCAAAATGAGTGCCAAATAATTTTACTTTATGAATTAAGCTTTCTAGTCTAGATAAGTATAATGAATAATTACCATCGATGATGATATTTTTAATTTTGGTAAGACAATCAATGATTTCATTGGTTGTAATCGGCTTTGCTTCATCGGGTCTGAAAACATTTTCGTATAAACTAGCTTCTAATTCATTGATTAAAACATCAACTCCTGAAAAAGTGAGCTTTCTTTTTAGTTTTCTTACATCTCTATAATAACATACAATTATACTACTTCGTAATGCTTTGGCTACATTTAAAGTAGTTTCCCCATTTACAAATGGATTGCCATCCCTGTCACCGCCTGGCCAAAAGCCTAATTCAATGAATGGATTTTCACCGTCATATTTATTATCAAAAATATCTCTAACAATGTTGCTGTAAATATTACCGACCGAATGATAAAAAATATTTTCCAAGTACCACATCAAAGTCAAGGCTTCATCGGTAGGGGTAGGTTGCTTTTTATTAAAAAAGGGCGTAAGGCCTAATTGTTGAATATATTGATTGATGGTGTTAAAATCATTTTTACCAATGGCTTCCCCCATATCATGTATGATGCCTAATACATTCGCCGGATAAAATTGTGTGGGATGTGCTGTTAATACAAGACGTACTTTGAATTTTTCTAGCTTCTTTTTTAGGGCATCTGTATTATCTAAAAATTCTGCATCTCTAATGAGCGCCTTTAAACTTCCAATGCCATCTACTTCATTAACACTGCTAAATGCAGCGTCTTCAATTGCATCAAATAATACCACTTGCCTTTCCATGTATTGAACATACTTAAAAAGGTGGTCTAGTTTTTCTTTTTCAGTTGCAACATAGGTATGTTGTTTGAAAAAATAGTCAACAATTTCGATCGGAGATTTGTCTTTACTAAAACCTTCCTCGCAGGTTTGCAATAAAATGGGTAGCAATGCACCCACATTAGCTACGCCCGAGTAAGGGAGTGCTGCAAATAAACTATTATATATAATGTATTTGTCAGAAACATTTTTTCTGAATTGAATTGCGTAATTATGTGAACTTGTAGGCATACTATTGTACTATAAAGGTAGCACAATTTAAATTAGATTCCCTGAAAGCCTTGTCTGTATTGATTCCTAATGAATGTTCGTTTTAATAAATTACAAAGCTTTGAAAGTAGGAACTTTGATATCATGATAAAAAGCAAAGGTCCAATTTTCTGATTGCCCCTCTTCCCACCATTTTTGTCGCCACTCCATGGCTAATTTACCATCTAAGTCATACTTAGCTACAAACCTTGATTTCATCTGTTGTAGTTGGGGTGCTACATCTGCGCCAAAAAATAGGATCTCCGATTGTTCTTTAATCCAACAAACTTGATGATTTAAACAATGACCACCAGTAATCTTATAATGAATCAAATCTTCAATTACACCTTCTTCCTGTGTAAGCCAATGCACCTTGCTAAATGCTTCTAATATTTGTATCTGATCCGTAATATAAGAAGCGCTTTTTGATTGTAATGCCAAATCATATTCGCTTTTTTGTATATAATAGGTGGCATAGGGGAAGCTGATAAAACGTTCCTGATGTTGCGGGTGCAAATAACTAATGCCACCAGAATGATCCTTGTGTAAATGACTCAGAAAAACTTTCGTCACGCTTGAAGGATCAATGCCAATGGCCATTAAATTAGCATGTATTTGAAGAATTCCTTGGTTGTTAAAATAGCCGAGTCCAGTATCCAATAAAATAATGTCCTTTTCGGTTACGACAACAAAGGGTTGTACTTGCACTAATATACTTCCTGTAGGTCTATTTTCCATATCCCCATCAAAAGGAATAAACACTTTTGTGCTATCAATTGAAAAATTGCCCTCAGATAAAGGATAAATACGCATAGGATAAAAATAGGGATTAACGCAGTACCATTTGTCTATCGGCGTCTAATCTTAATAATATAAAAACAAGTACAGTGAAGGTTAACAAGGACGATCCACCATAACTTATTAATGGCAAAGGAATACCTACCACAGGAAATAGCCCAATGCACATACTAATATTAACTGCTATATGGAAAAAGAAGATGCCCACCACACTATAAGCGTATACTCTTGAAAAAGTACTTCTTTGTCTTTCTGCTATTCGAATGAGCCGGAACAGAAAAAATAAATACAAGACTAAAAATGTAAAAGTGCCTACAAATCCAAAAGCTTCTCCTAAGGAAGTAAATATAAAATCTGTATGTTGCGCTGGTACGTATTTTCCTCTGGTTTGCGTTCCTTTCAAAAATCCTCTGCCCCAAAACCCACCGGATCCAATCGCTATTTTACTTTGCTTTACATTATAATCATCTGGCTTACGGGCTGCTTTTTTATTTACAGTGGTTTTGTTGGCTGATTTTACATTTTGGCTACAATCGTATTCCTTACCCATCATGCTGTATATGCGCGTGCTTTGGTAACATTCAAAAACATTATTGAACATGTAAGGAACAATATATTTAATTGTTCCGAAACAAATCGCCCAAATGGATAAAATTACTAGAATTGAATTTTTATTTCTTTTGAATTTTTTTATTAGACTGATGATAAATACCCCTGCGATCCCGGAAATGATAATGGATAAAACCGTGGAGTCTAATAATAAGGTAGCAATAACTAATATGGCAAAGGAGAGTAAAGCAACTAATATTAAAGGAGGAAGCCCCTCTCGGTACATGGCAAAAATAAAAGCACTATATACCAAGGCTAAGCCTAATTCATGTTGCATCACAGATAATATCGCAGGTAGAATAATCATGGCGCCTGCAATCAGGTGCGATTTTAATTTAGAAAAGTCAGTTTCGGGTTTTGAAATAAACTTAGCTAGTATTAAAGCAGTAAAAATTTTACATAATTCAGCAGGTTGTAAATTAAATCCGCCTGCAATGGGTATCCAACTTTTTGATCCATTGATATCTTTTCCTAAAACAAAAGTAGCAAGCATTAGTAATATCCCTAAAACATAGGAAACATTTGATAATGCTGTAAACACCTTGCTATCCATGAGCAAGATAAAAATGGCAATAAAAGCGCAAAATATTGCAAAATAAATTTGCTTACTATAGTTCGTCTTTGCGGTTAAAAAAGAGTTACTCCAATTTAAATTAGGGTTATACTCCACCATGAAAATGCTTAAAATTCCAATAGCCACCATCATGACATATAATATGATCACCGCAAAGTCGGTTCCTTTAGAAAAATTATTATTATTATAGTTTACCATTATTTTTTGCTGTTGCTTTTTTCTTTTTTTCTAATGGGTCTATTGCTGTTTCCTTATTCCCCTTGCTTGAAGGTAATGGTTTGGATGGGGGTGTTATTGGTAGGGTATCATTTTTTTTTAGGGTATCCACTACAGACTTTGCAGGGGCGATTTCGGATAACATTTCCATATCCCATACATCAGCAAGTTCATCGTTGTTATATTCAAGCGGGGTTAGCATTTCTGTTTTGTTGTTACGCACATACCAGCTTTTGATAGCTGCTGGCATTAAGTCCACATTAGCTAAATTTTCTGCTTTTAATTTACTTTCATTGGTTAAAGTATCATTTAAATATTTTTCCATCATGAGCCCCGCAATAGGACCAGCCCAAGTAGAACCATAGCCCGCATTTTCCACCACTACTGCTACAGCAATTGTGGGATTTTCTTTTGGGGCAAAACATACAAATAAGGAATGGTTCTTTCCGTGTGGGTTTTGCGCAGTTCCAGTTTTAGCGCAAAAATCATGTCCAGGTACTTTGATAAATGCAGCAGTACCTATTACTGTTACATCATGCATACCTTCTTTGATAACATCGAAATATTGTTTTGCAATTTTAGTTACTTCAATTTTAGTTCTGTATTTTTCAAGCATCGCTTTATCTTCTTCATCTTCGTTTTCGATACTATCTACAAAATGGGGTGTATAATAAAATCCTGAATTCGCAAGGTAGGCCATTGCGTTGGCTAATTGAAGCGGGGTTGCTGTCATTCGATCTTGTCCAATACCCAAGGTTAACATATAACAGCTGTTCCAATATTTGGCACCACCAAAATCTCGATTGTATTGCGCAGTATCAGGAATGTTGGCTCTATTCTCACTTGGCAAATCAATACCTAACTTTTTTCCAAAGCCAAATGCATTCATATATTCTTTCCATTTTAAATAACCTTTTTTTGCATTATGGTATTTTGGGTTATCAATTGCCATTCTAAATACTTGTAAAAAGTAAGAATTACAAGAGTACGCTAATGCCAATTGTAAATTGGCTGCATGACCAGGATTGTGGTGTTCACATTTACGCGGATCACCGCAAGCGCCATAAGATCCACGGCAATTGTATCCATAAGCGGGTGTGATTAAACCCTCGTCTAATGCAATCAAAGCACCCATTGGTTTAAAAGTAGAGCCTGGTGGGTATTGTCCTTTAATCGCACGGTTATATATGGGGCGTGCGGTATCTAGCAATAAACGACCAATTGTTTTTCGACGTTGGTTACCTGTTAACAAATTCGGATTATACCCAGGGCTTGAAGCCATGGCAATAATGCCACCTGTTTTTGGATTGATGGCAACAGCACTTCCTATCTTATGTTGTAATAATTTTTCAGCTAACTGTTGTACTTCTACATCCATGCTTGTAAAAATATTTCTACCAGCAATAGCTAGGGTATCATAAATACCTTTTTCATAAGCACCTTGAATCTTTCCTTTATTGTCACGCAAAAATCGTGTTACGCCTCTTTGTCCCATCAAAATAGGTTCATAAAACCGCTCTAGTCCAGTCATGCCTGCATAATCACCCATTTCATATCCTTCTGAAGCATGTTTTTGTAAAAAGTTTACATCTACTTCGGCGACATAACCTAAAACATGGGCTGCTGTATTATAAGGGTAGGATCGGATGCTACGTTCAGATAATGTAAAACCAGGAAAGCGATATAAGTTTTCATTTAATTGTGCATAGGTTTCGGCAGACAAAAAAGCTTCAAATGAGCTCGCCTTGACTCTTGTATTTTTTATGATCGCTTCAATAATTCTTTTTGAATAGGTTGCCTTATCAATATTTAAAATTTGGCAAAGCATATTGGTGTCTACGCCCTTTGCCTCATTAGGGATGACCACTAGGTCGTAACTAATCGTATTTTCTAGTAATGCTTTTTTTCGGCGATCGTAAATGATGCCACGATCTGGGTAAATAATTCTTCTGTAAATAGCGTTGTTGTCTGCCGCTAATTTATATTTAGATGAAAAAATTTGCAGACTAATGAGTTGCGCAATAAGAATAGTAAAAATGATACCAATAATAATTTGAATAATACCACCCCTGTTTTGATTATATACGGACATGCATTATCTTTTTAGCTTTCGGCGATTCATTAAAAGTTCAACTAAAAAAATTAGAACAACACTCATGGTGCTAGTGGCTATTACTTTACCTAAAAAATATCCGAAGCTCCCAAATTGCAACCATTCCAACAGTACTAAATAAAAATGATGAATAAAAGTTAATACAAATACATAAAACAAATAGGGTCCCCATCCCATCGTGCCGATACTCGGTTCTTTATTCACCTCCTCAGAGGCTTCTTGCGCTAATAATAAATTCAGTATGCTTGGGCGTACATAGGCCATTAGTCCGCATGCGGCAGCATGAAGGCCTGGCGTATTTGAAAATAAATCCAAAACAAATCCAATCAAAAAACCTAAAAAGGTAATGGACAATCTGCTTATGCCAAAGGGCAGCCATAAAATAAATATAAAATATAAGTAGGGCGTAATAAATTGATGAATAGGAGGCACTTCCTTTAGGACGACTACTTGCACGAGTAGAAATAATATAAAACGAATGCTATTTTTAATAAAACTATTCATTGGGCGTTTTAATTATTTCCAAATTTAATTGCTCATTCATTCTTTTATTTTCAACTAAGTAAATAAATTCTAAATTATAAAAATTAGTCGCTGATTTTAATTCTAGTGTTAAAAAATTACTTGCAGGATCAACTACCACTTTTGAAACACGACCAATCATTAATTGTGCAGGGAAGCTTGCCGAATAGGGGCTGGTTAAAACAGAATCTCCAATTTTAGGTGCAGCACTTTTTGAAATATTTTTTAACGTTAAAATATCAGGATTACTACCCTCCCATTCAACCGTACCTGCCACCTTATCTCGTTTTAACATGGCACTCACCTTGCTGTTGCGATGAAGCAAGCTCATAATCTTGCTGTAATTATCATTCACTTCAATCACAATACCCACAATACTTCCGTCAGGGCTAATCGCAGCCATATCTTTTTTTACGCCTTGCAATGCGCCACGTTCAATAGTAATATAATTTTTTTGCAGAGTAAATGTATTGCCTACCACTTTTGCTGGGTAGTAATAAAACTTTCTTGTTTTTTCAAGACTATCCTTACGTAATATCAGCGTGCCCAATTTTTTTGTAGTATCTAATGGGACAAAGTTTTGCGCTAATTGATTACGAAGCGCTACATTTTCAGCAGTCAATAAAGCGTTCGTTTTTTTTAAGCTGAAAAAATAAGACCAATTATTATATCTGGTATTGATATCGCCAATCACCTGATTGGTCATGCCACCAAAAAATGTTTGGTGTGATTTGCTATAGGACGACAAGGTCACTAATGACACAATTTGTAGTATCAAAAAAGTAAAAAAAGTAAAATTCTGTCTTATGAACCCAATGATATTCTTCAATGGTGATCGCCTTTATAAAAGTTGATTAAATAAATCTTTTATCTCATGATGAAGGGGAATCGTTGGTAGTTCTTCAATGCAATACCTGTTCCACGCACCACGCTTTTAAGTGGATCTTCTGCAATGTGTACAGGTAATTTAATTTTTGAACTCAAACGCTTATCCAAACCACGTAATAATGCACCAC
>Ga0209107_10002148_pt1 | contig 10994 bp, 11 predicted proteins | sample LakErihyJuly2011_2_FD_187460 | JGI IMG/M metagenome (GOLD analysis project Ga0209107, IMG submission 187460) | Freshwater microbial communities from dead zone in Lake Erie, Canada - CCB hypolimnion July 2011 (SPAdes) (version 2) | ecosystem: Environmental > Aquatic > Freshwater > Lentic >... | reverse complement strand
TTATGGTAAAAATAAAATTATTTCGCACGATGGATTAGCTATAGATTGCTATAGTATTACAGATTTAGATGATTTTATTAAAAATAGCGCTACAAAAGATGTAATTACAAACACAGACTATATTTTTATAAATGAAGCCCAGTTTTTTGGGTCAATACTTGAAAGTGTATTATATTTAAATGAGACATTAGGAAAAAATGTTATATTATGTGGTTTAGATTTAGATTATAAACGGCAAAAATTTGGTACAATGATGGAACTAGTAACCAAAGCAACCAAAATATTTAAAATGACTGGAAAATGTGTAAAATGTGATGGAGCATCTTGCTATAGCCATCGGATTGTTAATAGTTATTTTCAAATTTTAATAGGGACTAGTGAATACATTCCATTATGCGAAACTTGCTATATTAAAGAAAATAAACTTTAATTAATGAGTTACAACTTTATATGGGCTTTAAACTTTATATGGGCTTCTAACTTCATAATTATTCATTTCATTGCGAATTTGATTAATTTCTAGCGATAAAGAAACATTAAAATTATGAAAATCAACTAGCATGCCATTATGATATCTAAATTTTAATTTAAGTTTAGCTATTTTATCAATTGGTGGTTGGTAATAACTAATGTTTTCAAAATACCCATCATTTACTAAACCTTTATTATCTTGAAATGGATAAATAGGAATTTTAGCAAATGCCGAATTTACTATACCTGAATTGGCATTATTATAATTATAATATAAGAAAGGTTTGATTTCATCACATTTATTGTATTTTTCTAATTCAATGTATATACATTTATTTTGCTCTAAATCGCTTGGATTAGGAGAAACTATAGTATTACTAGAAGAAGTGTATATTTTTTTATCAAAACCTAAAATATAACCTAAGCCCCAATTACTATGTTGAGCATAAACATCTGTTTTATAGTTATCTTTAGCACAATCATAGTTAATAGGTAAATCAAATTTGAATATAAATGGATAAAAGCTATTTAAAAAAGTGAATTTACGTGTAACAGAATCATAAGAAACATCAAAGTTACTTCCTGATGGGACTGCTTGTAATTGAGTTTTTAAAGCTGTTGCTAATTGAGTATAATTATAATAACCATCTTCCAACTCAATAATATGTTGCACTCCTAAGAATTCAAGTATCATTTTATTTGTTCGCAATTGCTCGCTTATATTATAAAAAAAATTAGGCAACATAATACTTGATAGTCGCAATGATTCAACATTTGTGTAATTTTGAGGACAATTTATTTCAAATTCGGAAGCACTCGGCCAACGTTCAATATCCCGATCATTACTATCAATAAATAAAACCTTTCTGTCTAAAACAAAATTATGACAAGTCTTTATTAATGGATGATTATAGTTCATAGTATATATTTTATACTTATATTTATAAAATATATATTTTATACTTATTATTTATTTTTACAAAATACTTATTAAGTAATAATATTTATATATATTAATTACATATCCCAATGAACGAAGAAAAAAAACAAAAGAACGAAAAGGCAGCAAAAGAAAATAAACAAGGGAAATATGGATTTGCTTTATCAAATAATTCTTATTTGGAGTTACTAACTATTGTATTTTTAGCTTGTGCTGGAATTATTATTAAGTTATGTTTTTCTGAAAGTTCTTCTCCAGACGGAAATATGGGACCGGCATCGTCAACAATATGGGGGTTTGGTTTAACAGCAATAGCCTTAAGTATTATGGCATTTATGGGAATATATATTTCTTCACAAATAGATAAAGCACAAGTTAATTTTCTAGGAAAAATACTAAATATACTTCCTATTGTTTTAACTTTATTTGTAATAATATATATAATATATTTGAACTTTTCATTTTTTACTAGAATAAACAGCAATAAAGTTACACGTGAATATCATACATATTCATATATATCATCAACTTTCCTAATAGTTCAAATAATTTTAATAAGTTTGTATTTATTTAATTCTATTGATAAAAATAACATACAAACCTATACAACAAGAATTGAACTATATAAAAGCGGCACATACATATTATGTGCTGTAAATTTTATATTTATATTAATGATTCATATTAATTTAGCAGTTTTTTCGACAGATGAAGTAGAAGTATTACCTCCAGTCAAATAAATTTAATACATTTATTAGCAATAATGATTTTAAATGTTACTCCTATATTATCTTTAGATTCCCATATACCAGATATTTTTAATATAAATTTGCTATTCTTTTCATCCAAAACATTAACATATTTATAATTGTTAAATTTATCAATATCATCTCCCAATGAATATTTGAAATATTGGTTTTCATGTAATTCTTTAAATTTATATGATTTAGTTTTAGAAGTATGTATTAAATTTAATACATATTCTTCTAAGTGATTAAGTTTGTTAAAAACACTATCGTTTATTGTATTTTTATTAAATAATGCTTTATCATTTTCAAGTATTACATTATTCAATTCAAATAATATAAATATACTAGTTAATACTACTATATTTGTAGAATATAGTAATTTATAAAAATAATTGTATTGTAGAACACTATTTTTAATAGGTTCATTAATTATTATAGCATCGTAATCAATTGTTTTTAAATTTTCACAAATCATATTATAAAAATTAGTATTAATTACTATAATTACTAAATTATTAATTATAGTTTTATATATTAATAATAATTCATTTAATATACATATAAATATTTAAAACTATTATTCATAGTTATAATATTTATAAACATTACACAAATAATGAATTTAAAAAAAAATTATATTGAAATTATAAATGAAAATAGCGAATATAATTTTAATAAAGAATTATTACAAATTATAAAAGAAACAACAAAAAGCAATACAAATGACAATGTAACTAATGAATGTGACAATATAAGCAATACTAATATAAGCAATAATAATGTAATCAAAAATTTTAATAACTATATTTTTTATGGACCTTCATGTTCATATAAATATAAAAACGCGCTAAAACTTTTACAACATTTTAGTCCAAGTAATTTAAAATATGAAAAAAAATTACATATTGATTTAGTAAAAACAGATTTTTATATAAAAATTAGTGATATACATTATGAAATAGATGTAGAAAATTTCATATACAATAGTAAATCTTCTTGGAATGATATATATACTATTATATATAATTCTATTGCTTCATCGTGTAGCAAAAAAGGATATATTGTTTTTCGTAATTTTGATAAAATTAATTATGATTTGTTAGAGTTGCTATATAATTATATGCAAAAAGAGTTATTTTCATCTATAACTATTAAATATATTATAATAACAGAAAGTATAAGTTTTATACCATATAAAATAATAAATATGTGTAGGGTTTTATATTTTTCGAAACTAAACAAAAAAACTATACATGGATTATGTAATAAAAATAATAAGCAATTTATAAAATATTTAAACACCAATAATAGTAATAATGATGATTCAATAAAGCAACTTTGTTATAAAGTAAATAACCCAAATATTTTTAGTTATTTAGATATTTCAAATAATTTAAAATTTATTGAGCATCATAAATCAATATGTGACACATATATAGAACTTATAACCAGCGCTAATTATAACATTAAAAATATTCGCACGTTATTATATGATATATTAATATATCATTTAAATTGTCATGAATGCTTTTATTATATAATGAAAACATTAATACAAAAAGAATTAATAGTCAATACTAAAATAAGTGATTTAATTTATAATACTTTAATTTTTTTTAAAAATTATAACAATAATTATAGACCTATTTTTCATTTAGAAAGTTTTACATTATATTTAATAGGGTTAGTAAATGAAAATAAGTGAAGCCATTGAGGTTTTAAATATTACAAATTATACTATTTATAATATTAAAAATATTAGTTACAATGAATTAAAAAAACATTATCATATACAATGCTTAATAAATCATCCAGATAAAAATATTAATAATGAAAAAGCAACATTAGTTTTTCAAAATATTAATCAAGCATATAATAGTTTGAGAGAATTAATAAATATTAGTAAAGATGATAGTAATTATGATGATAGTAATAGCAATATTGATAATAATAATTATAATCATTATATTTTAAATTTTATTAATTTTGTAACAAAGTATTATTGTAATAGTGAAAATAATAGTAAGTTAGAAGATTTGGAAGAAAACATAAATAATATTAAATGCTATGCTAATAGTCATATTCAAACTATTTTAGTAAATTTGCTTGATAATTTTTCAATAACTATTTTGGAAGATTTATATATTTTTTTATTAAAATATAAAAAAGAGTGCTTTTGTGAAAATACTACACTATCAGATAATATTATAACAACTATTAAAACAATATTACAAGAGAAATTGTCTACATATAACATTTATATTTTAACACCTAATATTGCCAATTTACTTAATAGTGACGTTTATAAATTAACAATAAATAATGATATTATTTATATTCCTTTATGGCATAATGAATTAAATTTTGAAAATAATATTATAAAAATAGATCCTTTATTGGATACTAATATAATATTAGATAATGATAATAATATTCATTATACTTATAATAATACATTTAGTAACATAATAGATTTATTAAATTCTAATACAAATATAACTATTAACATTGAAAATTATACTTTTACTATACTAATTGGCAAGTTAACATTTAGTAAATACCAAATTTATAGTATAAAAAATCAAGGATTATCAAAAATAAATATTAATAATATTTTGGATAATACTTGTAAAAGCGACATTATTTTTCATATTTATTTGGTATAAATTTTAGTATAATAATAAAAAATTTATAAAAAAAATATAAATTTTTTATCTTACTTGAAATATGCTATGCTATGCTATTTTATAATTTTTATTTTATAATTTACTCATCCGACTTCTTCTTTACAATGCGTTTCTTTTTTGGGGCATCTTCAACTTGGACTTGTTTTGCTTGAACTTCTTCTTCTTCTTTTACTTCTGTGTTTTTTGTCTCAGGTTGTTCTACTTCATCATCACTATCAGGAACTTCTGTGACATTATGTAAAACTTCTTCGCACACATCATCCTCATCGTCTACTGGAGCAACCATCTTTTCTTTATCTTTTTCAGATAATACAATATGACACTTTCCACTTAAAGTTGTCTTTGGTTTAACTACTGCCTGAAATAACTTCCATGTAACTCCAAATTTACCATTTGCTACCCAAATACCACCACACTGAATAATTGTTGCTACATTTGACCCCTTCACAATAAAATCACTAATAGAATTAGTGTCATCATTAGGAAATACTAACGTTCCACTATCATTATATAATTCAACATTCTTAAAAACATTTTCCCAAAATTGAATTTTCACCTTTAAAGTTGGAGCACGCGAATAATCAAATTCATCCGACGCCTTATCTTTAGGATATTTTAACATTGGACTCCATAACGCATCAACCGCATCCGCACTCATTTTAGGCTTGCCAAGCCATTCTTTGCAATTCACAATCACATCGCTCTTAATACGTGTTTCAAGTTCCTGCATATTCTTAAGAAACGCAGCACATTCTGTATTATTATATTCTTGATTAGGAAACTGAAGTGCTAAATCATATGTTTTCTTTCCTGACTTATCATCCGACCACTCATTAACACCCCACGTAAGCATTAAAGGTGTACTAATATATAATGATTTCATATTGTGCTTGTTAAGAATACCAATAGACTTACCATTGTTAGCATTTAACTTTGGCTTCGTATACACATAATCAGTATTAACATTGAACGCAGCACCAGATACAATAGTCGCCATATTGAGTTTATAGAATATTAATAATTATATTGTTATTTTTTTAAATCAATTTTTTTTTTATTTATTTTTTTATTTATTTTTTATTTATTTTTTATTTATTTTTGTATTTATTTTTGTATTTATTTTTATTTATTTTTATTTATTTTTGTATTTATTTTTATTTATTTTTATTTATTTTTATTTATTTTGTATTTATTTTTGTATTTATTTTTATTTATTTATGACAATTAATATGTAAAAAAATATTTTACTTATAAATTTTATATTAAATTATTTATTTCAATTTAATAACGGATCTATTAACATTGTTGCGTAATATGGTGTAGGAAGAGCAACTAAAAACCAAATTAATGGTACTAAATTGGGTAGCAACATATACTCTAATACACATTGGATAGTAATGAACATATTGAATATTACAACATATACCATCATAAATATAAACCCATTCTTTAGTAAATTGATAATCATCATTATAACTTGATTAAAAAATTAAAATTATATTTGTTTTCAATTTTTTTTTATAGAAACGTTTTTAATATTTACTGCATTATTAAGCATTAAATATTAAAATGATTATAAGATTTTTACATTTTTACATTTTTACATTTTTACATTTTTACATTTTTACATTTTTATATTTTTACATTTTTACATTTTTACATTTTTACATTTTTACATTCAAGCAACAGCTACTGCCGGTTCAACTTTAACTACTTTAGGGAAATGAGGTCCCATATATTTTTGAAGATTGAAATATGTAAGATCTACAGACTCTTCAATTTTTAAAAGTTGAGTTAACTGCTTGTCTGGGTTAATTTTACGTCCGTTGCTCTTGTCCTGAAGATTGTTAGCACGAATATATTTATTGATTTCACGAGTTACATCTGTACGTGCCATTTCTGTTCCACAAGGCTTATCTAAGAACTTGGCAAGTTCATCACTAATTAATGATGGTTTAACAAAACCACTTGGGGCACGATTACCCTTACGGCGTTTTTTGTTGCTTTGTTTCTCGGCAATTTTTAACTGCTTTACAGTAATTTTTTCTAAACTACGTAATTCAGTTTTTAACGCATTGAAACTAGTTAACATAGTTTGAAATTTGGAAATAAATTCAGAAAATCCAGTGCTAATAGAATGTTCACCAGCATCACTGGCAACAACTACATTTTCCATTTCAGATACTACAACTGGAACATCATGAACATCTGGAACTTCTGGTTGGACACTTTCCGAAACCTTTGATTTTGTCGACCTACTAGTTTTGGGTTTTGTTTCTTCGGTCTTAACATCTCCCGGTGGGTCAGTTACTACTTTTGGTGATTTTGATTTTTTGGTTGGTTCTGGAGTAACTACAACTGGCGACGCTTCAACTGGTGTGGTTGTTTGTTCGGATTTTTTCTTGTTCGAGGGCATTTTTTTATAATCTATAATAAAAAAATTCTTTTAAGTTGTTTTATTAATAAATATATATTATAAAATATTTTGTTTTTTAAAATGCTAAAATGGGTTAAAAAATAAACGAATTTAAAAAATTTATATTTTTTAAATAATATATTTAAAATTTAAAATTTATAGTTTTTTAAATAATATATTTAAAAAATTATGTATTCTAAAAAATTATGTATTCTAAAAAATTAGTTATACATTAACAGCCTCATATAACCAAGGTAAAGTATTTGCCGCGTCACTAGATACCATTGTTAAAGCACATAGAACATAATAACTTCCAAGCAAGCAGGAACTTTCATTGATTCCTTTATTTATCATTAAATCAATGATAGAAATACTATATTTTCTAATTTGTGTAAAATTATATTGTGGTAAATTATTTAGATTTAGATGATCGTCATAAAATGGATTTCCACGTGGAGGTACAATTTCTCTTTTAGTTTCTTGACTTAAATTTGCTCTATAATTCCATATTTCTACTAATTCTCTTATAAATCTAATTAGTCCATATTTATCAAGCTCTAAAAACCATTTAATATTTGTATAATTTCCTAAACTATCAATTCTTTGAAATAATGTTAAGATTTTCATTTCGACTTGTTTATTTATTGAGAGATGTGCCAAGTCATCGTAATTTAAATCAACATGTATTTTTAATAAATTACTTAGTCTAATATATTCTAATAATTGTTTTAAAACATCATATGAAAAAAATATATTAGTAAAGGGATTTTGAACATTTAATAAACCATCATTTCTACAAGTTATGTCGTTGGATGTCCTAGTTTTATTATTTTTTGTAACTTTCATAAACAAATTATAGAGAGATAATACATCAAAACCATATACGTGGTCATTGTCATCTTTAAAACTAATAAACTGATTATATGGAATATTAGTTAAATTGTCTAACGTACAAAAATCTACATCGTTAGAACATAATGTTTTATTATAAAATCCAGGACCATGTAATTTAATATATTTTTTAGTTAAATTATAACGCACAATTTTTTGAATATTTATTATATTATAGCTAAAATATAAATAATTATATAGACGTTTTTTTAAATATTCTTTGTTTCCAGTAGTTTTCAACTTATGATGTTTTGCTATTAATTTTAATTGTGATACACTATAATTTGTTGTTAATAAATAATTATATTCTTTATAATTAGGCACACTGAAATCTTCATCCACTATTTTTATAAATGCCTTTCTTGCTTTAATAGGTAAATTAAAATAATATTCCAAAATATTATTTTTACCTACCAACTCATTTTCCTCGCTATTTTTTTTCTTTTTAATATTGTTCATATTCATAGTATCAGTATTCATATTATCAACTTTTAAATTACTATTATTATTCATATATTATTGTTAGTTTATTATTATTAGTTTATTTTATTTTTATATTTTTATTATATATTATAATCATATAGTATAATCATATAGTATAATCATATAGTATAATCATATAGTATAATCATATAGTATAATCATATAGTATAATCATAAATCACCATTTTTAAATTTGTTAACATATTTAATGTGTCGTTAGTTTTGCTTTTATATGTTATAACTTTACGTATCGGCAATTTTAATTTTTTAGTGTTATTTTTGATTTTATTGCTATTTCTAGGTTTGTTATTTTGTTTCTGTATTTTTGCGAAACCATAACTGCTAATAAAATTATTATAATGTTTCATATGTTCTGCTTCAATAATATTCATAATTTTAATGAAATATGGATATGTAGCATAGTCATATAAATTGGCAAATAATTTATTTACACTTATAGCATCAGACTTTAATTTAATATTAATATACTCTAACTTGGAAATATTATTTAAATCAAATAACTGAGAATTTAACATATGCTCGTGGTTTAATAACATCATTGTTTTGACTATAAAATAAGAAAAAATATGACTATTTTCTTTATAGTTTGAATTAGAATTTGAGTTTTTTGTAAAACTATTATACGTTAAATTATTATAATGAAGAATTTTACTTATTTGATATAAGGCATGAACTAATTCAAGTTTGTATAATCTCTCAAAATTATAAATAAAACTTGATAAATTTTTAGAATCTTGGTAACTATTAACACATAAATATAATAACGATGTCCAAAATTCTGTTAATGCTTCATTTATACCTACATTTGTTGTGGATTTATTAGCAAAAGCAAATAAATTTAAAAATTTATTATAGTTTTCATTTTTACTAAAATCAAAATGAAGTGCTCTATCTATTCCATAACCATGAACCGATTCGTGAATAAATACTTTGAAAAAGTCTTCCTTTCTGTAAATAAATATTAACCCACTATTTAAACAAGTATAATTGAAACCACTATTTACATTTTTTGCCCCTAATGTTTCTTTGACTTCGGATTCAGTTTCAATAATATTTAATTTTTTTAAAAAAGGTGTTAAAAAAAAAGTAATACTAATTCCGTCTTTTGAACATTCATTTATTTTATTATTTGAATTTTTAGATATTTTTATTAATATTTGTAAAAAAACTAACATATTTTTAACGATGCTATCTAAATTATTTATATTAATTTTATCATAAATAATAAAATCTAAGACAAATTTTTTATTATATATAATATTTTCATAACTTATTAATTTACAATTATTCAAATTGTTGCTAATATAAGTTATTATAGAACTATCAATATATATACTTTTACTCAAATGGTCTTTTATTAGAGTGCTTATTTTTGTGCTTACATTACTTATTTCTCTACGTGAGTTTGCTATATTTAAAGTATTTATAAATTTGTTAACTTCAATAAATTGTGTATATATATATGTTAAAAAATTACGCATAGTTCTATTTTCTTTTATACTAAACATTTGTGCTATACGCGTGTCTTTTTCTAATAGTTTTAATGTTGGTTTATAAAAATTAAGCAAATTTTTTGAATAATTATTTACTAATAATTTAGTTTTCTTTGTTTGATTTGTTTGATTATAACTTTTACTCATATTATAAATATATAATATTATGTTGGCAATAATATATATTTAATTATTTTTCTTATGCTATATTTATACTAATATTTTTAGATGTTATATTTATACCATATGGTTCTAATTTTTGTTGTAAGTCTTTAAAAGTTGTAGAACTATCAATAACTGACTCTATAGTTTTAAGTATATTATCATCTGTGGCTGGTATAATGTGTAATTTTGGGTTTATTGTTACACGCCTTTCTTCTTTCTTTCCTGCTACATCTCCTGCTACATCTCCTAATGCTCCAGTGACTGGAGCAGATACATTAGGATTTGCGGATGATTGAGCTCCTGTTGCGGTAAAGTGTCTTGTTTGTATTTCATCATTTAAAGTAGTTCTATTTGCTGCTGCTAATAAAATAGTACTTATTGTAAATAAACTAATTGGTATTCTAGCAGAATTGTCTTGTGACATATGTTATATATTATATATATTATTATATTATTATATTATTATATTATTATATGTATATATAATAATATATATATATAATATGTTAGTTTATAATTAACTAAACTAAATTTTCTTTTAATGAAGCAATTATTTTTTTACTCAATTTACGTCCACTTGCCAGTTTTATATTTTCTAACTTATCTACATTAGTGCTCTTAAGAGCATTTAATAAATTTTCCATATTTTTAAATTCTTCAGCTAAAGCTAATGCTGAA
>Ga0209107_10002147_pt1 | contig 10996 bp, 13 predicted proteins | sample LakErihyJuly2011_2_FD_187460 | JGI IMG/M metagenome (GOLD analysis project Ga0209107, IMG submission 187460) | Freshwater microbial communities from dead zone in Lake Erie, Canada - CCB hypolimnion July 2011 (SPAdes) (version 2) | ecosystem: Environmental > Aquatic > Freshwater > Lentic >... | reverse complement strand
TTGTGTTGTTAAATTTGATATTATAGAAAAATCTGATTTAAATTTAAAAAAATGCGATACTCTTTTTGAAGACTATAATAGTAGAGTTACTAATGTTTTAAATTATACATATATTACTGATGGTATTACTGATGGTATTACTGATGGTATTAGTGATGGTATTACTGATGGTAATAGTGATGGTGATACTTTAAAAAAACATGTTTATAATGAATATTTTTTGATGTATAGTTATTATATAAAAAATAAATCTTTAAAAGATTATTATAGTACTATTACTAATTATTCCGATTTTGTTATTAGTATATTAAATAATTTTTCATATTTATTAAGTTCTTTAACTTTATTAAATAAAGTTAAAGTTATACATAATGATTTACATGTTAATAATATATTAATAAACTTGAAAACAAATAAACCTGTTATTCTTGATTTTGGAATGTCTTTCAAACCAAGTTTTTGCTATAAGTCGAATAAACATGCTATTGATTTTTATACTTTAAAAAAATTTATTTTTGATTTTAGATTAGACCATTATCATATTAATATTGAAAAACGATTTATGTGTTTTTGTGTTTATAATAGTAATGATGATTTTTATTCTAATATTGACTCTAATGATGCTGTTAACTTGTTAACTAAAACAACTATTGATTTTTTTATTAAGGATTCTTATGATTCTATTGCTAATAATATAGAAATTAGCAGATTTTTTACTAATGATGAATTAGGCGAATACAAAAATGCGCTACAACAATTTTATTATAAGTTTTATAATAAAACAGATTACCCAACATATAGTTCTATTGTTACATATTTATTGGATTTTGTTTATGCGTTTAATGATTTATATAGTTTGACTATTGATTTGTTATATGTTTATGATAATAATAGAGTTCTTTTAGAAAATACTAACACAAGTGAGAATAAAAATTATAAAATATTATTAGATTTTTTTATACAATTATATAAAAAAGTTTTACATCCTGATCCTACTATGCGGTTAAAAATTAATGAAGTATATAATATTTATATGTTTATAGTAAATTACATTAAAACTATTACTATAAATATAAATGATGAAACTAAATATAGTGCGCACTTTATTATTGCTTTTACTAAATATTTGAAATCAAAATCTATTAGTATTGAAGTAGTATTTAATAAGAAATTTGCTTTTATGAATTTTAATTTGTTGTGTACTAAAACTATGTTTGCATTTGTTAAAGCAAATATATGATTTTTAATGATTGTTATTTGAATAACTATTTAATAAAATTTCTTGCATTAAAATATCTTCACTGCTAAATAAATTATACAAATTTGTTGATTCTTCTATTGTTGATTCTTCAAGTTCTTGGTCTTCGTGATTGTCTTGGTCTTCGTGATTGTCTTGGTCTTCGTGATTGTCTTGGTCTTGTGCTTGCCTTTTGTTATCAATATTTATTTCTTTATAATCAAACTCATGTCTACAAACTGGACATGTATTTGACTCTTGTGATAACCATTTTATAATTGCCTCGCAATTATAGTTATGATTACACGGTAATTTTATTATTTCTTCGTTTTCTTCAAAATTATAACATAATATAGGACATTGAATATTTGTTGTGCTTTCATTAATTTTATTAAATTTTTGTGGTTTTAATTTTTCTAATTCGCTAGTTGAAATTACTTTTTTAAATTTTGCTTTATTTTCAAATGTGCTATTTATGAAACTTTCTAAAAATGTGTTATTTTCCTCTTCATTGTAGTAATTTGTGTATAAATTTCTTAATACATCTCTCAAACTTATACCTCTTGAAAAATTTAAATTGTTATAATGATTGTTTCTAAGCGCTGTTATTGTTATATATGATGAATCATATATTGTATTATAATTGTTATAATCGTATGTTGTATTATTATACATAATATTTTGTAAATGATCAGAAGATGACCGAGTTCGATAAGACGAATATAAAGTATTATTATGTGAATTATCTTCGTTAAGATGAATAATATTAATTGGTCTAAACATAAATGGTATAAACATAGATACTGGCGAAGAATTTAATATTCTTGATGAAATATCTGTTGATTGACTTCTTATAGTGTTATAACATATGTCTTCTTCATATATTGTATTGCTTATATAAATTATTAATTATTTCATTTGTCATATTTATAAAATAATTTTGTTCCATTTATTATACTATTACTTATAATAGTATAATAAATGTATAATTTTTATATTTATTTAACTATATTTTTATAGTTTTTTAGTTTTTTAGTTTTTTAGTTTTTTAGTTTTAAAGAATTATTTTTGTTTTGCTATTATTATTAATGTATTACTATTTGTGAACATTTGAGTTGTTTGATTTATTGTAATATTTAAAGAATTAATATTTATTATTGGTTTTAGTTCATAATTATTAGATTTGATTAATAAATTTTTGTTATTAATGTTATTATTGTTATTAATGTTATTAATGTTATTAATGTTATTATTGTTATTATATAATTGTTCGAGTTCATCTATAGATTTTTCTATTGTAAAGTTTAATAAATATTGAATTTTATAGTTGCTTAGTTCTTTTATATTTTGTATATATTGTATTAATTCTTTGTTTGATAAGTAGTTGTTTTTGACATTTATATTTTTTTTTAATATGCTTGTTAGGTTATTATTTTCAACAAATAATATTAATACTTTAAATTTACAAAAATTATTAGTAAAATAGTCAATATCATTTTCAAACGATTGTAAGTTTATAGACATTTGTGCCAAATTATAATTATAGTAAAAAATAAATAAAAAAAATAATTTAATCATAAAAATACTTTTAATATAAAATACTTTTAATAATCCTTTTTAATATAATAAATATTTTGGGTCTTCATTTTCAGAAGCATATTCACTATCATTATCATATGTAATATCTTGAGTATGTTTATGTTTTTGCTTATGTAATTCTTCTAAAATATAGTTGTCTTCATCTACCATTTTTTGTAATGTAGCTTTGTAGTCATAATAAGGTGAAATGTCTCCTAAAAGATCATTTAATTCATCTCTATAATTGTTCCAATTATTAATCATAGTTCTTAATGTTTTGTTATAATGTTGCTGTTCTAATTCTTTCTTTTTTGATTCATAATTATGTGAAAATGTGATTTCTACTTTTTTTGTAATTGGATTTTTCTTAATTAATGAATATCCATTTTTTAAATAGCTATCTAATGTTTTTAATTTTTCAGTCTTATTATTATTATTATTATTATTATTATTATTATTGGATTTACATACATTTAGTGTTGTTGAAGCATATGATTTGGTTTTCTTTGTTTCTGTCATTGTTTCTGTGATTGTTTATATAACGTGCTTTTTATATTTTATATTTTATATTTTATAAAATTTATTTATCAATTTTTTTTATTTGTTATTATTTGTTATTATTTGTTATTATTTGTTATTATTTGTTATTATTTGTTATTATTTGTTTTATTATTTGTTTTATTATTTGTTTTATTATTTATTATATATAATATGTCTTATTGTGTAAAAAATAATTGTACTACTAATAATTCTAATAACTATTTCAATTCTGGAGGAGCAATGTTAAAAAAAAAATATGCTCATAAATTTAATAAAGTGTCATCAAATAAACAATTTTCATTAAATGGTAATACTAATCATAGTTATATAGGTAATCCTAATAGTATAATCTCTCACGACCCATTTAGTAGTGTTTCAGAAAATAGTTGTTGTGGTGTCGGAAAAAATAGTGTAAGTGTAAAAAGTAGCAAAGGTTATTTAAATAGTAAATGTAATGCTAATAATTCTGCTGCATGCTATAAAACAAATAATAGTGCTTTACTTGATATTAGTGGTTCACTTAACAAACATTTGAGAGGCGAAAATCGTGTTCAATCTCTCTATATTACTAATTTAAAATCGCAATGTAGTTTAATTACTGATTATGTTACAGAAATAAGTAATAATTTAAATAATATAACTACTAATACCACTTGTGTTAAAAAAATAAATAGAAATTTGAGTTCTTCTTCTAGAATTGAGCACTTAATTAAATGTAATAGTATTGTTAAAACCAGTAGTTTTTTTAATGGATTTACGCCTGATTATAGTTTATACTATAGTGATAGTTCGCTTTATAAAAAAATAGCTGCTTGTAATTTACATAATCCACCAGATGCTAAAGTAATTGCGTGTTAATTATTTTTTATTTTTTGTCTTTGTGTTTGTGTTTGTGTTTGTGTTTGTGTTTGTTTCTAATCTTTTAATATAATTATTCCCTGCGCTAATATGATTTATTGTTAATTCTTTTGGATTACAACTAATAAATGTATTGTCCTTATAACTGAATACAATACGTTTAATATTAAGTTCTAATATTGTGGTTAAACAATTTTGACATGGTGCCGAATCTTGTAGTTTTGAATTATTGTCACAACGCACTACGTAAATAGTAGTTTTTTTATATAATTTTTTTATATTATCTAGGTCTCTCGAATTTTCGTGATTTGAAGATTTAATAACCGACTTTTATCGAATTACTTTGTTTTCCGTATGTATTTGTTCCACAAGTGTGAAACATATTTCTTAATGAAGCAATTTCAGCGTGGCAAGTGCAACTATTGGCAATAAAATTGTCTTTTGAATGTGTTCTATAATGATTATGACCACGACCCATTATTTTTCCGTGTGCGACTGCTACTGCTCCATGCCTCATAAGAACAGGTGACTTTAATGCCTCATTAAAAGCACTATTAATAAATGCTCCATCATTATTTGATAACGATTGCGAATAAATCATTGCTATTTAAAGTATAAATATTTTGATTTATACTATATCAATTTTACATTTTATTATTTATTTTATTTTTATTAAATTAAAAAAAAAATTGATTATAATTTAAATAATTAAAAATATAATTTATTATTGCTATGGGGTCTGTTATTTCGAATTTTATTTATTCGTATTTTATGCGCAATATTGAGACTAATGTAGATGTTGATGTAGGAAATAATGCTGTTGATGATTATTATAAGTTATATATGTATATTCATGATAGTGATGATGGAAAAGTTAATGCTGATTTAAAAAATATGTATAAAGAATCTTCAAAAAACAATAATGAGCTAGTTGATAAATATTTGGAGTGTTGTAAAAAAAATGATGAGGGTGCTGAGGGTGATGATCATGATGATGATGTTACTTATTGTTATAATTCGGGATTTGATTTATTTTGTCCGGCAAATATTGAGTGTACACATATTAATAAATATATGTTAGATTATAATATTGCTTGTTCGATGACTTATAAAGATAGAAATGTTGGATATTATTTGTATGTAAGATCAAGCACGCCTATTAAAACTCCTTTGCGTCTTGCGAATAATGTTGGAATTATTGATTCTGGTTACAGGGGCAATATTAAAGGGTGTTTTGATATTATTGATACCAAAAGTAATTTTAATTTTGAAAAAGGAAATAGATATATGCAATTATGTCCGCCTGATATTGGAAAACCAATGAAAGTTTTTATTGTTGATGCTTTTAATAACCTTGGTAAAAAAAATAATAGGAATTGTGGTGGTTTTGGTTCTACAGGAAATTAATTTTAATACTTTTAATATTTATATTGCTTAATATTATTGTTGTGTTATGATTAAATTTTATGGTAAACTTTCTACTTTTTTTTCTCAAGATGTGGCCGTGGTTAACAATAATTGTATTTTAAATATTACAGATGAAGTTACTAATGATGTTACTAATGATGTTAGTAATAATGTTAGTAATAATGCTACTGATGATGTTAGTTCTACACAATTAGTTATAATTTGTGATAGCAATGAAGTTTATGATACTAGGCGTGAAGATCAACGTAATAGTCCTAGTAAAAAAAAAATATTACATAATAGAACAAATGATGTTATAAAAAATGATGTTATAAAAAATGATGTTATAAAAAATGATGTTATAAAAAATGATTCTCTTGTGAAAACCGATTTTCTTGTAAAAGAAACGAGAATAAAAGAGATATTTGATTGTATTATTAGCGAACCGAGTGATTCATCATTTAGTAATGATGATGTTGATGGAGATGTAGATGGTGATGGTGATGGTGACAATAATGATGATACATATAATTCTTATAGTAATAAAATTTCGTGGATTTATAAAGATAGCATATTGGCAAATAAAGACCATAAAATAAACTATAAAAAATTATCTTATAATGATGTTAAAAAGCATGTAAATAAATATTATGATTTGGACTTTACGCAACGTTATTCGTCAGCACTCGATATATTATCTAGTTATTTGCGAGGACAAAAAATAATTTATAATCAAGCTCGGAATTATACTATTAATATGCTTTATTGTTTTACTATACCTTCTATTGTAATTACTGCTTTTTGTAGTGTTGCGCAATCTCCATTGGAACAAATAATATATGGTAAATATATTTTGGCTAGTTTGAATGGATTTTTAACATTTATATTATCACTATTGAGTTTTATGAAATTAGATGCTGCCGCACAAGCATATAAAATAACTGCTCATCAATATGATAAATTACAATCTTATGTTGAATTTCAGTCAGGCAAAATGCTTTTATTTACTAATGATTATAAGAAAATTTATAAAAAAAATTATAAATCTAAGTTACAGATGCGTAAAAATTATTTGTTTAAAACAACACAAGAATTAGCAACAGCAACAGCAACAGCAACAGCAACAGCAAATATTCCAGAATTAGCATCAACATTTAAGCAAATACCTATTAGCAATAATAGAACTTATACAAATATTATTAATTCTAATAGTTCTGAATCTGATCATTCTGACTCTGATTCTAGTTTTGATAAAGATTTAAATAATACTAGAAATTATAAGTTTAATGGAAATAATATGCCACAACAAAATGATTCTGATGATGAAAATAAGTTGACATCTAAATATAATAAACTTGAAATAAATATTTTGAAATCATTACGAAAAAAAATAAAAACTATTGAAGAAAAAATTATTGAAATAAAAGAAACCAATCCTTTTTTAATACCCAAACAAATTTCAAAGTCATATCCTATTATTTGTAATACAAATATGTTTACTATTATAAAGAAAATCAAAGATTATAAAGTTAAAACAATAACTAATTTAAAGAATATAAAAAATGAGTTACGACTAATAAATGCTATTATGAAATCTAATTTACTTATTGAAAAAGAAAAAATGGCACATTATAGAAGACGTGTAACTAAATTGATTTTGTGTAAAAAAAAATTAATAAATGATATTATTTATTTGAAAACTGCCTTTGTTATGATTGATAAACTTTTTAATCAAGAAATTTTAAATGTTGAGTTGCGTAAAAAATATGGGTTCAGTTTTTTTATATATGATTATTTTCCTAATATTTTTGAAGTGTTATTAAGGAAATGTAATATGACTACTACATCATTTTTACCGAAAGATTATGTTCATAACCCTATTGAATGTTCTTTATTGAATGAAATAATGAAATACGAATCATGAGTAAGATGTTTTTTATTTCTATTTCTATTTCTATTTCTATTTCTATTTCTATTTCTATTTCTATTTCTATTTCTATTTCTATTTCTGTTATACTTATAAAAAATTGATTTGTATTATTATTAAATTGTGTTATAATCTAGAAAAATTATATAAAGCGCTAATTAAAAATGTTCTGCAAAGTTTGCTTTGATGCTTCCAAGTCCGGATACAATACCCACAATGTTCGCGATTATGCGTCGAATGTTGTTTGTCCTTTGTTGTTGAACACAAAGTGTAATAATTGCGGTTATTTTGGGCATACAACTAAGTATTGTAAGATTGGTGGGTCTGTTAAGAAAGCAAGACCAACATATACTAAGTCTGTCAAACTTATGCTTGTATCACCTGTTGATGAAGTGAAAAGCACGAATATGTTTGCCGGAATGGTTTGTTCGGATGCTGAAGAGGAGGAAGATAGTGATGAGAGTGTTATGGATTTTGAAAATGATCCAATTATTTGGGGTGTAGGATTGACATCTATGGTTGGTAAGCGCTGGGCAGATGTTGTTGGGTGCTGAAGTTATTTAGTATATTGTGTTGTGTTGTGTTGTGTTGTGTTGTGTTAAAAAATTAATATATATGTGAACATATATTAATTTTTTTTTACTTTTTATTTTTATCCCTGACGGGACTCGAACCCGCAATTTCCAGATTAGAAGTCTGGCACGTTATCCAATTACGTCACAGGGACTTAAAAAAGAGAATAACACCGAGATGTGTTATTACATAAATATGTGTTATTGTCTTTAAATCCTTTTTAAAATCTATATTTTTTATTTATATTTTTTTTATATATTTTATATTCTTTTAAAAATAATATGTAAAAATAATATGTAAAAATAATTTACATATTATTTATTATAAATAATATTTGGAAAAACGCTCCGTACTGGGATCGAACCAGTGACCTCACGGTTAACAGCCGTATGCTCTAACCAACTGAGCTAACGGAGCAGTAAAAATATGCTGGGAGTGGGGTTCGAACCCACGCATCTTTCGATAGACGATCTTAAGTCGCCCCCCTTAGACCACTCGGGCATCCCAGCATAAAAATAGCTCTTGCCCAGATTCGAACTGGGGTTAGAGGATTCAAAGTCCTCGGTGATGACCAACTACACCACAAGAGCTAAAAAAAAGAAATGCTCCCAGGCAGGTTCGAACTGCCGACCTTTGGCTCATAAGACCAACGCTCTGACCAACTGAGCTATGAGAGCAGAATTAAAAAAAAAATTATTTTTATTATTTTTATTGCTATACTATACTATACTATATAACGTGTTGTTTCTTTAAGTAGGTTTTATATATATTTTATTTTTTTATTTTGTAAAAAAAAATTGATTTATTTATAAATCTTTTTTTATTGTATTATTAGCAAAATGAAGTCAATGCTTCTTAGTGTTTGGTTTATGTCAATGGTTGTATTGTTATTGTCTTCTAATGTTATTCCTAATGCTTTTAATATTGCTATTACACTATTTTATGTTCCGCTTGTGATTTTCGCATTTTATGTGTTGTTTTTGATTGTTCATAAGGATATGTGGTTACTTTTTGGTTTAATGTGCTTATTTCTTTATAATTTGTAAATTATAACAATAATTGCTATATTATTGTTATATTATTGTAGGGTTAAAAAAAATTGAAATGCTAATAGTTATTATTTTTTTATGTTAGCGAAACTATTATGATGAATGTTCAAGGTCTTTGGTTTATGTTGATTCTTATATTGCTCTTGCTATCTTTGTGTCTTCCTGGTGCGTTTCTTGCGGCAACTGTTGTGTTTTATGTTCCGATTATTTGTGGGTTTCTTTATATGTTTTGTTTGCTTATGGGTCCCCTTTGTTTTACTATAGTCTTTATATGCTTGGGTTTGCATATATTGTAATTTTAGCATTGCTTAGGTTTAGAAAAAAATTGATATTTTTTTTTGAGAAAATATTAACTATTAAATGATGACATATTTATTTATGTTTGCATATATTGTAACTCTAGTATTACTTATGGTTTTAGAAACATATAGTATTTATGAATATAGGATTTGTACAAATTATGATAATAGGCCTTATTATAATGATTGTGTATTTATTTGTGATTAAATTATTTATTTGAATAATTGTGTTAAGTTTATTTTTGGGTCTTGATTATGACTATAAACCCATAACCCTACGTGATTTGGAATATATTCTAAATATGTAAATTTGTGTTGCGTTAATAGTTCTTGTATTGTTGCTTTATAATTTAATAAATATGGTTCGCCCAATAACATTAATTTGGATGGACTATAGTTTGGACTAGTGTCCACTATTATTATGTCATGTTTTGTTATTTTTTTTGCGTTTTTTATTATTTTATGATGTGCATAATTGGGCATTTCATGGAAAGCAAACATTAATGTTGCTGTATCAAACTCATCTTCTTGTCCGTAGTTTTCTGCGTTACCTATAATAAATTGTGTATTTGTATTTGTATTTGTATTTGTATTTGTATTTGTATTTGTATTTGTATTTGTATTTGTATTTGTATTTGTATTTGTATTTGCTTTGCTTATCATTTTATCACTTGTATCAATTCCTAATTGATTGGTTGCTGTTGATGTTCCTGTACCACAACATAAATCTATTATTTTTGGTAATTTTTCATGATTTTTATAAAAATCTTGATTATATTTTGAGAGAATTAATTGGCGTATATTTAGTGAATTATAACATTTGTTGTCTATTACTTTTGTTGCGTAAGGTGCTAGCATTGAATGAATTTGTCCTCCTAGTCCAATATTGCCAAAATTATGAATACGGGGATCATAATAATATTTTGTTGAAATAGTTGGGTCAAATGTTAAAAATATAATTATTAATTTAAGTACTATTTTAATCATTATAATTAATAAAGCGTTGTTTTTTTAAATAAATTATAGAATATTTTATTTTTGTTTTGAGTCACTATGTTTAGAGAGATTGAATGACTAATGTATACTATTTTTATTTTCTATTTTCTATTTTCTATTTTCTATTTTCTATTTTCTATTTTCTATTTTCTATTTTCTATTTTCTATTTTCTATTTTCTATTTTCTATTTTATATTATATTTATTATATTTATTATATATATAATAAATGGCAACAAATAATACTATGCGAACTCCTGTTAATGATCAAGGAAAACCACCTCAATCAGAACAAGGATATCAAAGAAGCATTGCTCAACCATCTGCTGCTGCTGACAACAATCCTCCTAAAAAAGCAACATCCACCAAAGCTAAAGGACGCTCAAAAAGATATATGAGAGTTGCGCGTAAAAGTCGTCGTCGCCGTCGTCCTCGTCGCAGAACTCATAGAAGGTAATAAGTACTATATTTTGATAAAAAATATTATTATAAAAAATATTATTATAAAAAATATTATTATAAAAAATATTATT
>Ga0209107_10002143_pt1 | contig 11009 bp, 10 predicted proteins | sample LakErihyJuly2011_2_FD_187460 | JGI IMG/M metagenome (GOLD analysis project Ga0209107, IMG submission 187460) | Freshwater microbial communities from dead zone in Lake Erie, Canada - CCB hypolimnion July 2011 (SPAdes) (version 2) | ecosystem: Environmental > Aquatic > Freshwater > Lentic >... | reverse complement strand
AGTGTATTTTTAAACATATGCAAAAGTAGGGTCGTTTACTCGAATAACATTCCTATTTTTGCGAATAATCTTTAAAATATAAAACGATTCTGTAGATGCCAATTTTCGAGATTAATTTACCCAAAACAATTAGCAAGGCCTTGGGTATTCCCCCCAGGAGTCCTAAAAGGGCGCAACTTCGCGTTCTAAAAAAATTGTTACGTCGCGCGCGCTATACTGCCTTTGGCCAAAAAAATAAATTTGAACAAATTTTATTAAGTAAGCATCCAGGAAAAGCCTTTCAACAAAATGTACCCACCTATAATTATAATAAAATTTACAATGAATGGTGGTATCAAACCCTAGATGGAAAAGAAGATATCTGTTGGCCTGGTAAAATAAAATATTTCGCATTAAGTAGCGGGACCAGCGAATCAGCGAGCAAATATATCCCCATCACTAATGATTTACTAAAGGGCAATAAAGTAATCATGATCAAGCAATTGCTGAGCTTATTAACCTATCAGGGAATTTCACTGAGTTCTATTGGGAGTGGGATGCTCACCTTGGGCGGTAGCACCGATTTACAAAAGGGCCCCGGTTATTATGCAGGAGACCTAAGTGGTATTACAGCTAAAAAATCGCCTTTTTGGTTTCAGCCGTTTTATAAACCAGGTAAAAAAATAGCCAAGGAAAAAGATTGGAATAAAAAACTGGTTGATATTGTTGAGAAAGCACCCAACTGGGATATTGGTTTTTTGGCGGGGGTGCCTGCATGGATACAAATGTGTCTTGAAATGGTGATTGAGAAATATAAGGTCAAAAATATTCATGAGATTTGGCCTAACTTGACTTTTTTTGTTCACGGTGGCGTAAGCTTTGAACCTTATAAAGTGGGTTTTGAAAAATTATTAGGGAAGCCCATTACCTATGTGGAAACCTATTTAGCAAGTGAAGGTTTTTTGGCTTGGCAGGATAAACAGAATGCAAAGGGTATGCGTCTTTCCTATAATCAACATATCTTTTTTGAATTTGTACCCTTTGATGAAAATAATTTTGATGCCGATGGAGAAATGGTTGAAAATCCAGAAGCACTAATGATACACGAAGTAGAGGAAGGAAAGGACTATGCGCTATTAATAAGCACCAATGCGGGTGCATGGCGTTATTTAATTGGAGATACAGTGCGTTTTGTTGATAAAGAGAATGCGGAAATTATCATCACCGGAAGAACCAAGCATTTTTTAAGTATTGTTGGGGAACACTTAAGTGTAGACAATATGAACAAAGCGATTCATTTAGTGAGTGAAGAATTTAATTTATCTATTCCAGAATATGGTGTTAGGGGTGAAAATGTAGACTCCTTATTTGGACATCATTGGTATGTGGCTTGTGATCAACAAGTAGATGGTGCTGCCTTAGCAAAAGCAATTGATGAAAAATTGATTGCGCTCAATGACGATTATGCAATAGAGAGAAAAAGTGCATTAAAAAGAATTCGTGTTACTGTGTTAAAAGAAAACGTTTTTATGGATTTTATGCAAGCCAAAGGGAAGATAGGTGGACAACATAAATTTCCAAGAGTATTGAAGGGAGATATTTTAAAAGATTGGGAAATTTTTATTCAAAATAAATAAGATGTTAGCTCCTATTATTAAAGGGTTGTTATTGGGGCTTATTTTAAGTATCTCATTGGGTCCTATAATTTTTGCCATTCTAAAACAAAGTATAACGAATGGTCGCAAGGCAGGTTATCTTTTTGTAGCTGGTGTTTCCACAAGTGATATTGGTTTATTACTTATTGCAAATATATTTACGAACATTTTTATATTGGTATTAGATCACAAGGCTTTTATCGCCATGGCTGGTGCAGGGTTTTTGTTGTTGTTGGGCTTATATACTTTGTTCTTTAAAAAGATAAAGATTGAGTCTGACGAAAAGGGAGAAGAAAAGGTTTTTAGAAAAAGAGATTATGTAGGAATTTATTTTTCCGGATTTTTGATGAATACGCTAAATCCAAGTGTGTTTATTTTTTGGTTTGCTTGGACAGCTGCCATTGGAGCTAGCGCGGCTGAAACAAATAATCCTGTTCAATACAAATTCATCGTTTTTGCTACCTGCTTAGTTTTTTTACTTTTATCAGATTTAATTAAAGTGGCTTTGGCAAGTAGGTTGCGGCCAAGTTTAACAGAGAAGAATTTGATTTGGATAAATCGGCTTTCGGCTATTATAATACTTGTGTTTAGCGCAGCATTGTTTATTGGTGCGTTAAAATATTAAAAAATAGACCTGGGTTCTACTGAATTACTTTTTTAAACCGAGCCTTTTTTGTAAATTGCTAGTATGTATAAAAAATTACTTCTTTTTTTAATCTGCAATGCTTGTTTTTTTGTCAGCTTAAGCGCACAAACGGGACGCCTGCTATTACTTAAAGAAAGAGGGGTTACCATACGCTCCTTTTCGGTGGGAGATTATATTAACTTTCAATTTAGTAATGAACAATGGTTAAAGGGTTATATTTCTGGAATTAAGGAAGATACCATTCAAATAAAACAATTTGCATTACAAAGGGTGATGACCATGTTTGGCACCTATGGCGAGGACACGCTAAGATTAGGAAGAATGGCGCTCCATATCAATGAAATTAAAGCCTTTGCAAAAGATAGGGGGCATTATAATAGCGTTGTCACGAATGGTGCGGCTTTACAAGTAGGTGGCGCTGGTTATGTGTTATTGAATGTCATTAACAGCTTAATTAATAATGATCCTATATTAGAACAAAAAAATATTCCAAAACTAATTGGGGGTGCAGTAGCGGTGGTTGCTGGGAGATTATTACGAAAAGCAAATCCAAATTACCGACCTATTGGAAAAAGATTTAGTTTGGAAATACTTTAATAGTTGTTTGTGTTAAAAAAAATTTACCGGTTTTTTATCTATTTATTTATTAGCTCCCTAATTTATGTAATTATCATAAAATGGGTGGATCCACCCATTACTATTACTCAAATCACTAATGCATTTGGGCTAGGCTTGAAAAGAGATTATGTTTCATGGAATGAAATGTCCTATAATATTAAATTAGCAGCGCTTGCTAGCGAGGACCAATCCTTTTCCGACCATAGTGGTTTTGATTGGGATGCGATTGAAAAAAGTTTGCGTCCAAAAAAGAAAAAAAAATCAAAAATACCGATTGGTGGTGGTGCTAGTACAATAACACAGCAAACAGCAAAAAATGTTTTTTTATGGCAGGGTGGTAGATATGATAAGTATATTAGAAAAATACCGGAAGTGTATTTTACATTTTTAATAGAATGGGTCTGGGGTAAAAAAAGAATTCTGGAAGTGTATTTAAATGTAATTGAAACGGGGCCGGGTTGTTTTGGCGTAGAAGCGGCAGCGCAACATTACTTTCATAAGTCGGCAAAAAAATTAAGTAGGGCCGAGGCTGCAATGATTGTTGCTGGCTTTCCTAATCCAAAAAAGTTTACAGCAAGACCAATGACAAGAAGAGTTTCATGGCGGTATCCTCAAATTTTAAGAGAGATGAATAATATTGAAGGGGATGAAGATGTACGTGCACTTTTAAAAAATTAGCTTGCTTTATCTATTTCAAATTTTTATCAAGAAGCTGTATTGCGTTCTTCGTCCTGTCGTCTCCCATCCCAGTTACAATACCCCAAGTGGTGTTTTGATTAATTAATAGATCCTTATAAATGTTGAATAGTTCTTGTCTAGGTTTGTTATCGGGATATTCACGCATTTCATCTGCCGTCCATGGCAGGTCTATATCGCACAATAAATAATAATCATAACTACGCGCATTTATTTGCTCTAAAATAAAAGTGTGACAGTTATCAAAAACATATTCACACCAAACCTTCATAACATACATATCAGTGTCAATAACTAACTTGTTTTTTTTATTTTCTGCCGCTTCTTGTGTAAAGTGGTCCTCTAATGTTAATTGGCCCTTGGCAATTGTTAATAAATCAGTGTAATTATATTTTACGCCGTTTTCGGTCAAGAATTGTCGCGCGTATTCAGGACAGTTGAATGTATTGTAATGTTTTGCCAACTGTTCACAAAGTGTTGATTTCCCTGTTGATTCGGGACCCAGTACTACAATTTTTTGTAAAGCGTTGCTCATTTCTTAAATGCGTTTAAAATAATATAATTACAGCACTGCGTTTATAGCATTATTTTTTGCTTTATCATTCCATGATTTTAAACCGGCAATAGCAAGGACTAATAATACAATAAACTGTACACTGGTAAAAGTATACCCTTTTACAAAGTATAATGGTATAGATGCAATGTTGGTAATGATCCACCAAATCCAGCTCTCCATTTTTTTCTTTGCCATTAGCCACATCCCCGTATACGCGGCAGCGCTAGCAAGTGCATCTGCCCATGGAATGGCTTCGGGTGCAAATTCCTTTTTTAAATACGTAAGTGAGAAATAAAGAGAAAAATAAAAAGCTAAAAAAAATAGTATTTGATGAATCCAATCGCGCGCATTGCTTTTGGTAATTTGTAAAATGATGGTGTGCTTATTGGGGTCTACTCTTGTCCACAAATACCAACCCCACAAGCTCATTAGGGTATAATATAAATTTACACTGGCCTCTCCTAATAAATGTCCTTTATAACTAAGGTAGATATAGATGGTGGTATTGATTAGACCGATCGGATATACTAAAATGCTTTCCTTTCTGCTATACCAAACAGAAGCAATACCTGCAATAACCGCGATTAATTCTAACCAAGTTGTTTGCAATAGGCCATTGTATATAGATTCAAATATGGAGGTCATAGTCGTTGTAAAATTAAAGTATTTTAAGGCCGCAATTCATTATTTAGTGATGTTTAACACTGTAAATGATGCGCACTATTTCTTTTTCATTCCTGCAAGCTGTGCTTCTAGTCGGAACATTTCATCGCGCAACTTAGCGGCTTCCATAAAATCAAGTGCTTTTGCAAATTTTTCCATTTGTTTTTTGGTTTGTGCAATGGCTTTTTCAATTTGCGGTATCGTTTGATAAATACTTTCTGGATCTGCAACCATTTCAAGTTCATCCGAAGTGCGTACATTAATATTATTAAGTGTAAAGCCCTTAATATCCAATACTGAAGTTTGTTGCATTACCTGTTCAATACTTTTAACAATAGTTGTTGGTGTAATGCCATGTTCTTCATTGTATTTCATTTGTTTTGCACGCCTGCGATTGGTTTCATCAATAGTGCGTTGCATACTTTTGGTAACTTGATCGCCGTAAAAAATTACCCGACCGCGCACATTACGCGCAGCACGACCAGCGGTTTGGGTGAGTGACTTTTCATTTCTTAAAAACCCCTCCTTGTCTGCATCTAAAACCGCGACGAGGGAAACCTCCGGTAAATCAAGCCCTTCTCTTAAAAGGTTAACACCTACGAGTACATCAATCACGCCCAATCTTAATTCTCTTAAAATTTCAACACGCTCTAGGGCATCAATATCACTATGTATGTATTTGGATTTAATTTGTATACGTACCAAATAACGATCCATTTCCTCCGCCATTTTTTTAGTAAGTGTAGTCACCAAAACGCGGTCGCCCATCTCTACTTGCTTAGCAATTTCATCCAATAAATCGTCTATTTGATTCTTTGTTGGGCGCACTTCAATAGGTGGATCTAATAAACCTGTAGGTCGTACTACTTGCTCTACAATTAAACCACTTGTTTTTTCTAGTTCATAATCACCAGGAGTGGCACTTAAAAAAATAGATTGTCCAATAATATTTTCAAATTCATTAAAATTTAATGGTCGATTGTCAATGGCACTAGGTAATCTAAATCCATATTCAACTAGATTCATCTTTCTACTTCTATCACCACCATACATGCCAGAAATTTGTGGTATTGTAACATGGCTTTCATCAATGACACATAAAAAATCCTTAGGGAAATAATCCAACAAACAAAACGGTCGCGTGCCTGGTTTGCGGCGATCAAAAAAGCGTGAGTAGTTTTCAATACCAGAACAATAACCCAACTCTCTAATCATTTCAATGTCATACTCAACTCGTTCTTTAATACGTTGCGCTTCGATATGCTTTCCAACATTTTTGAAGTACTCCACCTGCGCGCGCACCTCATCTTGAATTTCATAAATTATTTGTTGCACCATTTCCTTGGGGGCAAGGTATAAGTTGGCAGGAAAAATAGCCGCATTCTCCATCTCCTCAATTCTTTTGCCAGTCTCTATTTCAATGCTTTCGATGGATTCAATTTCATCTCCAAAAAATGTAATGCGATAACCATAATCAACATAGGGTAATCGAATATCTACGGTATCACCTTGTACCCTAAAGCCACCACGATCAAATTCAGTGACTGTTCTGTGATATAAACTATTGACCAATGCGTGTAAAAATGCTTGTCTTGAAATCACCATACCTTTTTCAATGCGAATAATTCCATTTTCATATTCTGTAGGATTTCCCATTCCATAAATACAACTCACGCTGGCAACAATAATAATATCACGACGACCACTTAATAAATGCGCAGTGGCTTGAAGTCGTAACTTGTCTAATTCCTCATTAATACTTAAATCCTTTTCAATATAAACGCCCGAAGTTGGTAAATACGCTTCTGGTTGGTAATAGTCGTAATAGGAAACAAAATAGCCTACTGCGTTATTCGGAAAAAACTGTTTGAACTCGCCATATAATTGCGCTACCAATGTTTTATTGTGCGTTAATATGAGTGTAGGTCTTTGCACATTTTGAATCATATTCGCAATGGTAAATGTTTTACCACTTCCGGTAACACCCAATAAGGTTTGATAGCGATCACCCACTTCTACGCCCTCGGTTAACTGAGCAATTGCTGCAGGCTGATCACCAGAAGGTGTATAGCTAGATTGAAGTTGAAACGGCATAGGCAAATTTACACCCTATAATGCATCTAAATAGGAAGAAAATTTATTTATTGCATTTGCTACTGCAGTTATTTGCTGTTGTGTTTCGGGCCAATTTTGTTGTTCAATGGCTTCACGAACACCGGGTACTGTTTTAACACCATAACCTGTATAAAATCCTGGTGCATACAGGCTATGTTTGTACCATGGTCGGCGAGGCAAGCCTGCTGGAAGTAACAAGGATTGTTCCGCTGAATATATTTTTGCATTAATGGTAGCTAATTTATTTGCATCTGCCCCAGCTTTTAATTGCTCTACTTTTTGTGCAGATTTTTCAAGTGTTGCTAATGCATTTAATAATAAAGAAAAATCAACAAAAGGAACCTCGTTTAATAATGTAGGTATTATTAATTTGGTTGTTGGATCGGCTGCAATTTTATATGCATTGTTTTTTATTAAATCATTCTCCACTTGTGCTTTTTCGCGAAGCGCATCTACATTTGAAATTAACTCGTTAATGTATCCTTTGATCGTTTTATGTAATGAGGTGTAATCAAAAGGAAGTACATCTGCTTCTGATAAACGAAGTACCGCACGACCAGATGTTTGGGCAAGGGTTACACCATATTTAAATTCAGCATCTTTGAATCGCGCATAGTGATCATATGAATCATATATAGAATGATACTCGCCGCCCGCGTCCTCACCACCATAACCAATATTTAAAGAAGGAACACCTATATGTTGTATAAAAGAAGAATAATCCGAGCCCGAACCCATGGCACCTAATGGATAGGTGGTTGCTTCAAAAATTTCTTTTTTTGATTTGCTTGTACTTGCATTGGTTGCACTATTCGCCTTCTGTCTTTCAAATACCGAAACCCCCGCTTGAGGATCAATAACAGATTTACTGATATCCGTTACGAAATTGGATAAGGCGTGTGAGCCCTGCACACCCAAAAATCCGCGACCATTGCCATCTGAATTTATATAAGCAACAGCCTTTGCTTGTAATTCAAATGCATGATCTTCAACCCACTCTGTAGAGCCCATTAAACCTGGTTCTTCCGCATCCCAAGCACAATAGATTAATGTACGCTTTGGTTTCCATCCTTGTTTTAATAACCCTCCTATGGCTATGGCCTCTTCAAGTTCTGCAGCAATACCACTGATAGGATCATTTGCACCATTTACCCATGCATCATGGTGATTTCCTCTAATAATCCATTGATCTGGATATTCTGAACCCTTAATCGTTGCAATAACATTTAATCCTGGTCGTAGTTTCCAATCAAATAATAATTTCAAATGCACTTTTGATTTACTTGGACCAATATGATAAGTGAAGGGTAAAGCACCCGCCCAATCTTTTGGGGCTACTGGACCTGCCATATCTTTTAATAATGGTGCTGCATCACCGTAACTGATTGGAAGAACAGGAATTTTTAATAAGTTTTCAGCATCATTGTGATTTACTCTTGGAGCATTTGCAGTAGATGCTATATTCGGTGTAGTAGGATCTCCTGGATAAATTACCATATCCATAATGGATCCACGTTGTACTGTTTGATCATTTTTAAAAGCGCCGATTGGATAGGCATCGCCTGCACTATAACCATCATCCCCTGGATCAGAATAAATCAAACAACCTATAGCACCATGTTCTTGTGCAACTTTTGGTTTTATACCTCTCCAGCTACGGCCATATTTTGCAATCACTATTTTACCTTTTACATCAATACCATATTTTGCAAGTGTTTCATAATCCTCGGGTAAACCATAATTTACAAAAACTAAATTTGCAGTTACATCACCATCTGCGCTCCAACAATTATAAGTAGGGAGTTGGTCTGCTTGTCCCGATGTAGCATCTTCCTTAAAACTAGGCTCTTTTAATACGGCTTTAAAATTAGTGACACCACTCATTTCTAATACGCGTGTAATTGGTGTTGGAAACATTAATTGGTAAGTTTCAATCTTAGTATCCCAACCATTGTCCTTAAAAACTTTTGCAATTTCTGATGCAACAAATTTTCCGCCAACTGATCCCACATGGTGTGGAACAGATGATAATAGCTTTATATTTTCGCCAACACGCTTTGGATTTAATTGGGCATCAAAATCAGCTTCTATTTTTAATTGTCTATCTAAATTTTTAAAACCGGTAATAGATTTTTGGGCTGTCGTAGAAGTTGTTATTATAATAAATAGTGAAATCGGTAATAATATTTTTTTCATATTAATAAATTACGTTGTTTAAAATATTTTAAGTCAGGATATTCTTTAAAGTTGGATTCGTTACGGTTTTTCTATATTTCTAGATAAGTAATGGGTATAGTCTGGAAGTTTATATTCATATACTTCCTGCATAAATTTTGATGTGATTAAAAAATCAGCAGTTGTTCGATCGCAAGCCATGGGTAGGTTCCAGGCCACCGCTAACCTTAGCAAAGCTTTTACATCACTATCGTGTGGCTGTGCTTCCATGGGATCAAAAAAGAAAAATACCATATCAATATCACCCGATGCAATCATTGCACCTATTTGTTGATCGCCGCCTAGTGGACCACTTAACACTTTGGTAATTTTGCGATCTAGGGCTTCTTCTATTAATTTTCCAGTAGTTCCCGTGGCAACTAACTTATGTTTTGCTAAAGCTTTTTTGTTATAGGTAGCCCATTCTATTAAGTCCTTTTTTTTATTATCGTGCGCTATTAGTGCAATTTTCTTTTCTTTTTCAAAACGACGCATATGTTGTTGCATGATAATTATTTATGGGGTTACTATTTGCTTGCGAATTTACTTATAAGTGGAATAGCAAACAAGGTAATTAATATAATTGGAAGTGGTAATGATGATTGGTAAAGTAATATAAAAATAATTAGTAAAAAAAGAGGATAGGTAAAAAGTAAAACAGCAAATAAAACTGAATCATAAAACACTGTGTTTTTTGTTACGCGTGCTACAAAACGACGTAAGGGAAAATAATACGGTGCTTGTAAATAATAAATGGCGCGCGCAAAAGCAAATCTTAGTTTGCGCGCCAAAGAATTATTAGCAGGTGGTACGATAGGTGTAATAATATTTTTATTGAGTAATGCAAATACGGTACTATTAAATTCCACACGATCCTTGGCGGTGATAATTGTTTTGCTATATTGAAAATCATTGAACACCACATTTACATACTTACCCACGCCATGAAAATTATCATATGCAATGCCTACAACATGAATGCTTGGAAATACGCCAAGCTCCTGGGTGCCCTGTAAAATTCGAGTGGTCCCTTTTTTAAAAGGTTGCAGTTCGTTCGTATTTAAACAAATACCTTCAATAAAAATTAATACCGCTTCGCCTTTGGCTAATAAATTTTTTGAAGCCACAAATGCATACTCATTTAAGTTCAAGAACTCTCTGCCCTCCCTTAATCTATAAACAGGAATCATATTTAAAAGGCCTAACAAATAGCGATGGTGTTTTTTTGTAAATACATCGCCTCTAGCTAAAAAATATACACGTCTACTGTATTGTGCACCAATGATTACAGCATCCAAAAAAGAATTGGGGTGGTTTGCAATGATTAATAATGACCCCTTAGTGTTTACTAGCGATTTGTTTTTAATGTAAATGTTTTTACAAAAAACATACAAAGCAGCACGAATCAATAATTTAAGGAGGTAAATCAAGGAGTTAAGTTTGTATAAATATAAAAAAACCGCACCATAAATGATGCGGTTGTACTTACTAACTAACTAAAAACAAAAACGCTTGACTATTTTGAAGCGGCAGCCTCAACATTAGCGGCTATTTTAGCCCTAATCTTAGCTTCTATTTCATTGGCCATTTCTGGATTGTCGTGTAATATTGTTTTTACTGAATCTCGGCCCTGTCCTAGTTTGTTGGCGTCATAACTAAACCAGCTTCCTGATTTTTGTATGATCTCTAATTCAACGCCCATATCAATAATTTCTCCAATCTTGCTAATTCCTTCGCCAAAAATAATTTCAAACTCAGCAGCTCTGAAAGGAGGCGCCACTTTATTTTTTACCACTTTCACTTTTACTCTATTTCCAATTGCTTCATCACCATCTTTAATTTGTGCCATTCTTCTTATATCTAAACG
>Ga0209107_10002141_pt1 | contig 11011 bp, 9 predicted proteins | sample LakErihyJuly2011_2_FD_187460 | JGI IMG/M metagenome (GOLD analysis project Ga0209107, IMG submission 187460) | Freshwater microbial communities from dead zone in Lake Erie, Canada - CCB hypolimnion July 2011 (SPAdes) (version 2) | ecosystem: Environmental > Aquatic > Freshwater > Lentic >... | reverse complement strand
AACTCCACTCTAGACTGCCATAAGTGTAAGATTTAGTGTATGAGAATTGTAGTTGCCGGCGGTGCAGGTTTTCTTGGCTCACATCTTGTAGACAGACTTATGGCTGAAAAACATGAAGTCGTAGTTATAGATAATTTGTACACCGGTGACAAGAGGAATATTCAAAAGCATCTATCCGACCCTTTATTTGAATTTATTCGGCACGATATAACTGAACCAATAAATATTGAGGCAGACCAAATATACAACCTTGCTTGCCCTGCGTCTCCTGTGCACTATCAAAAGCATCCTGTGGAGACAATCAAGACTTCTGTACTCGGGAGTATAAATCTTCTTGATTTAGCTCGAAGAAATGGTGCAACAGTCTTACAAGCCTCGACATCAGAAGTTTACGGTGACCCAACCGTTAGCCCCCAAAGTGAAACGTACCTGGGGAACGTTAACCCGATTGGAATCCGAGCTTGCTACGATGAGGGCAAAAGGGCGAGTGAGACACTCTTCTTTGACTATCACCGTCAGCATGGAGTTGCAATCAAAGTGGCTCGAATATTCAACACCTATGGCCCGCGAATGGATCTCCAAGACGGTAGAGTCGTAAGTAACTTCATAGTTCAAGCACTTCAGCACAATGATATTTCAATCTATGGTGACGGTAAACAAACGCGTTCATTCTGTTATGTAGACGATCTCATAGATGGACTAATTAGATTGATGCATTCTGAAGAGTCCGTCACTGGACCAATAAACCTTGGAAACCCCAATGAATTTACAATGATTAGTCTCGCAAATCTGATAATTGATATGACAAAATCTTCCTCATTACTCAACTACACCTCGCTCCCTGCAGACGATCCGAAGCAACGCAGACCGGATATTTCCAAGGCCATTGGACTCTTGGGATGGAAACCAAAAATTGAATTAGTTGAAGGACTACAAAAAACGATTAACGAGTTTTCGATTCGAATGAATCTATAAATAACTCTGAATCTGACTTCTCCAATAAGGCCACCATAACGGTGACATATTTCTTGGAGAAAAGCCTGGAATATTTAAAGGCAAATTACGGAACCCTTCCTTTGTCCAAGACTGGATCTCTAAATGAGGAATGCCTAAACCACTTAATTGTTCAGACCAAGGATTTTGTAAAACGATAGGAAAACTCCCCCTGTATAGAGCCTCCCAAAATCTGTGTGTGTCTAAGCCATTACCTCGAGGAGATGCAACAAATCTAAAACCACTTGACACTTCTGCATATTGGAGTGGAGTCAATCGCCCACGGCACACTTCAAGATCACTGGACTCATCTATCCAAGAACTTAGAAAAAAATCACGTTCTGGGCTGGTCGGCGAAAAAGGTCCAACCAAGACCTTGTCAACCTTGGATCTACCCACTAAATCTTCGCTAAACAAATTCAATAAGCCATTAGTCCCAAGCCTTATGTTCTCGATGCCAATTGGAAGTAAGCGAGAACTTGGACTTGAGTTGAGCAGATTTTGAGCAAACACTTGATTTACAGATTTTGGAATTCCACCCATCTCAATAAAGTCAAAATCTCTATCGCTATTGCCTAGCAAAAGAACTTTTGCGCTTATTAAATTTGAGTATTCTTCAAGAAATCTTTCAAGAAAGTGACTAGGGCAAAATATGACGCGTGCATCAGCGATTTCCTTGAGAGTGTGTGGCTTAGACCTATATTTTGGGGAATACATTTGTACATCTGCTTGATCAGCAAAAAGGTCACCGCTTAAGAAAGGACTAGAGTTACTCCTATAATAATAGAATCGTCTAGCGTACCTTGGAATATTTCTAGGCGCATTGTGCAGTTTCACAAAGAAAGATTAGTTGAAAAGAAGGAGAAATTCATGCATTTGGTGTTTGTTCATTTAGGCACCGCAAAGGCGAATCATCTCTACTTCAACATTAAGCGTGTGATTAATCTCTTTCCTGAATTGAAAGTAACTCTTATTTACAGCGAGACCAGTTTCATCAAAAAGTGGAATGACTTGCCTATTAATTTCTATAAGTACACAGAGAAAGAAGATACTTCACATATTCTTAATAACCTGGCCCATAATTCGAAATTTAGAATGAATTTTTGGCGGTATTCCATTGAAAGATTGTACGCACTAGCGGAGTGGCACTCAATTAATCCAGATCAAAAACTTCTTCATCTTGAATCAGATATTTTAATTATGCCGAATTTCCCAATTGAAAAGTTTGAAATGGTTGATCAGATCTCTTGGTGTTCTTTTAATCAGTCACATGATGTCGCTTCTATGATTTTATCACCCTCGATTACCGACACAAACTGGATGCTAAATGAACTGGAATTACTCTTAATCGAGGATTCAACCCTGACCGATATGACCGGGTTAAGAAAATTGAAAGAAAAGTTCCCAGATAGAGCTCGCTATCTAAATTCGGGAGAAGCAATCGCTTTCTTAGGCGGAGTTATTGATGCAGCACCATACGGAATGTGGCTGTGCGGAAGAGATCCCAGAAATCATAAAGGAGTTACAAGAAGATTTTTGGAGTTACCAGAAAGTGACATAAATCCAAATTGCGTGAGCTTTCACTACGGGTACAAAAGTCATTTGCGAATCAAGAAGAGTGAAGGGTCAGAGTTCTCACTCTTTAATCTTCATGTACATTCAAAGCAGCTGGCGATATTTAGGAATCACTGGCGATTAGTTATGCTCGCATACGCAATCACTTCAAGAATTCGATTTCCAAAATATTGGTTCTCTTTGACGGCATTTTCACAACTTGCATCTGATTCAGTCCATCGGAATGGAATAAAAGGATCATGGAAAGCTGTAAGGAAATTATTTGATTATAGATAAGTGTGAAAACTAAGAGAGCTAAAACGCCCAATATTTTTCTGTACTTCTTTTTCTATCTGGTCTGCAAGGTTAGATTCCCGCGGGATCCCCAAATTTGCCCACTTCAAAAGCTCAACTTTGTCACGGTGGTGATTGAAAAGGTATTGGCCATAAACTTCGTACTCAAGACAAAACGGTGATGAAGTATTTTGGAAATCATGATTAAGAACTAGCTCCAAAATTTCATCAGGAAAACTTTTGCCAGTTTTTTCGAACGCAAGGCGAAGATAACTCGGCTGCATTAGCATATGATGAGATACGAATGTGTATTCGGGATTAATTTCACCAATACCAACGGATGACAGAAATTCGTAATAAGAGAGATTGAATTCATCTGAGGGTGTCAAAATTTGATTGCCATTGTCTAAGATCCAGTTTCTATCATCCAATAAAACTGTATCCGCATCAACAATCAAAATTGCATCAAGATTAGAATTTAGAACAAATGAAACCTTAAGGAATTGCTGAAGAGCCCACCCAAACCTGTCCTGAAACCGCAATTTAAGCGCTTCCACTACCTCCTTTTTTATGTAGGAATCTTCACTAACTATTTCTACATTAGGTAAATTTGCCAAAAGTTCCTGGCAGTGTTTCAAATCTATGCTCGGCACAACGACGGATATCTTCACCGTAGACGACAAGGTTCGAAGAGAACGGACCGCAAAAGGGATAGACCATTGGAGCATTTCTAAGTCTTTACCTGCAGTGACGAACAGAACGCCCACAGATTTATTCACTGCGGATTGAGAAGAATTAGGCTCTAGGGGTAATCGGTTGGCCTGGATAAAGCGCCTAACTGGAAACAGGCTCTTTTTCCGAGCCCGTGCTAGAAAATTCCAACCGGTTGCAAGCGTCCAAAACACAAATCCAGGTCTCGTTGTCTTGGCTCGCTGAGATGCGATAAATTTTTTAAGCAATTAGTCCCCCAGTAAATCGATAGAATATAGTAATGAGCAAGAATTATGGTGTAATTCCTACTGTCAGGGCGCCCGGAGGTCAGTTTCCTTGAAAACGCTCATACTTGGATCAAGTGGGCAAAAAGGATCGTATCTCGGACCAATAGTACGCAAATCCGAATATGAAGTTGTCGGCGCCTCTCGAAATCTTGCTGGAGACAATACTTCTGTTTCTGTGCGAGCCCTAAGCGAAATACTCAAATTGGGCTCAACGGGTAGTTGTGTAACTGGCTCCGACGCACTCCACACAGTTGAAGACTTCTTTCTTGCAGATTGCGATCTAATTGGCATTCCAAACGGTCTAGATTTTGCTTATCAAGACTCAATCTTGGTACGTAAAGTTGAAAATGATGCGCTGATAGCTGATACGACAAAAGTAAGAGCTGAACTGCAATGGAGGCCTAAGTTTCAATTTAGAGAAATTGTTTTTGAAATACTAAAGAGTAAATGTGAGCGTGAAGGAATCGACTTTTCTTTATGAGCACGTCTCAAGTTAAAAATGCAACAATTATCGTCCCCATAAAAAATATGGCAGGAAAATTGACCAATCTAGAGAGTTGGCTCAGTACTGCGCTTCAACTTGAAATTGAAGTGATTCTGATACTCGACGGCTGTACGGACAAAACAGATGATGAACTTCGCCTTGCAGGATACTATTCTTATTCAAACTGTATCCCTATATATACAACCGATATTGGTCCTGGGATGGCAAGAAATTTAGGTCTCCAATACGCGAAGGGTGCCTGGGTATGTTTTTGGGACAGCGATGACATCGGAGACGTAAGGCAACTTCTTGAAGGAATCGCAATACTAGAAAAAAATAACTCTCAAGTCGGAATTGGCGGCTATCGAGTAGGTTTACAAGGATTTGATTCAAGCGAAGCTCAAATCAGATATTTCCCAGTTTACAATTCTCTCGATTTAGTGATCTTAAACCCAGGAATTTGGAGAATGATATTCAACCGGAGCCTACTGGTGAATTGTAAGTTTGGGAAAAGCCGTATGGGTGAAGATCAGGTCTTTCTAGCAAGCGCGTTAACAATGTCTCCCAAAATTTGGTTTTTTGATTTTAGTCTCTACACATACTTCAAAGGAATTCCTAACCAGTTAACCTCATTCAATATTGGTAAAGGTGAACTACTAACAAGCATTTCAGAAATCGGATCAGTTTTAATCGAATCAAAAGTTGAACACAGGAAGTATCTTTACGTGATGATTTTGCGGCTAAGTTTGACTCTATTGAGGCGCCACCCCTTTACGTTCACACAGTATGCATTCCCGCGGTTTGTAAGAATCCTGATTAAACCGCGTACCAATTCAATTTTCTCTTTTATCAGGGCCCTCGTCTTAATTGCTAGAAATATAGCGATAGGAGGGAAAAATTAAGAGAAATTATCTTTATCTCACAGGCGGATTAGGCAATCAGTTATTTCAACTGACTGCACTTGTTGCTCTTTCTGGAAAAAGGGAATTAGTAATCGATTACGCAAACGGTAGTCCTCGGGCTAATTACTCTGGTGTTCCGGACTCGTACGAATTTGATTTGCCAACAACTTCCTTGTCTCATCATGATTCAGTCTTCCCAAGACTTATTAAAAGAGCCATTGGGTATTGTTTAAGATCAAAGATTCAAGCCGCTAAGTTTGAAACAGTTCTACAACTTCCAAGAATCGCACAATTGATCACCAGTGTTATGATTAGTCTCAGCCTGAAGGAGCTGGTTTGGGTAAAAGTTTGTCATGGGGTTGGTTTTGATAACAAGATTAAAGAGAGCTGCGTGAATACCTTTTTTGTTGGGTATTTCCAAAGCTATAAATGGCTAGAATTGGCCGAAAGCAAGAATAATTTAGCTTTCAAGATTTCAAATCCATTGGATTCAGTGAAATTCTTTAGCGCGCTTGCGTTGATTGAAAACCCACTCGTAGTTCACGTGAGGTTAGGGGATTATTTAGATGAAGGGGGCTTCGGGACTCTGGAGCAAAGTTATTACCTGAAAGCAATAAGCAAGGCAATTGAATTAGGTGACTTTGGAAAGATTTGGATGTTTTCCGATGAGCCATTGGAGGCTATGAAGCGTCTTCCTAATAACCTAGAACTGGAAGTGAGGGTTATGCCTGCATTTGATGAGTCGCCCGCGACCGCATTGGAGGTCATGAGACTGGGTAAAGGATATGTAATTGCCAACTCCACATTCAGTTGGTGGGGTGCTTCGCTGAGTTACCAGCCAAATCCTGTAGTCATTTACCCTTACCCTTGGTTTAAGTCAATGGATACACCTCTGGATCTTGTACCACCAAATTGGTTGCCAATAAGTACTCTCTCGATGGGAACGTGATGTGAAGAGCCACAACGTAGGAATAGTTAAGAAGGCACTCACGCTTCTGAACCGTCGTGATCGAATTATCCTTTTGACTTCAACTGGGATTCAAATTTTCTTGAGCTTTCTAGATCTAGTGGGTATCGCACTTATAGGAGCTCTCGGTGCACTTTCTGTTAATGGTGTTCAGTCTAGGGCTCCAGGGAGCCGAGTTAGTCAGGTCTTAGAATTTCTACAGATTGACTCACTAGCTTTCCAGTCACAAGCCGCGATTCTAGCAATCCTTGCTAGCGTAATTCTTCTTTCGAGGACGTTATTGTCCATGTACTTCTCCCGTAGAGCCATGTTTTTCTTAAGTCGTCGAGGGGCAAAGATTTCCCTGAATTTGCTTTCCCGGCTGCTTAATCAAAATATTTTAGAAATAAATAGCAAGAGTACGCAATCAACAATTTATGCACTGACCTCTGGAGTTAGTTCACTTACACTCACAATTATTGGTGGGAGCATAAATCTTGTGGCGGACCTAGCATTACTGTCGGTCATGACCGTCGGTCTATTCATCGTCGATCCCGGACTGGCCCTAAGCACACTAATTTTATTCAGTTCGATACTTTTCATTCTCTATAAGATTCTGTATCTCCGAGTAAGGCGCTTGGGTGAAGCTGAGGCAAATCTGACTATCGATAGCAATAATAAGATTGCAGAAATCATGTCCTCATACAGGGAGAATGTCGCACGTGGCAGAAGAAATCACTACGTAAGATTAATTGGTTCTTATCGAGTTGAACTTGCTAAAACACAAGCTGAATTGAGTTTTCTTCCTAATGTAAGTAAATATGTAGTCGAATTTGCCACCGTCATAGGCGCTCTGTTTATCTGTGCTGTGCAGTTTAATTCTCAAGATGCAACTCACGCCATTGGGACACTTTCAGTATTTTTGGCAGCAGGAACTCGCATTGCTCCGGCAGTACTTAGAATTCAGCAGGCAGCTTTGACGTTTAAGGGTGCCTCTGGTTCTCTCAAACCAACTCTCGACTTAATTGATTCGTTAGAGAATGTGGAACCAATCAAGGACGATAATGTTGAATTTGATGATATTCATCGTGGTTTTAAGTCCACAGTCTCACTTAAAAATATTACTTTCTATTATCCCGGAAATAGTGAACCCGCTCTAGAGAATATTTCTCTAGAAGTAATCGAAGGAGAAACAATTGCGATTGTGGGTTCCTCGGGTGCGGGTAAAACAACACTTGTAGACTTAATTCTTGGAATACTTACACCAAATTCCGGATATGTTGAAGTTTCAGACACTAGTCCTCTTGACGCAATTTCAAAATGGCCTGGAGCAATCTCGTATGTGCCACAGGAAGTTTTTATGGCAAACGGATCTTTCTTAGATAATGTTGTTATGGGGTTCGATCCTAAACATGCAAATGTAGAAAACGTGAAGAATGCAATTCAATTAGCGCACCTAGACTCTCATATTGAGAACCAACCTGCTAATTTAGATACATTAATTGGTGAGCGAGGCACAGCTTTAAGTGGTGGACAAAGACAGAGGCTTGGCATCGCGCGTGCGTTGTACACCAAACCCAAACTACTCGTGTTAGATGAAGCAACAAGCGCACTTGATGGGAAAACAGAAGCCGACATATCTAATTCGATTCAAGGACTCCGGGGTAAAGTTACTCTTCTTGTGATTGCGCATAGGCTCTCCACAATCAAGAGTGCGGATCGAATTTACTACCTGGAGAAAGGTCGACTGGTTGCCATCGGTAGTTTCGACGAAGTCAGAGCGCAAATTCCAGACTTCGATCAGCAAGCCAAATTAATGGGTTTATAACGCACTAATTCTTAACTAATTCGCGCCAAAATCGCCCCAGTCTTATCTATCTCATCATCTAGTACCTGCGTATAAATCTTCATAGTGACCTTCGGATCTGAGTGGCCCATTAATTTCTGGGCAGTGGTTACGTGGATACCTTGAGTCTTTAAAAGATATGCATATGTATGTCGCAAAGAGTGAATATGGACTCCATGTGGATCCAGAACCTTTTTTAATGTCTTTGGTGACTTGGGGATTTGTACAAACTCACCAACTAGGGGCACTACACGATTGCCTGCCTGAGATTTTGTTGCTCCATGAATGGATTTATTTATATAAATTCGACCAGCTCGCACATCACTTTCAGTTAAAACTACTGCTTCACCCCAACGCAGACCATGCAGGGCTAAGAATTTAATTTCACGGTTGTAGTTTCCGAAATCTCCTTCGCGGACTTGCTCCCAAGTTAGAAATTTACGGGGAGGTACGTTAAGGCTGGGAGTTGTGACACCTTTTGCCGGTGAAAGTTCAATTACGCTGCGAGCAACAGCTTCGCGAAAAACACTTTTCAAAACAGCCAAGGTCATCAGTGCAGTTTGTGGCGGTAAAGTTCTTATTAAATCTTGAATTGTTTCACGCCGCACATCTTCCACGTGCATCGCACCAAGCACACCCTGAATATGGCAGCGGTACATCGATCTATAGTTCCCCCGAGTCTTTTCGCGCACAGGCAGAGACGAGATGACGCTCTGTGCGAATAGATCGAAGTTCAAAGTAGTGTCTCTTTCGATGAGATTCCTCTTCTCATATTTTGAGAACATCAAGCACCGTCCTCTTTATCGCTGGCATATATCAGTGGGGCAAAACATGGTAAAACGGTCTAATCGGACAGATTTGCTGGGGATTTCCCACCAAATTGCCTCATTTTGCTTTTGGGATATCCCTAGTAACTACTTTTGAAAAACCGAAACCCGGCTCCCTCCGTAGAGGGAACCGGGTAACGGTTCTAGATCTTTAAAAGATCGAGGCTAATTAAGCCTTGACCTTCTTCTGGATCTTGATTACTAGGTTGGTCAATGAAGTGATCTGGGCACGAAGTGCTGCGATCAATGTAGTGACCTGTGCTGATAGCTCAGCAACTGCATCTACGGCCTCTTGTGCCATAGATGTTGCTGCCTCTGCTGCCTCTGCTGCAGAAAGTGCTGCATCAGTAGCATCATTTGCTGCTGCTGTTGCCTCTTCTGCTGCAGCTGAAGCTGCATCTGCTGCGGCATTTGTCACTGTAACTGTTACTGACATTGCTGGTTTAGGAGCAGTTGAAGTAACTACGTGATCAGTTGCAGTTCCTTCAGTACCTGTGATCAAAAGTGATCCGGTACCAACTGGAGCATAGAAGGTGTAAGTGGCTATTCCATCTTTAACTGTAACTGAGTCATTCGCTGGAAGTGTTGAGCCTTGTACTGCAAGGTTTGTTGTCAAACCTGTTGAGCTTAGGAGTGAATATGTTCCGTCCGCTAGTGACTGACCTGTAGCAGTTTTAGCTGTCAGTGTGACAGTTACCTTCTCGCCTGGTCCGTAAGAGGCTGCACTTGTTGTTAATACAACAGTCTTTGCAGTCTTTTCTGTGATGTTTACATCAACAGTCTTTGTAATGGTCGCATCGGTGCATGCAGATGTATTACATACCTTGATGCTGGTCTTTCCGACTTTTACACCAGTTACGTAAAGTATTCCGGCTGCGCCGCTTGTGACTGTTGCAATTGTTGTATCAGCAGATACACCATAGACAGTTGGAGCAGCTGTTGCTGCACCGTCAACATCTGCACCTGTTACGGTGATTGTTGCTGAGTCTGAAGCGCCAGTACCGAATGCACTCTTAGAAACTACTGCTGTTGGGTATGAAGCAACTGCGCCAACGAAGTTAATCGTCTTTGTAGCTAGCGTCACTCCGTTAGCAGAGATTGTAAGAGTTGCTGCGCCATTCTTGCCTGAATAGGCAATACCGAATGAACGCTGTAGGTAACTTGCCTGTGCTTCAGTCTCTGTGTATGAACTTCCAACAACTAGGCCGGAAGGACCATAAACAATGTAACCAATTGGAGAGATTGAAGCGGTCACCTTTACGCCTGGAGCGTTGTAGTAATTAGTTGCGCTTGGGCATACTTGGTATTCTGCAGCAGAACAAGTTCCACCCGCAATATGCTGCGTGGCACCCTTCCAGGTTGAAGTTGTAATTGAGTCGGTATTGGCAAGAATTACGCCAACGTTTGCTACCTGTGTACCAATTGACATTCCACTTGTTGAGGCAGTTACAGAGCTCACGTTTGATGCATTCGCATCTTCAGTGACAATATGCCCTGCAAGACCTGTAATCAAGGTTTCAGTTGTTCTGAATGTAGATGTTGTGGTGTCAGTCGCTACATAAGGGAAGCCGGAGCCATTTTTATACAGTGCACCGGCAACAGCAGAATATGCATCAGGATAAGCCACGGCACCTGAGCGCATGTAAACACGTGAACCAGTTGCTGTTGGTGCAGCAGGTGCTGCAACAGTAACTGTCCAGTCTTTAGCAAGTGCTAGTACTGGGTTACCAGTGCCGTTTGTTGGTGTAACACGGATTACGTATTCACCAGAAACAACAGCTGTCAATGACAACTTGAAGTGTGCAGTCACTGCAGTGCTTGCTGCGACTGAACCTGTTGCTGCCACTAAACCTGATGCTGACTTGTTTGGTGATCCAGCATCTACATATGTTGCATCAGCGAATGCTGCAAAACTTGGCAGAGCCGAGTTTCCATCTGGGTACTTAACAAAAGTTGCAGTCGCTGTGACTGTATCTGATGTCGCTGTTGAGAGATACTTCTGTGTTACTACCACTGAAGTTGCAACGCCGATTGTTGCCGTTGATGTAGCACTTGCCAGGGTAAGTGAATCACCCATCGGTGCCGCGCTTGAAGGTGCTGACGCAAGAACGCCAAGACCCAAAGCTGCAACTGCAACAAGCGCGGTGCGCTTGAAAGCTGTCTTTGT
>Ga0209107_10002139_pt1 | contig 11018 bp, 8 predicted proteins | sample LakErihyJuly2011_2_FD_187460 | JGI IMG/M metagenome (GOLD analysis project Ga0209107, IMG submission 187460) | Freshwater microbial communities from dead zone in Lake Erie, Canada - CCB hypolimnion July 2011 (SPAdes) (version 2) | ecosystem: Environmental > Aquatic > Freshwater > Lentic >... | reverse complement strand
CAGTTCGGGCGGACGGTGCACTGAGGCGCTGACACGCCCCGTTGCCATTCCCCACGGCGCCCCCCGTGTGGTCCACCCTTCAGGGGGATGGCCGCACGGGGGGCGCTTGTCTATGGTGCTGGCTCCAACCACCATTCACAAGGGAACACCGTGAGCCAGAACCTGATTTCACTCGACCTCAGCGAGGCCGAGCTTGCCGACATCGACACCGCCCTCGGCACACTGGAGGCCAGGCTGGGCGGCCTGATCGACCTCAGTGCCCTGGAGCGCCGCTCCTTGCCCAAGATGGGCGACAAGTCCGAGGCGTTTTGCCGCCAGACCCTGAACCTGCTCGCGCAGAACCCCCAGCTCGTGCCGCCCGGCCTGGGTCTGGACGACGCGCGCCGCGACCTGGCCCATTTGGACGTGCTGCGCAGCCGCACCAACCGCCTGCGCCAGCTGGTGGGCCGAGCGGAAGACTCGGAGATCGCACTCGGCAGCGACGTCATGCGGGTGGCGCTGGAGGGCTATGCGCTCTTGAAGCTCATGGGCAAGGGTTCCGGCCTCGAAACCCTGCGCCAGGACATCGGCGCCCGCTTCGGACGCCGCGCCTCCCGAGCGAAAAGCCCCGCCAGCGCACCTTGAAGGTGCGTGGGTGCAGCTCCGAGCTCGGCGGCCCGAGCAAAAAGCTCGGTGCACGCACCTCCGAGCTGCGCGGGCCGAGCTTTGAGCTCCGACGGCCGAGCTATTTTCTCCGTGCATGCACCTTTCAGGTGCGTGTGCCGAGCTCGGAGCTCCGTGCGCCGAGTGATTTGCTCGGCGTGCGCACCTTGGAGGTGCGTGAACGCGGATCAGAACTCGGCGCGTGCGCTCAGGTGCTCGGCGCGTCAGGCGATGTCCGCCGCGCCAGCCGCATCGTCTCCCCCACCGCCAGCACGGCGAAACGCTCCGCCGGGATCTCTGCAGCGCGCAAGGCCCTGGCCAGCGCCCGCGGTGGCTCGTCCAGCGCCTCGTCGGTGAGCTGGAAGGTGCCCCAGTGCACCGACAGGGCGCGTTGGCAGCCCAGGTCCTGGAAGATCTGCACCGCCTCCTCGGGGTTGCAGTGCTGGTCCTTCATGAACCAGCGCGGCTCGTAAGCGCCGATCGGCAGCAGGGCGAGGTCGAAGCCGGCGCCGTGCTCGGGCGTGTGCTCGCGCGCGAAGTGCCGGCGGATGTCGGCAAAGTCTTTCGAGTAGGCCGTGTCGCCTGCGAAAAACAGGTGGCAGTCGGGCGACAGCACCGCGAAGCCGCCCCACAGGCTGCGCAGCGCGTCGGTGGCCGTGCGGGCCGACCAGTGCTGCGCGGGCGTCAGCGTCACCGGGATGCGGGCGTGCGCCGCGTGCAGGCTGTTGGCCTCCAGCACATGGCTGTCCCACCAGTCCAGCTCGACCACCCGGTGCATGCCGCGCCGCGCGAACCAGGCTTTGTGGCCCAGCGGGCAGATCACCAGGGGCATGCCGCCGGGCTGTTGCGCCAGAGCCCGCATCGAGCCTTCGTCGAGGTGGTCGTAGTGGTTGTGTGACAGCAGCACCACGTCGATGCGTGGCAGCTGGGCCAGCGTCAGCCCGGGCGGCGTGTGGCGCTTGGGGCCGGCCCATTGCACCGGGAAGCAGCGATCGGAGAACACCGGGTCGGTCAGGATGTTGAGCCCGCCGATCTGCGCCAGCACCGTGATGTGGCCGATCCAGGTGGCCGCCGGCTGCATGGCCAGGCCGGCTTGGGCATTGGTGTGGACGAAGTCCAGCTCAGGGGCCACCACGGGAACAGGCTCGGTGAGGGCCCGGGGGTGGCCGGCGCGCCAGGCCTGCCAGCGCCAGCGCAGGATCTCGTGCCACTTCTTGCCCCGAAAGGACATGTAGGTGTTCTGGAAACCGTCGGGGCGGTGGTGCTGGCGGGACGGGTCGAAGTGGGGGTTCTTCATGGGTGCCCATCTTAGGGCCCCAGGGTGGGCGGGGCCTCAGGCGGCCGGATCCTCAGGCCCGCAAGGCGAAGGCTTCGACCAGGGAGCGCCGCACGCGCTTGTAGTTCTCCCAGTCGAAGTTCTTTAGGAAGTCGATGGCCGTCTCGGCGCCCAGCCGGAACAGCTTCAGCTTGGTGTCGCGCTGCATGCCGAAGTCCAGCCAGCTGATCTTGCCTGTGTCGATGTAGGCCACCAAGTGCGTGTAGTCCGGGTTGTGCTTGATGAACTCGTTGTCCATCGCGTGGCGGGCCGTGTTGAAGGCGCCGCCGATCACGCTGGGCAGGCCCTTGATCTCGATGTTGTGCTCGTCCCACTGCAGCTTGACGCCCAGGGTGGGGCGCAGCGGCACGCGGCTGGTGTTGTGGAAGGCGTCGATGGGGAAGTTCGACAGCACGCCACCGTCGACGAAGTGGTGGGTCTTGGGCAGGAAGTCGCCCTGGTAGCAGCGCTCGGGCCACTCGGTGTGCTCCTTCCACAAGGCGCGCGTGGCCTCATCGCAGGGGCGGGACGGCAGCTGGAAGGTGGCGAAGAAGCCGGGGATGGACATCGAGGCGCGCGCGAAGTCGGCCACATTGACCCCGTTGGGCTGGTCCCAGTAGAGCGCGGTCATCTGTGGCAGGTAGACCTTGGTTTCGGTGGAGATGTCGGCCGTCACCACGCAGAGCTGGTCGCGTTGCTGGCGCACCAGGTAGTGCCGAACGCCGCGGATGTCTTCCCACAGGGGGGCGTCTTTGGGCAGGCTGCGGAAGTCTTCGGGGTCGGCGCTGTCGCGCACGCGCAGCGGGGGCAGGGTGTTCATGCGCTCGCGCAGCGCACCCACGGTCATGGGCTGGCCCTGGTTCATGCCCCGCAGCAGGCTGTCCATCCAGCGGTGGAAGACCACGCCGCGGTTGAGCGCATGGATCTCGCTGAGGTTGTCGAGCACCTGGGTGGTTTTCCAGACCTTGCGCAAGGTGCTGGCATCGCCATCGAGCCAGGCTTGCAGCGCCTCCATGGCGTCGCTGTCGCCGTCCTTGCGGCCATCGACGAACTCGGCCATCGGCATGTTGGCCAGGGCCGCGATCAGCTTGTCCACGCGCGGCTGGGCCGGGGTGTTGGCCGCGGCCAGGGCGATGGCCGAGATGGCGCCCGCCGAGGTGCCGCCGATGCCGATGAAGCGCAGGCCGGCCGACTCCAGCACGTGCAGGTAGCCCAGCAGGGCCAGGCCCAGGGTGCCGCCACCCTCCATGACCAGGTCGATGTACTGGTGGCCATCGGCGTCAACCAGGTCGCTGTAGTCCTTGGCGCGAAGCTGCAGGATGTCGCCGTGCAGGTCGTCGATGTGCTGCAGGAAATCGGCGGCGGTGACGGGCAGGTTGGGTGTGTTCATGGCGGTGTCCCCGTGGGCTGGATGTGGTGCCCGACGGTACGCCAGCGCCTCCGGATGGCCCATCCCTATGCCGTGGGGGCCCAGGCCCACATGCTTGTCACACAGCCATGAAAAAGCCCCGCACGGGGCGGGGCTCTGGGTTGCGCGGGGGGCGCTGTGGCGTGCTGTGAGCTCAGGTCAGGCCACGTTCACAGGGATCTTGCCGATCTTGGCCTGCCACAGCTTCGGGCCTTCGATGTGGGCGCTGGTGCCACCCGAATCGACGGCCACCGTCACCGGCATGTCGACCACGTCGAACTCGTAGATGGCTTCCATGCCGAGGTCCTCGAAACCCACGACCTTGGCGCCCTTGATGGCCTTGGAGACCAGGTAGGCCGAGCCGCCCACGGCCATCAGGTAGGCCGACTTGTGCTTCTTGATGGACTCGATGGCGACCGGGCCGCGCTCGGCCTTGCCGATCATGGAGATCAGGCCGGTCTGCGCCAGCATCATGTCGGTGAACTTGTCCATGCGGGTGGCGGTGGTGGGGCCGGCCGGGCCGACCACCTCGTCACGCACCGGGTCCACCGGGCCGACGTAATAGATCACACGGTTGGTGAAATCCACGGGCAGCTTCTCGCCCTTGGCCAGCATGTCCTGGATGCGCTTGTGCGCGGCGTCGCGGCCGGTCAGCATCTTGCCGTTGAGCAGCAGGGTCTGGCCTGGCTTCCAGCTGGCGACTTCGTCCTTGGTCAAGGTGTTCAGGTCGATGCGCTTGGACTTGTTGTAGTCGGGCGCCCAGTGCACGTCGGGCCACAGGTCCAGGCTGGGCGGGTCGAGGTAGACAGGGCCGGAGCCGTCCATCACGAAGTGGGCGTGGCGGGTGGCCGCGCAGTTCGGGATCATGGCGATCGGCTTGCTGGCCGCGTGCGTGGGCCAGGTCTTGATCTTGACGTCGAGCACGGTGGTCAGGCCACCCAGGCCTTGCGCGCCGATGCCCAGGGCGTTGACCTTCTCGTACAGCTCGATGCGCATCTCTTCGAGCTTGTTTTGCGGGCCGCGTTCCAGCAACTCGTACATGTCGATGTCGTCCATCAACGATTCTTTGGCCAGCAGTGCGGCCTTCTCGGCGGTGCCGCCGACGCCGATGCCCAGCATGCCGGGCGGGCACCAGCCAGCGCCCATGGTCGGCACGGTTTTCAGCACCCAGTCGACGATGTTGTCGGACGGGTTGAGCATGTAGACCTTGGACTTGTTCTCCGAGCCACCGCCCTTGGCGGCGACGGTCACGTCCACCTTGTCGCCGGGCACCAGCTCCATGAAGACCACGGCGGGCGTGTTGTCCTTGGTGTTCTTGCGCTCGAAGATCGGGTCGCTCAGCACCGAGGCGCGCAGCTTGTTGTCCGGGTTGTTGTAGCCACGGCGCACGCCTTCGTCGACGGCTTCCTGGATGCTCTTGTTGCCAAAGCCTTCCCACTTCACGCCCATCCCGATCTTCAGGAAGACGTTGACGATGCCGGTGTCCTGGCAGATGGGGCGGTGGCCTTCGGCGCACATGCGCGAGTTGGTCAGGATCTGGGCGATCGCGTCCTTGGCTGCAGGCGATTCTTCGCGCTCGTAGGCACGGGCCAGGTGGGCGATGTAATCGGCCGGGTGGTAGTAGCTGATGTACTGCAGGGCAGCGGCGACGGATTCGACGAGGTCGTCGTGGCGGATGGTCGTCATGGTGGGCAAGCGGGTAGGTTGCGGGACGGGTGCGAGTGTATGCCTGTGCGGGCTCAGTGTGGCTTGTCGTGATCGCTGGGGCCGTGCGGCGGGTGGATCAGTCGGTCGGTGTAGGCAATCGCCATGGCCGACAGCAGGAAGGCGACGTGGATGACCGTTTGCGCGATCAGCGCCTTCTCGGAGTAGTTCTCCGCGTTGATGAAGGTCTTGAGCAGGTGGATGGACGAGATGCCGATGATGGCCGTGCCCAGCTTGACCTTGAGCACCGAGGCATTGACCTGGTCCAGCCATTCCGGTTGGTCAGGGTGGCCATCCAGGCCCATGCGCGACACGAAGGTCTCGTACCCGCCCACGATCACCATGATCAGCAGGTTGGAGATCATCACCACGTCGATCAAACCCAGCACCACCAGCATGATGGTGGTTTCGGTCAGGTGGGTGGGCGGGTGATCGCTCTGTTGTCCGGAGGCTTCAAAAATGGCGCGCAAGGCATCCGGATTGCCGAAAGCGGCTTCCACCAGGTGAACCAGCTCAACCCAGAAGTGAAAGACATACACCGCCTGCGCCAGGATCAGACCGAGATACAGCGGCAATTGCAGCCATCTGCTGGCAAAGATGAAATTCGACAGCGCGTTGGGTTTGGAGGGTTTCTTGAGGTTGGTCATGGTGTGTTCGGGATAGTCCGTAGCAACAAATTCTAGAGTTGGGAGCATGGTCTTGGGTTGGCAGGGTCTCCATGCATGATGTGATCACCTTGCCAGTTAGACCCGCTGGCGTCACAAGCGCTGGTTTTCAGGAGCATGGCCATGTCTGGCACCCAACAAACCGCACCCACTTCCATCCTTTACCCCGTCCCCGCCGCGTTCGCGCAATCCGCACACATCGGCAGCCGCGAAGCGTATGACAAGCTGTGCCAGGAGGCCCAGCAAGACCACACAGCTTACTGGGGTCGCCTGGCGCGCGAATTCCTCAGCTGGCACCAACCTTTCACCCAAACCCTCGACGAGAGCCAGGCGCCGTTCTACAAGTGGTTCGAGGATGGCCTGCTGAACGCATCCTACAACTGCCTGGACCGCCAGATCGAAGCAGGACTGGGCGACAAGACCGCCATCATCTTCGAAGCCGACGACGGCAAGGTCAGCCATGTTTCCTACAAGGAACTGCTGGCCCGCGTCAGCCGCCTGGCCAACGCCCTGAAGGTGCAAGGCGTCAAAAAGGGCGACCGCGTCGTTCTGTATTTGCCCATGTCCGTCGAAGGCGTGGTGGCCATGCAGGCCTGTGCCCGCATCGGTGCGACCCACTCGGTGGTGTTCGGCGGTTTCTCGGCCCAGAGCCTGCGCGACCGCATCGAGGATGCCGGCGCCGTCATGGTCATCACGGCCGACGAGCAAGTGCGCGGTGGCAAGACCCTGCCCCTGAAGGCCATCGTCGACGAGGCCCTGACCCTGGGTGGCTGCGACAGCATCCGCCAGGTCATCGTGTTCCAGCGCACCGGCGGCAAGGTGGCCTTCCAGGCCGGCCGCGACCTGTGGATGCACGAGTTGACGACAGCCCAGTCCGACGTCTGCGCCCCGGAGTGGGTCAGCGCCGAGCACCCCCTGTTCCTGCTCTACACCTCGGGCTCCACCGGCAAGCCCAAGGGCGTGCAGCACAGCACGGGCGGCTACCTGCTGCACGCGGCCGTGACCATGAAGTGGACCTTCGACTACAAGCCCGACGACGTGTTCTGGTGCACGGCCGACATCGGTTGGGTCACCGGCCACACCTACGTGGCCTACGGCCCGCTGGCCAATGGCGGCACCCAGGTGGTGTTCGAAGGCGTGCCCACCTACCCGGACGCCGCCCGCTTCTGGCGCATGATCGAGGCCCACAAGGTGTCGATTTTCTACACCGCGCCCACGGCCATCCGCGCCCTGATCAAGGCCGCCGAGTCCGACACGAAGGTGCACCCGCGCAATTTCGACCTGAGCAGCCTGCGCCTGCTGGGCACGGTGGGCGAGCCCATCAACCCGGCCGCCTGGGAGTGGTACCACCGTGAAATCGGTGGCGGCAAGTGCCCCATCGTGGACACCTTCTGGCAGACCGAAACCGGTGGCCACATGATCACGCCGCTGCCTGGCGCCCACGCCCTGACGCCTGGCTCCTGCACGCTGCCCTTCCCGGGCATCGACGCGGCCATCGTGGACGAAACCGGCAAGGAAGTGCCCTGGGGCCAAGGCGGCCTGCTGGTCGTGCGCAAGCCCTGGCCGTCCATGATCCGCACCATCTGGGGCGACGCTGAGCGCTTCCAGAAGTCGTACTATCCGCCCGACTTCGGCGGCAAGTACTACCTGGCGGGCGACGGTGCCATCCGCGACGCGCACACCGGCTACTTCACCATCACCGGCCGCATCGACGATGTGCTGAACGTGTCGGGCCACCGCATGGGCACGATGGAGATCGAATCGGCGCTGGTGTCGCACCCCCTGGTGGCCGAAGCCGCCGTGGTGGGCCGCCCCGACGACCTCACCGGCGAGGCCATCTGCGCCTTCGTGGTGCTCAAGCGTCCGCGGCCGGAAGGGGAGGAGGCCAAGCAGATCGCCAACGAGCTGCGCAACCACGTTGGCCAGGAGATCGGCCCGATCGCGAAACCGAAGGACATCCGCTTCGGCGACAACCTGCCCAAGACCCGCTCCGGCAAGATCATGCGCCGCCTGCTGCGCGTGGTGGCCAAGGGCGAGGACGTCACCCAGGACACCTCGACGCTGGAGAATCCAGCCATCCTGGACCAGCTCTCCCAGCGCAACTGAGCGCGCTGACATTCTCCGTCGCTATACCCTGGATGGAGAATGTTCATCGGTCTTATATAAGGGCTGACATGAGAGCCCTCGGAAAACCCGCCGCTCACCCCGGCGGGTTTTCTTTTGGGTGTGACAAAGCGGGCTTGTGTCAGAACGGGACAGTTTCTCGCGCTTGGGATTTGACAACATTGATTGCCAATTTTCAGGCCTCGGGTTAACCATGGCTGGGACATTCACTTTTCGCGTCATGTTGGCGTTCCCCCTCATGGCAAGACGGGTTCATACCCCTTAAATTAAGGGGGTGACTGCGCCACAAGTGCGGTCCTACATCGCAATGACGAGGAGCTTTTTAAAATGGCAAATACCAGCGTATCGACTGCACCGATGACCGCTGAGGAAAAGAAGGTGATTTTCGCCTCCAGCCTCGGTACGGTTTTCGAGTGGTATGACTTCTACCTTTACGGATCCTTGGCGGCCATCATCGCCAAGCAGTTTTTTGCCGGTCTTGATCCGACATCGGCATTCATTTTCGCGCTGCTGGCATTCGCAGCCGGTTTCATCGTTCGCCCCTTCGGCGCGCTGGTGTTTGGTCGCCTTGGCGACATGATCGGCCGGAAGTACACCTTCTTGGTCACCATCCTCCTGATGGGCGCGTCCACGTTCATCGTGGGCATCCTGCCGAACTACGCATCCATCGGTGTGGCCGCGCCCATCATTTTGATCGTGCTGCGCCTGCTGCAAGGCCTGGCGCTGGGCGGTGAGTATGGCGGTGCCGCCACTTACGTGGCCGAACACGCGCCGCACGGCCGCCGCGGTGCCTACACCGCCTGGATCCAGACCACGGCCACGCTGGGTCTGTTCCTGTCGCTGCTGGTCATCCTGGGCACCCGCACCGCCATCGGTGAAGACGCCTTCCAGGAATGGGGCTGGCGCGTGCCGTTCATCGTGTCGCTCGCACTGCTGGGCATCAGCGTGTGGATCCGACTGAGCATGAACGAGTCGCCCGCCTTCAAGAAGATGAAGGCCGAAGGCAAGACCTCCAAGGCCCCGCTGACCGAGTCCTTCGGCCAGTGGAAGAACCTGAAGATCGTGATCCTGGCCCTGTTCGGTCTGGTCGCGGGCCAGGCCGTGGTCTGGTACACCGGCCAGTTCTATGCGCTGTTCTTCCTGACGCAGGCCCTCAAGGTCGATGGCGCCACGGCGAACATCCTGGTGGCCATCTCGCTGCTGATTGGCACCCCGTTCTTCGTGGTGTTCGGCACCCTGTCGGACAAGATCGGCCGCAAGCCCATCATCCTGGTGGGTTGCCTGGTCGCTGCGCTGACCTACTTCCCGCTGTTCAAGGCGCTGACGGTCTATGCCAACCCCGACCTGGCCAAGGCCCAGGCATCGGCCCCGGTGACGCTGGTGTCGGACTCTTCGGAGTGCTCCTTCCAGTTCAACCCGACTGGCACCGCCAAGTTCACCAGCTCGTGTGACGTGGCCAAGCAACTGCTGGCCGCCAACTCGGTGAACTACGAGAACGTCGAAGGCCCCAAGGGTTCGATCGCCGTGGTCAAGGTGGGTGACGTGGCCATCAACAGCTACGCCGTCAACAAGGTGAGCGAAGCCGATGTGCCAGCCGCCAAGGAAGCCGCCACGAAGGCCAAGGACGCTGCCCTCAAGAAGGTGGACGACCTGAAGGCCGCCGGTGACACCGGTGCCGAGGCCGCCACCAAGCTGAAGGACGCCGAGAAGGCCGCCAAGGACGCCACCGCTGCCTTGGCTGCATTCGACAAGGACGCCAAGGCTGCTGCGACCAAGGTCATCGACGGTCAGTTCAAGAAGGCGGTCAACACTGAGCTCAAGAAAGCTGGCTACCCTGCCAAGGCCGATCCGGCCAAGCTGAACAAGCCGATGATCGTGGCCATCCTGACCCTGCTGGTGATCTACGTGACCATGGTGTACGGCCCGATCGCGGCGATGCTGGTGGAGATGTTCCCGACCCGCATCCGCTACACCTCGATGTCCCTGCCGTACCACATCGGCAACGGCTGGTTCGGTGGCCTGCTGCCGACCACGGCCTTCGCCATCGTGGCGCAGACGGGCAACATCTACAACGGCCTGTGGTACCCGATCATCATCGCCTCCCTCACCTTCGTGATCGGCCTGCTGTTCGTCAAGGAAACCAAGGACGTGGACATCTACGCTGGCGACTGAGTCTCAGGCCTCGCTTGAGCAAGGGTCGGGGCCACAAGCCCTGGCCCGTCAGCGCCAGACGCTGCCCCCCGACACCCCGACAGGTTCGCGCCTGCCGGGGTGTTGTCATTTGTGACATGTGCGGGCATGCGCGGGCATGTGCGCCGGGGGCGGGTGGTTTATAAACACAGACGGGGTGTCGGCATTGACGGCCCCACAGCAGGAGCGCGCACATGTGGTTGGTGGCAGTGGGGGTGTTGGTGTTGGTGTTGAACTTCGCCGGGGTGGGCGCCGTGGGGCGGCTGGTCTGGTGGGGAGACGCCTGGATCATGCTGGCGCCTTTTGGCCTGGCGGCGCTGTGGTGGTTCATCGCCGACAGCACGGGGCACACCCAGCGCAAGGCCATGGCCAAGATGGACGCGAGGAAAGAGTCCCGCCGCGTCAAGAACATGGAGGCGCTCGGCCTGCGCAAACCCGGACAGAAGTCAGGGCAGGGCCGCAAGCGCTGACCTGGTCGGGGCTGCCGGGATAAAATCAGCGATTCCTCGCGATTGAATTTCCGGAGCCTTCCATGCCTCAGTACCGTTCCCGCACTTCCACCGCTGGCCGCAACATGGCCGGCGCGCGCGCCCTGTGGCGTGCCACCGGCATGAAGGATGGTGACTTCGAGAAACCTATCATCGCCATTGCCAACAGCTTCACGCAGTTCGTGCCCGGCCACGTCCACCTCAAGGACCTGGGCCAATTGGTGGCCCGTGAGATCGAAGCCGCCGGCGGCGTGGCCAAGGAATTCAACACGATCGCCGTGGACGACGGCATCGCCATGGGCCACGGCGGCATGCTGTACTCGCTGCCTTCGCGCGACCTGATCGCCGACAGCGTGGAGTACATGGTCAACGCCCACACGGCCGACGCGCTGGTGTGCATCTCCAACTGCGACAAGATCACCCCGGGCATGCTGATGGCCGCGCTGCGCCTGAACATCCCCGTGGTGTTCGTTTCGGGCGGC
>Ga0209107_10002136_pt1 | contig 11022 bp, 6 predicted proteins | sample LakErihyJuly2011_2_FD_187460 | JGI IMG/M metagenome (GOLD analysis project Ga0209107, IMG submission 187460) | Freshwater microbial communities from dead zone in Lake Erie, Canada - CCB hypolimnion July 2011 (SPAdes) (version 2) | ecosystem: Environmental > Aquatic > Freshwater > Lentic >... | reverse complement strand
CACAGATTGAGATGATTCGTTATTACGATAAAGACCAATCTATAATTTATGTTCCGCGTAGAGATAATCTAGTTCTTTCTCAGGCTGCTAATCCGCTTGGTAAGATGATGGTTGTTGTAGCACGTAAGCCATCTATTGATGGTGAAATGCGTGGACAGTTTGATGACGTACTTGGTATTCAATTACTGCGCAACCGATTTGCATTACTTGCAATGGAAGCAGCAGAGAAGTCAGTACAGGCACCAATTGTTCTACCACAAGATGTACAAGAACTACAACTTGGTGGTGATGCGGTTATCCGCACAGCCAACCCAGCAGGCGTACGCCGTGTAGAACTTACTCTACCGCAGGGTGCATTTACTGAACAAACAATTCTTAATCAAGAACTACGTGTTGGTTCGCGTTATCCTGAATCTCGTACTGGAAACATAGATGCTTCTATTGTTACTGGTCAAGGAGTACAGGCTCTTATGGGAGCCTTTGATACGCAGGTTAAATCTGCGCAAGCAATTTTTGCTGCAACACTTAGGGACATTATTAGTATTTGCTTTAATGTAGATGAAGTAATTTACCCAGAAGAAAAAACAATTCGTGGAGTAGATTCGGGTTCACCTTATGAAGTTACTTACAAGCCAACCAAGGACATCAAGAATGATTATTCTGCTGATGTCCGTTACGGCATGCTTGCTGGTCTTAATCCAGCACAAGGTCTTATCTTTATGCTTCAAGCACTTGGAGGAAAACTCATCAGCCGAGATATGGCTATGAGAGAACTACCATTTACAGTTAACGTAACACAAGAATTAGAAAAGATTGAAATTGAAGAAATGCGCTCTGCGCTACTTGGTTCACTTACGGCATATACACAAGCAATTCCACAGATGGCTACTCAAGGTCAGGATGCTTCAGATGTTGTTCGTAAGATTGCTGCGGTAATAAAGGCTCGTCAAAAAGGACAAGCATTAGAGGACGCAATAGAAGCAACCTTTGCTCCGCAGCAACAGGTTCCTCCTGCTGGTGCACCAACTAATGCGGTTGAGCAAATGTCCCCTGCTCCCGAAGGTATGCCAGCAGGAGGTTCTCCAATGCTAGAGCAACCACAAGGTAGACCAGATTTACAAACAATGTTAAGCAGTTTAACTAGCGGTGGACAAGCAAGGTCAGCAGTAAGTACTACTAGAGAACGAGCAATTTAAGGAGTAATCATGGCGACACCTCGTAAAAGGACCACGAAGGTTAAAACAGTTGCTGATGAGAATTACTCAAAGTTAGACCAGTATGCAATTGAACTGCATGAGTTTTTTAAATCATTACGCAGAGCAGGATTTACAGTTGATAATGCTTTATATATTCTTTCTGCAAAACAAGCGTATCCTGAATGGATGCAAAACGTATCAATCGAAGATATTAGAAAACACATTGAAGATGAGGAAGATTAATGGTAGCCGCAGAAGTATCAGGACCAGCAGAACTTTCTAAACGCACAGACTTAGGCGTACTCAAGCAAAGCACACAGCCAGTGCAAGCATATACTGGTGGTGAGTATGGTAATAATAAAGATATGCGTACTCGACAAGGTGCGGCTAATATGGCTGGTAATCCTTTTCCATCATTTCCTAAAATAAACTCTATCGGTCTTGATGCTCCAACAGAAAGACCAGATGAACCTGGTACTGCTGGCATTGATATTGGACTAGGTGGCGGTTCAGAGTTAATGATGGACCGACCAACTTCTAAACCAAGTCTTGCAAACACTTTACAAAAATTAGCAATGTTTGATGATACTGGCGAAGCAGAACTTATTTATCAAACTTACAATAGATAGGGGCAACAACGGTAATGCGAGTTCTTAAACCAATAGTTGCTGAAACTCTACCTAATCTTTACAGTGCAGCATCACGTGCAAATCTTGCACCAGGGGAACAAAATCAAATTGAACAGATGAGTTGGGCTGTAAAAAAGAATAAAGAATTATCACGCATGAATAAAGAGTCTGCTCGCTTAGAGTATGAGCGTCTATCTCCTAACGTGCAAGAAGGATTAAAGTATTTCTTTGGTAATGCTGACTATATGATTGAGCCACCAGACTTTAGTGACCGTCTTGTTGGTGCATTAAAGACTGTTGGTAAAGTTGCGGCTAGTCCTTTAATTGGATTATTTAAGGTTGCTGGTGCGTATACACGTGCAATTAACACACCTTATCTTGTTTATAAGCAAGCACAGCAAGGTGAATCTATCTTTGATGTTCAGGTCTGGAAAGATGGCTGGGATGGTCGTGACTTATATGACAATGCTGCCCTTAAAGAAGCAGTAGATAGATTTGGCAAAGAAAAAATATACGTTGCGCAAGGTTTATTAGAGGGTCGCAAGCCTGGTGAAATCTTAGAAGAGTACGGTCAGATGACACCCGAAATTGGCAGAGCGGTAGAAGAAGCATTTAATGACCCTGATTCTTTTAAGCAAGTACTAGATGCTGCTAAGTATGCACAGTTTAGCCCTGGTAGAGATATTGCTAGATTTTTTGACACTAAGCCACCTAAAAATGGTGGTCTTTCTGCTGATTATATTGATGGAACAACTAAAAATGTTTCAGGTGTAATTGATTTTATCTATCAACTTGCAATTGACCCACTTACTTGGATTACTGGTGGTACTAGCAAGGCTGCTACACGTGGTACACAGTTGGCAGAAGTAGTATTGAAGGCTGGACCTGATGTTGCTGGTGGAGTTAGAGAAGTATTTAAGAATAAAAGTGTTATTAAACTATGGGATGAGCAGTTTGGTCCAGAAATTAAGCGTCTTGCTGACGCTAAGGGTGCAGCAGAGAAATCAATTATTCGCCGTGAAATAGGTCAAAACTTTCCTGGGTATAATAATGACGAAGCGCTTGACTTTTTTGTTAAAAACAAAATGTTTACTGCACCTGCTGCAGAAGAAGTATTTGCTCAGGCAGATAATGTGCATTACTTATTGTCTGGTCGCTTAGATGGTGTTATCTATCGCCGTAATGGTGTAGTTACTGCTCGTAATGCTCGCAGATTTAGACAGGGTTACATAAATCGTCTAGATGCATTTGCTAATAGCAAGCGTTCTGCTGAGGCACTAGATAAACCAGGCGAAGACATTGTAAAAGAACTTACCAAGTCTGGCTTAGAATCAGATTTAGCGGTTAATCCCAATCTTAAAAACATTTTTGATGCTGAGAACGACATTAACAAATTGCGATTTAAAATTGGTCGCATGATGGCTCGTACTCCAGGTGGACAAAAGATTCTTACTGGCGAAAACGCAATTAAAACAATTGACACATTTCGTAACTATGCCCGTTTGACAATGAACCGCGATATGGCAGACTTTGTTGCACAGAAATTCTTGCAATCTACAGAGGCTGAGCAAATTGTAATCATCCGAAATGTTTACGGTACTATTATGCAACGTGCTGGTATTACAGATAAAAGAGTTATCGAAGAATACCTTAAGAAAACACATAATGGTCGTACTGGATTTACAACTACTGCCAGACAAGAGATTGACCCTGCTAATGCAGCCGTACTCAGCGATGATGTATACGATGTAATTAATGATGTGCCTATTGTTACTGGTTCATCTGGTATTCATGCATCCCAATTGGCTGGAGCAGTAGGTCCGTTGCCTCTTGCTGAGATAGCAATACAGGCACATGAGATTAAAACAAAGGGTAGCCTTATCAAGGCTGCTGGTGGTGCACTTGATAGTAAGTTTAGCAAGAACTATGTAGATTTCTGGTCTGTAGCAACTCTATTTCCACGTCTAGGTATTCGTTCTGCTATTGATGAATCAATGATGCATCTATTGACAGCACCTAGCAAAGACATATTAGGATTTATTCGTGGTAAAAGAGCGGGTCGTTCTGCTACTAGATACACAGGACAAAAAGGTTCCGAAACTTATATTACTAATCAATTAAGAAAATTATTTGGTAAAGAAAAGTTATCTGATTTTCTTAGTTTAGAAAAACGTAATGAACTGATTGCTAAACTTGCCAAAGAAGAAGGCGTTAGCCCAGCAGAATTAGACCACTTGCGTATTAATAGAGAGATTTTAGATAGACTTAGTATCTTTACTAGCAAGATGGACCCAGATGACCTTAAGTACTGGGAAGACGCAATGCTTTCTAACCCAGATATTTTACGTTCAATGGCTGATTCTACCGCTGCTCGTACAAGCGGTACTGGTCAATTTGATGAAGTGTTTACAAACGAACAAATTAACGTAAGTAATCTTACTTCTGCTATTAATGCAATAGGTAAAGAGGCTAGTGGTAAGGGTCTTAAAAAGGGTAACAAGTGGAGTGAACTTGATGTCGCTAAACTTATAGCAGCAAATCCTAAGTATCTAACTCTTGCCCATTATGATAACTGGTACATTCGTTTTGCTGCGCCAACAAATCATGGTAAGAACTATGGTGTGTATTCAGCACCTGCATTCTTTAATAATAACGGATTAAAAACTCCAGAAGATTTAACTAATGCTATCACAGACATGCTTACTGACTTTAATATTTATCGCGTAGATAGTGGTTTAGTTGTCAAAGAAGGTGGAGAGGCTAAGTTAGCAGATTTTGTTAACAAGTTTTCTGATACGGTACTTCAACGCGAACGCGGTAAGAGCGATGCAGAGATAGCCAATATCTATATTCAACGTATGTTGATTGACATGAGAGACAACTTTCACGGCGGTCCTAAATTATTTAATGAAGCATTGCTTGATGGTGTCCGTGCTAACTTTGTTGCCTTAAAGAAAAAGGCAAAAGAAGACGGAACAGAATTAAAAGATGGTTGGCTAAAGGCTACTCAAATGATTGACTACAATCAATTTGAAGGCATGACAAAGGGTTTTCAACCTACAGGTTTAATTAATACATCTATTGAGTTCCCAGACTTCACTGATTTAGAAAGTGCTTGGAGAAGGACTGGCGATACACTGATGGAAGAAATGGATAAGCAGGTAAATGCTATCCTACGTCAACCTGCAGTTATGATTGCATATTTAAATCTACGCAAGAGCCACGCTGGTATTGAACAGGCTAAGATTCAACAAGCAATTAAAAGAACAATTAGTGAAGCCGCTCCTAGCAAATATGCAGATAATGCATCTCGACTTGCTATGGAAGCAAGAATAGAAAACCAAGTTGTAAAACAACATACAGAACTATTACTTGAGCAGGCTGTTGACACTGTATTAAAGTTTGTAGATAACCCTTCAATCCGTTCTAACTTTGCAGTATCTACACGTACAGTTGGACGATTCTATCGTGCTACTGAAGACTTTTGGAGACGTATCTACCGCATGAAGGATGTAGCACCTACTACGCTATATCGTATGCGACTAGCCCACCTTGGGCTTTCTTCAAGTGGTATGTGGCATGAAGATGCTAACGGTGAAGCATACATCATGATGCCAATGGATAACATTATTTTTAAGATGACAGACAATAGCATCAAGGCTTTGACTGGTAAGAGTGAATATAAGCAACCATTGTTTAATGACTTTACTTTTAAGTTACAAAATATCAATCCTTCGTTTTCACCTGATTCTGGATTACCACTACTCAGTGGTCCGATAGGTGCATTAAGCGTTATTGGTATAAAGAATCTTATTGGTTCAGTTCCTATCCCTGGGGCTGAACGCTTATCACAGGATATAGATAACTTTGCACTAGGTAGCATGGGCGATAATATGGATTTAACTCGCGCACTTGTGCCTGGTACTTTATCAAAACTGTATTCAATATTGCCAGTTAATGAAAAGACAAGACAAGAAGTAACTGCTGCGCAACAAGCGGTTGCTTACAATGCAGCCAATGGAATCATGTTAGACCCATCTGCAACTAGTGCAGAGAAGTATGCTTACCTAAAGGCTATACGTGTTTCAGCACACAATGTAATTGCCCTACGTTCTATATTAGGTCTTATATCTCCAGTAACACCTACTCTCCAAGAGAGTAAGGGTGTTCCAGACTACTTACTTGATGTTGGTATTACCAGCCTGCGTAGTGAGTTCTTTGATATTCAAGAAGCAATTACTACAAAGTTTGGTGACGATATAGAAGACCCATACGAGATGGCACTAAACATCTTTACTGGTAAGTATCCTAACAAGATTGTTTATACTGTCTCACGCGATAACAAGACTACTAATGTTATTATTGATAAGACACTTCAGATGCGCAACTGGGCATTAAACAACAAGAGTTTCATAGGTAAGTATGGTCAGGCTGGTTACATCTTTGGTCCCCATACTGGTGACTTTAATGCTGGTGTTTACAACTGGCTAAATGCTGCTGATTTATTAGAAGACAAGTCATTAGAAGCCTACTATGACGATGTTCTAGTAGCAGAAGATAAGCAGAAGTATTACGACATTGGTAGTTGGGAAACTAAGTCTCTTAGTACAGAGACGTCTATCTCTAGACGTAGAGAAATTATTGCTATGAGTACTGCTGCCCGTGATGGTTTGAAGGCATCCAACCCATTGCTTATGGCTGCTCTTACTGGTGGTGGAAACGAAATTGCTACTGAAGAAAACATACTATTAAACATAGAACAAATTGTTGCAGACGTTAATTCTCCTGTAGATGAAGGTCTAAGAATTAAGATGAAGGTTGCAACAAAAGCAATGCGCGATTTCATCGCATTCTCTAACAACATTAAAGATAAAGGTCTTCAGAATGCTGCACAGTTGAAGAGTGACTATCGAGATAGAGTAGAAAAGATTATTGATGACCTTGGTACACAAGACCCAGCAATTAGAGAAGCAGCACGTGCAGCGTTTAATTCCATACTCAAGTACTACTCTAGAGATACATATAAGGCGGCTCCGTAATGGATAAAAAAGATATACGTAATCTAGAGATAACCTTTGACAAAGCCTCAGAAGAGGCTCGCCGTACTTATGACATTCTTAATGGCATGGGTGGACGTAGTGGTGCAGAAAGAACTTATCTAATTGCTAAACAAGCAGCAGAAAAAAATCCTAACAATAAAAAATTTGCTGAAAGACTTATTAAAGCAAAGTCAAATTATGATGCTGCTACTGCTGACTACAAAAAAGCACAAGATGCAAAGAATGCTGCACGTAGAGAACTTAATGCTGCCTTAGGTACAACTGAAAAAAATAAAGGTGCTAAGTCTTTAGTTAATAAATATAACGAAGCAGTAGAAAAGGTTAAAACAGCAGAAGCACTTATCCCTTCTCGTGGTCAAGACCAATATGATGCTGCCGTACAGAAAGCATACGGTTTAGCAGAAGAAGCCAAAGCGGCAGGTGGCAAAATTAAACCATTACCTGCTCCTGCTAGTGGCGTTACTCGCCCTCCTGCTCCTACTTCTGTAAAGTCTGGCGACCTTTCTAAACTATCAGATGCAGAACAAGTTAAAGCATTAATGGATAGTGCAAGTATAACTCTTAATGGTTCCGAATATCAGGTACAGGTTTCTTCTCCAAATGAGATAGACCCTCAAGGCGACCCTGTGGTTATGCCAAAGTATATTTATTACGAGCCAGCAGGTCCAAAGAAATATGTTGGTAGCACGCTTACTGGCACTCCTAGCGGAGTAAGATTTGGTGATTCAGATGCCGTCCGAGACGAATATCAGAAGCAATTACTAAAGCAATATGGCAGCAAGCAAGGTTTAATTGATAAGTTGTTTAAGGGTGGTTTTTTACCAACTAATAAATTTGCTGCTAACCAAATGAGCAAGGCAATTATAAAAGGTCTTGAAGATGCTGTTGCCGAGTATACTCTTAAGCAGGTTGATGATTATAAAAATAATAATGTTACAGAGTTTGAAAGTATGGATGCTTTCCTTACCTCTGGTAAGCGTAGTAATAAATCATCACTTACACAAACAGATGTAACTGCAACAGTCTTTGATGATACACGTGCAACTGCATTAATTAAAAGATTATATCAAACTGCACAGGGTCGTGACCCTAATGAAAAAGAACTTAAAGAGTTAATTCCCATGGTGCAGGATTTTCAAAAGAAGAATCCTCAAATTAGTACATCTACTAGAAACGAAGAAGGCACTTACAGTTCTGGCACTAATAGACTTGGTGGAGACCCTGAAGAATTTCTTGTTGATAAGTTATCAGAAAAAAGTGAAACTAAAGCACGTAGTATTCTAGGTTATTATGATGCATTTAAATCAGTGATAGGAGTCCAGTAATGGCAGATACAACCACAATTGCTGGTATAAATACTGCTTCTGGAAACACCGTAGCAGAAAATTCTAATCCAGAGTTTGCCAAAATTCTTAAAGAAGCAAGAGAAAAATATGGCTACATTGATATTCTGTTTCAAACTAATCCAGAATTAATTGAGTTTTTAACTTATGCTATTAAGAACAAATTATCTCCGCAAGAGTTTCAAACACGACTAACTAATACTCAATGGTTTATTAGCAATGGTGCAACAATTAGTGCACGTATATTTTCTAAAAACCAATACAACTCTCTTATTGCTGGTATAGATAAGAATGACCCTGACTATAAAAATAAAGTCAAGGCTGCTGCTGGTAATACTGATTATTTCCGTGGTCTTGATACCACAATGGCTGAACTTGAAACTGTATTAACTTCAAAAGGTATATCTTATACACCAGAACAACTGTCAACATGGGCTTCTGAATTATACGATACTGCTAATGAAAAGAACAAGAGTTATATAGCACGCTGGGCTAATACAAAAATTGGCTTTGGCACTAGCACTAAGGGTAGTGGTGCTACTGACATGGCAGACCTAACCTCATATGCTCAGGACCAAGGTTTAGATATTACAAGAGACTTTGGACAATCTGATGTTGGTGGCTGGTTACAACGCCTTGATAGAGGCGAAAGTCTTGATGCTATTAAAAAAGAAATTGATACTCGTGCAGCAATTGGCGAAAGCGAACAAGTGCAAGGTCTTATGAAACAAGGACTAACACGTAAAACTATCTACTCTTCATTAGTTAATAGATACAATACTAAACTAGACCGTTCAGATTTAACTATGAATGATACATGGTTTCAAAAAAATGCTAAAGATGAGAAGGGTAATCTATTGTCTGGCTATCAACTTGATGCAAAGATAAAAGCAGACCCAAATTTAGGTTGGGATTTAACCCCCGAAGCACAACAAGAAGTAGGCGATTATGCATTAAGTATTCTTAAAGACTTTGGATTGACGGGTGGTAGATAATGCCAGTACAGGGATTAACTAAAGAAGAGATTGCTGCGGCAACAGCAGCAGTAGTTGCTGCTGGTGGAAAGTCAACAGACCGAAATAACCGCCTACCAGGTGAAACCGCAACAGAAGCCAATGCTCGCATTACTGCTGCCTATAAAGCGCAACCTAAGCCTGAATTAACACAAGAAGGAAAAGCCGCTGGTGCAGAAATTAAGTTTGTTCGTACTGAAGCAGGTGGAGTTGGAACCTTTAAAGAAATATTTCCTATGGGAGCAGCAATTCCTACTACTCGTACAACTGAGTATGGAAATGTTTATGATGCACAAGGCAATCTTGTGCAAGGTACTGGATTAAAAACTGGTGTTCCTGGGACATCAACAGCACAAAGAACTCCAGACCAAATTGCTGCTTATAATAATGCTAAAGCAACCGCTCAACAGTTTGTTGATTTATACGGTGGACAACTTAGTGATTACTTTGATGCTGTAACTGGTAAAGTTACATCTCCATCTAAAGATGTAATAAATAAAAAGTTTGCTACACCTATTGCAAAAAAAGAAGTTTCCAGAAAACCTAATAGTGATGGTACATTTACAGTTACTTATGATGATGGGTCCAGTGAAGTTATTGGAACAAAAAGAGTAGTTACAGACCCTCCTATCACTGACAATAGTGCAGCAAATAATGCTGCAAATGCTGCATTGCAAGCACAAATTGATGCTTTAAAAGCAGCAGGACTTACTGCAGAAGCAAAGAGACTTGAAGATAAGGCTCGCTTTGATGCAGAAATAAAAGCACAAGCAGCAGCATCTAAACTTGCATATGATACCGCAGCACAAGATAAGGCAGATGCTATTAAAGTTGAGCGTGTATCTGCTTTTGAAACTCTTAAAGCAGAATTTGAAAAATATGGTTTAGGTAGTCTTGTTGAAGATGTTAAGGCTCTTGTTCTTAATGGTACTCCTAAGTCACAGGCTACATTAAAATTACGTGCAACACCAGAATATAAATTACGTTTTGCTGGTAATACGCAACGTTTAGCAGAAGGTAAAAATCTTTATGATGAAGGTACTTACCTTGCATTAGAAAATGATTTTCGCGCTTCATTTGAGGCTTATGGTCAAAAGGCTTTGCTAGGCAATACGCGTGAATCTGCACAGTCTATGTTTGCTGATTTTATTGGTGGAGATAAATCACCAACTGAAATTAAAGATAGAATTAGATTAGCAGTAGACGAAGTAAGTAATAGAAAAGACATTAGGGCTGAGTTTCAAAAATTTTTTCCAGAAATTACTGATTCAGATTTAGTATCTTATTTCTTAAAACCTAAAGAAACATTAAGCGCATTAAATGCTAAGGTTAGAGTTGCTCAGATTGGTTCTGCTGCTTCAGCACAAGGTTTAAATGCAAATCTAACAACAGCAACAGACTTAGAACAACTAGGTCTTACTGAACAACAGGCTAGAACAGGCTATCAAAGAGTAGCCACTGACCTACCTACTATAGAAAAACTTGGCGATATTGATAAAACAGATATTGGTCAAACAACAGCAGAGAATGCTTACCTAAAGGGTCTTGCTTCCGAACAACGTAAAATTGACCAAGCAGCACAACGTGAAAGAAATCGTTTTGCTCAAAGTTCTGGTATGAATAAAGTATCACTAACTGATGCAAAAGCAGCAGGACAGTACTAAATAGATTCCTACGTGACCAACCAGCCCACGTAGCGTAGAAGACTGGTAGTAAGAGCCAGGCTAGTTCCCCGACTAGAATCTGAGGCTTGCGATTCAAACGAATAGAAGGGTGGGTTG
>Ga0209107_10002135_pt1 | contig 11023 bp, 13 predicted proteins | sample LakErihyJuly2011_2_FD_187460 | JGI IMG/M metagenome (GOLD analysis project Ga0209107, IMG submission 187460) | Freshwater microbial communities from dead zone in Lake Erie, Canada - CCB hypolimnion July 2011 (SPAdes) (version 2) | ecosystem: Environmental > Aquatic > Freshwater > Lentic >... | reverse complement strand
ATACTTTAAACAACATATTGTTGTGATACAATTTTAAAACTGTTTCAAAATCTTCGTCAAAACAAAGTTGTAAATTAAAACGATACTCATTGCTATTATTGGTAAGGCTATGAGTCTTTTGTGTGTTAAAAAATGTAGGGCTACCTATATTAAATTCACAAACTGCAACGCACTTATCATCTTGCCAGAATTTCGTAGACGAATATCCCACTGCTGGATGAATTGGTGTTATTATCACTGTATTCCTTTTATTGGGACTGTCCACATGTTTAGTAACTTCGACATTTGGTTTATGTACAACTATCATTGGAAAACAAGCTAAATGACAATTCTTTATAAAAGATTTAATTTCTGGTATTTTTTTTAAATCTTCAGAGTAATAATAATCGTTGCCAAAGTTTCCTTGCTTTATGCCGCCATCGCCACCTTGATATTCAAGAAAAGAATCTAACTTACTTAAAACAAAACTTTCAAGTTCATTGAGTAATTCACTGGAGAAAAGTTGTTTCTCTATGTTATAGAAATACGGAGTCATACTTTTAACAATTTGCGATCTCTGATATTTTGTCTCAGAGCAGAAGTAATCTGTTTACTAAAAACAGGTTTAGCATCTGTATCTTTTGGTTGTTTTGTAACTAAGTTTAATACTAAGCCAATTAATGACATGGATTCTCTCCAGGAGTAAAATATAGTATATTTATAAATTTTTTAGTTCAAACCACTTGCTTTACTAAATACAAGACACTATAATAGTGTTTTAACAGGAAATTAGTAATGGCAACAGGTAAAGTAAAATGGTTTAATGAAACCAAAGGTTTTGGATTTATTACTCCAGACGGTGGCGGCGAGGATCTCTTCGCTCACTACACAGCGATTCAAACATCAGGATTCAAAGTCTTGCAAGAGAATCAATCAGTAACATTTGATGTGGTACAAGGCCAAAAAGGCTTGCAGGCAGCAAACATTACACCTAATTAATTTTAGGTAAAAGAATAGTTGTAATCCCTTCAAAGTGAAGGCATTCTGGACGCGGGTTCGACTCCCGCCAGGTCCACCATAAGGAGATTGGTATGGAAGAAGATATACTTAAATGGATTTTTGGAATTGGTATAATCTTTGTATTTTATACACTAGTTTTTTTATGATGGGCCTGCCATGGTTTCGACAGGGTGAGATAATAGAGACGGCAACTCAGTAGGCGATGACTGTAAATCAAGCAAATAAACGTAAATGCAAAAACATCTACATTCGAGTATTTCCAAGTTCCTGTGACATTGGCTTCTGCTAATGAAGCAGAATTTGAAATGGCGGCCTAAGAAACTGCAACTCCGGGGCTGGTTAGCCTTGTAAACCAATAACCAAAATGGCTACTTCGGTAGCCATTTTTATTGATCTTGTAACAAGACTGCTGTACAATAGACTATGACACATAAGTCATATTTTTATAAGGAAATTAAAAATGAAGAAAATATTAGCAATTTTAGCCATGACAATTAGTGGTTTCGTTTATGCCGCATCTGCAACAATTGAATACCGGGATCAGAAGGGTGTAAACGGAACTGCTGATAGCTCACAGTATTCACTTGCTGTTTCGGAGAACATTAACAAGAATTTCTCTGTTGGTGTTAGCACAAATTTTAGTGAAAAAGAATCAAACGGTGCTATAAACGGCAGTAGGCTGGAAGGAAGTGTAACTGGTAAAACAACAATTGGATTGCTTAGTCCTTATGTGAAACTAGGCACTGGACAAAAATTCACAAGTGTTACTAACCACAGCTATTACTCTGTTGAACCAGGCGTAACATCTCCACTAGGAAATACTGGACTGACGATGCGCTTGGGATATCGATATAGAACTGCATTTGATTCAACTGCATTTGCTGACACAACCAACACATGGAGACTTGGTATGAGCTATGCAATAACAAAGCAAGATACTGTTGGTATTAGATTTGATCAAGTTCGCGGCGACACTAACCAAAACAACATAGCATTTAATGCTACACGTAGTTTCTAATTAATTTAGATTCTAGAAACCAAAATGGCTACTTCGGTAGCCATTTTTGTTGACTTGTGTGTCAATAGAAGATATAATTAGTACATGTGCAACAATTCCGTTGTGCATACGGTCGTGTAAGACCAAAAAATGGGCGAGTATGCCCGCAAAAAAGGAAATCAAAATGACAGCACTAACTCACGCTCAGATTGTAAACGGGCGATATCTCAACAGCACTTCTAACTTTATATCGTTACAGCAACGACTAAATGAAGCATTGAAATTTGCACCCATGTTTGCTCCAATGCTGGTAGCGGTGGTGGACGAATTCAAACGCAGGCACACAGAATGGCAACAGTTTGTGGATTTGCAATTGTGTGAAGCAATTCAAGTTGCAATGGATAAGATCCTAATTGATACCACAATGCAACGTAGTTTGAACATGCGACACATTCTAAATATTCTGCAGAACTTCCGTAGCACAATGACCATGGCTATTCAAGTGTATGAAGATGAAAACAAACCCGGTTATTATATTGCATGGGATGGGCAGCACACTGCCATTGCACTTTACATCATCCTTACCAAAGTATTTGGTGAGCAAACAACAAAGGCAATGATTCCAGTTGTTGTTTACAATGTCAAACACAAATTAGAAATCCGCCGTAACTTTATTTTGTTGAACGGCGATGCCAAACAAGAACTAGACTTTATTGATATCTATTGCCAAATGGTCAATGGTGCCAAAGTTGACGGCGCCACTGATCAAGAGTGGACCGATACAGCACTCAAGAACGATTATCTTGCGGCCGCAGGCCTGTTTGCCACGCACAGCAAATTAGGTGATGACGACCAGCCTGGTGCATTTACCTTGCTGGCTGACACACTGATGAGCAAGAGTTTGAAGACTCGCAAGCATCCAGAAGTTACTCGTATGTTTGCACGTTACTGGAGTTTCTTAAATGAACAGCGTCCTGTAGAACCCAAGGAAGCTAGACAGTTGTATGAGTATTTCAATCTTTGCTACGAGCAAGATGTTGTGGTGGACGATGCATACTTGTTGGAGTTTGTTAACTTTACCAAACAAAATTTTGCCGCTGACTTTAGTCCGTCAAGCCCGTTTTGGGACAAGGTGCAAACAGCATACAAAAATTGGTATCGTTCCGCTAACACTGGCAGTATGGATGTTGATTCAAACGGAGATATCATTGTACGTGGGTTCACAACAGAGATGCGTACAGGTATTCCATTCTTGATTGCTCAACTTAAAAAGAGTACAAAACTTAAAGTACCCAAGTTTGTACCCAACAATGGCTTTACAGTGGTTAACAAATCGGATTTGTGGTAATATGACTATGTTACGTGATCCTAGCAAAGACAAATTAAAGGGTCAAAGTGTCCTCAAAGAACAGATTCGACAAAATCGAATCTGTTGCATGGACGGGTGTAAAAATCCCTTGTCCATGTTTGAGGGCCCGGGCAGTGACCTATTGTGCAGAGAACACAGTCTTAAACTTGTTGAATACGGTGGCCCTGGCAAGATAGACCGACTACACACATTGCATCGTAAATGGATTTGTGACGAGTGCGGTGTAGATGTATCTGAACAGGTTAGAACAAAGTATCCCACACTGGAAACAACCAGTCCTGTGCTGTTTAATAGACTGTGTCGCAATCGTATCATCGGTGACCATCAAGTTAGACAAGCAGACGGTGGCGACGACTCTGAGGAAAATATTCGATCCATGTGTTTGAATTGCAACTCGGACAAAACTATCATTAATGAAGACTGGCGTAAAGGTTCAAATGGACAAACTGATAACTGATTATTTTGATCATGTCAGTAGCCAGTGGAATTACAAATCCACTGAGTTATCGTCCACCGGGTACGAGTCAGTGTACCCGGATTTGTCTAAATTAGACAAAGAACGCTGGTCAAAAGAAACCGATGCTGGTAAACTGGCAATCGAAGATACTGTATTTGATATCTATCGCAGCATCGATGTACTCCCAATAACTTACTACAGTTTAGACGGTTGCAAGAATGAGATTCTAAATCTCAGAGGACGAAGCCCTACAGTGAAAGACAAAACCATACCTGTTGGTAATACCGCAGGCTTGGGATTGTCTAGATTTTGGTTTCCCAATATGCAGGAAGCAACTGCCGCTGGCAGCAAAACAGTGAGTTTAGAAAGTCGTTTTCACAATGATAAAAAATTGCGTAGAGCCATCAACTTGTGTTACAAGCACAGAGACGAGGGTGAGAAAACTGTGCTACCAATCAACATCAGGAGAGCTCTTGAGTTGGTCAGCGGTGGCACAATACAAAACTTCAAGCCGTTGAATGCCACAGCAGTTTGGGAATACATATGTCCCACTATGTTTGGCAATGTGTTAGACTTTAGTTCAGGATACGGTGGTCGCATGCTGGGAGCAATGACCAGTGGCATGCGATATCATTACACTGGTATTGACCCAAATACAAAAACTTATAATGGGTTGACAGCACTGGGAGAATTGATAACTGATGTGATAGGTACTGGCTGTGAGATGCATCACTTGTGTAGTGAAGAGTTTGATCCCGAACCAGGCAAATACGATGCAGCATTTTCAAGTCCACCTTATTTCAATTTAGAAATATATTGCGACGAACCCACACAATGTATGAATCGCTATTCTAACAGAGAAGCATGGTTTGAATCATATGTGGAACCAACATTACGCATGCTACACACGTGTCTAGCAGATGATGCTGTGTATGCTGTAAATATTGCAGATTATAAAATTGGAAAAGAACAAACTAAAATTGTTGATCAGTGGATTGATATAAGTAAGAAGTTGGGGTTTAGTTATGTAGAAACTGTAAACATGACTCTGAATGTGAGGCCAGGAGTAGGCAACAACAAATTACAAAACGGATATAAAAGCGAAGGCATTTATATCTTTAAGAAAACTAGAAATATATAAAGCATGAATAAAAAATCCATATTATTGCTTGCAAATTTTAGAACTGGATCTAGTGACTATTCCTACAAATTGGCCAACGATAATGACATGCCTTGGCTACCTGAACCGCATTTAGAATCTTCACGTTTAGCACTGCTTGACAAATTAGTAAGCACCGAATCTCCGTTTGTTATAAAATTTATGCCAGAACATGTAGATTTAAACAATCACTATCAATCAATAATAACCAGCGATTGTTATAAGATTAAATTAACTAGAGAATCCAGAGTAGATCAAATTGTCAGCCACTACATTGGACTAATGACTTCAGTATGGAATAGTAAAAATAGATATGCCCGAGGAGAAACATACATTGTTGACATAGTTATAGATAAAATAAAAGAAGCTATCGATACAATTGTTAAAAATGATAAGATATTTGACAATCTAAACATAAAGTTTGACAAAGAAATCACATACGAACAATTGTTAAATAACGGCCTGTTAGGCACACGACATGTTAAAATAGTCCCGCCTACCAATATTAATTTGATAAAAACTATAATAGAAAAAGAATATGACAAATATAGATAGATTAGGTTATTACCAAGTGGGTTGGAAAAAGTTTCACCACAAGACGCTGGCGCTACTAGAGCACACTAAAACTAGACAACCGCTGGAGTGGATATTTAATGACAGCATATATGGAGCCATTGATTGGAGTGTAACTGTACCCGAAAGTTTAGATGAGTTGTATAAGCAACGGGCACAGCAACTTAGAAACAACTACGACTACCTTGTTTTGTATTTTAGCGGTGGTGCTGATAGTTCTAATATGCTACGGGCATTTGTTAACAACAGTATCTTCTTAGATGAAATTGTGATGCAAAGTCCTGAACCAGTCAAGAACACATTCAACAACACTGATAAATCAGATGCTAATGTTTATAGTGAAATTCCATATTCTGCTGTGCCCATTCTTAATGAATTAAAAAATTTAATACATCCCAATACTGTTATTAGATACCAAGATACTTCGCAGGGATTGATAGAGTTGTTCAATCACGAAGACTGGTTTGAGAACAATCCGTTTGGTGTTTCTCTTGCACTAAATCCACTGGCTAGACAACATACAGCATTCACTGATGCGTATGTTCTAAAATTATGTGACACTGGAAAACGTATAGCTCAGATTATTGGAACAGATAAGCCTTTGCTAATGTACGACGGAAAAGATTATTATTCTTATTTTTTAGACGTTATAGCATTACATGTGCCGCCTGTTGATTTAACTAAAAGAGAAATATCTGAGAAAGCATATCACACTGAATTTTTCTACTGGTCCCCGGATATGCCAGAAATTGCTGTTAAACAGGCTCAAGAAGTTAAAAAATATTGTGAGTTTGACCACATAACACGAAATATTGTGTGCGATACAAAGTCCCATATAGGAGAACTTAGGCACATACTACACCCTATAATCTATCCGTCAATGCCCGAACCACCCTTTCAAGTTGGAAAAAGTTGGCCAGAAACATTTAGAAAGAAAGAAAACTGGTTCTGGGATACTGCTAGTAGCCTACAAAAATTTAACTGGCAAGGTGCAATTGATTATTTGAAAAATAACATAAACTCTAGTAATTTTACAAACGGGGATATTAATAAAGGATTGGTAGGCCATAGATCCAGACTTTATAAGCTGTAAAACACAAGGCTAAATACACTATCAAACGGGAGAATGCTATGGCAGCAGTAACACTAACAATAACTGAAACACGTCCAAACACGACTGTTGATTTTATGAGGGACGATCAGGACTTTATTCAGTATATACAAAAATACAATCATTTTAGAAAACGCAATGAGTCTGCTGGCTGGACAACATCTCCAGATTTGTTGACACGAACAGTTATGCACACTTATAATACTAGAGATGATTTAATAACATTTACTAACGATCCACTAGTTGCAGCTTATACAGCCGCAATCGATTCGTACAATGCAACAAATGGTATTACCATCACAAGAATAATATCTTGAGGATGCATGTTTTATAAAGATGATTGGTTATCTTGGAGTTACGACGGTGTCAAATTTGGAAAAAAGTTAAATCCCGAGTCCAGGTTTGAATTCCAGTTTAAAAAAACTATCAATCGTCCGTTAAAATCGCACAAAGAAGAACTGCTAGAAAATACCCGTGTTATACGAGACAGTTTCTCCGAGCCGTTTGATTTATTATTCTCAGGAGGTGTCGATAGCGAAGTAGTTTTAAGATGTCATCATGAATTAAAAATTCCAATTAATGTTTTTATTTTCAAATATGAGAATGATTACAATTATCACGATGTGCGACATGCACTGCGTATATGCAATGAATTAAATATAACTCCTAAAGTTATTGATTTCAATCTACAGCAATTTTTTGAAAATGATGCATATGACATTTGGAAAACAGGGTATTACTCAGAATCTGGTATGTTACCGCACATGAAAATGTTTGATTACGTAGATAATATTCCTATATTAGGAATGGGTAACCCCCAGTGGGGGTTTCATAACAATCAATGGGTATTTGAACAATACGAAAAATTTCATCATACAAGTTTTTACGGAATAAGTCAGTCAAGAAAAGTAATATCCGACTGGTTTGAGTACTCGCCCGAAGTAATATTGTCTCACATGTTTTTACCAGGTATGCAATCTGTAACAGACAACCGCATTGTAGGCAATGAGTTTTATTTCAATGCTCAAAAGTATTTTTTATACAAACAAATTTGGTCAGAAATTGAAATAAGATCAAAGAGGAGAGGTTATGAGGGCGACGGTCCTACTCAGTCTTTTGCCAAGGGACTAGAATTTATAGCTGAATTTAGAAAAACATACATTGAGAAAAATAATGTAGATTCAATTAAATTACATTTTACAAAACAAGAAATGATTGACTTGCTTATTTAGAAATTTTGATCACAATAAACTGCGCACTAAATATTGCCATGAGAATAATAACTTTGTTAGTCGGCGCAGTATTATCGTTTAATATTAGTGCTCAACCCATAATTGAATTTGTGGTGTCGGCGGCACCTGGCGGCCCTGCTGACACAGTTACACGCAAACTGGTTGAAAAATTAGAAAAAGATACTTCTTTAAAATTTGCTGTTTTCAATAAGCCAGGTGCGGCCCATGTTATTGGTTACAATCATGTGATTTCTAGTGATAAACCCACACTGATAATATCGACTCCTGAAATTATTTCTCACGAAGGATATTCAAAATTGGATGAGGTGTACACACTTGGTTATTTTACAAACATATTGTTTGTTTCTAAAAAATCCAACATTCAAAATTTTAAACAACTCACTGAATTATCCAAGTCAAGACAAATTATTTTTGGTCACGGTGGTGTTGGCACCTACAGCCACCGTGCCATGCAAACAGTGTGTGAAAAAACATTAAAATGTTTGGATGTGGCATATAAGGGCGGATCCCAGGGCATATTGGCAGTGATGACTGGAGAGATAGATGTATACGCATTAACCTCCTACGGCATCAAACAGTTTCTTGAAAATAATATGGTGGTACCAATTTACAATGTGGGAACTGCCAAAGAAAAAAATTGGGTCAAGTTGTTTTCTAAGAATGTGTCATCAGCGGACAAGGAAACAATACTAAATGTGCTAAAATCTCAAGATTTTAAATTTTACAGCGACATGGGTTTTGAAAAATAATGCACATATTAAAACGACCGTCCGGCGACAATTACACACTGAGATTATTTACTAATCTCATGAGAATGATTAAACAACCTCACGATTCGTTTTACATGTGGTCTGCTTGTATAGACCCTACTCATTCCAGGATATCACATTTTGTAGGCGATGTGCAATTTTATGACGACGAAGTCATTTATAGAAATGTACTGATGACTAATATTAAAAATGATTTAGTCATATTAGGCATCAAAGATCATTTAACTTCAATTGATTTCAATCCGTGGGTCGATAAGAAACCTGATTTGGTTGAGTATTTAGACACAATGTTTGACTATTATTCAGATAAGAAATTTATTGTGTTTACAAGTTTGGAAAATTTGGATTATTACATAACAAATCCAAGAGTCACTGTTGTACCGTGGGGCGGGGATCTCACAAACCACAAATCAGAATACGAAAAATTAGAACCCCTGGTCACTAAGAATTTTGATAGCCCGCTCACGTATCTCAGTCTCAATAGAGGACTACGTAGTCATCGGGTTGTGCTTACCTCACTGTTGTATGGACTAAACATTAACGGATCAGGCTTGATTAGTTGCATGTTCAAAAACGATGTATCAGAGTTGCTTACATATCTAAAATGGAATTTTACTAACGAACAACAATCTATTAAAACTGTAATGTGCAACGGGTTTGAGATTTTAAAGAATACAGAAATTGCATTGCCTACGGACAGAAAAACAAATGGTGATTACCCCAACAGTGCCAACGGAAATAACTTTAAAAATAATTTGATACATTATTATCGAGAAACGTTTGTGGAAATTATTACAGAAACTTCGTGTACTGAACACTGTTTCAATCTTACAGAAAAAACACTAAACAGCATCTACGGAAAATCTTTTCCCATATTGATTTCTAGTCCAGGCGTTGTGGCATTTTTACGCACCATGGGCATGGATGTGTTTGATGACGTTGTGGACCACAGTTACGACTCTATTGAAGATCCTGTGGATCGAATATACCAAGCAGTTTACTCTAATATAGAATTACTGACAAACAATGCCAAAACCAAAGAGTTGTGGAAACAGTACGAACACAGGTTTATCAAAAATATTGATTTTGCCAAGCATAGCCTGTATAATTTTTATACCCAACGTACCACAGGTAAATTTCATGAACTCATTAACTTGTAAAACAGACGACTCGTTTTTTACCACAGTGTTTCCGCCATTTGTATTTTACGGAACGTGTGTGAAATTTTGGTTTGCTAATAGTTCTATAGCGAAGTTTAGATACATAAGAGATACAGAAGTGGAAACTGAATTCTGGGGTGCCGGCCAAGTGCAAGACATATACCCAGGAATCAAAACAATCAGCATAGTGGTCAATCCCTGGGCCCGTATGCGATATGCCTATACACAACTTTGTAAGATGAAAGAAACAGAAAATAAACCTTACCTAGACCTATTACACCTAACAAGTTTTGAAGATTTTATCAACAGTCTGCCCACAATGCAACCAACTGACAATTTTTGGTTCACATTGGCCACACCCATGTGCAAGTGGTTCAATTATACACAAGATGGCAAATTAAAAACTGTAGACTACATTTTAAGAGACCGCACTCTGACAGAAGATTTTCAAACATTGCAAGATTACTTTTGTACAGATATTACACTTGAGGTGCCTAAAAAGCTTCCCAGCTATAAAAAGTTTTATAATAAAAAAACAAAAGAAATAGTAGCAACAATTTTTAAAGAAGATATTGACAGATTCAATTATAAATTTTAAAGGAACAATTATGCCAAAACGTATTTTAGTCATGGGGTTGCCAGGAGCTGGAAAAACTTATCTAGCACAACATATTGTGGATCACCTACAAGCAGAAAAGAAAAAGGTAGGTTGGCTCAACGCCGACGATGTTAGAAAGAAATACAACGACTGGGATTTTAGTCACGAAGGACGTATTCGACAGAGTTTGCGTATGCGTGAACTTGCAGATGCAATGACGGATGTGGATTATGTTATTTGCGATTTTGTTGCACCGTTAGTTGAAATGCGTAACAATTTTAAAGCAGATTGGACTGTGTGGGTAGATACAATTCGTGAAGGACGATATGCCGACACCAATGCCATGTTTGTTGAACCCGAAGTGTACGACTTTCGTATCAATGAACAAAAAGCAGAAAAGTGGGGCGAGTTTGTTGCCGCACACATACTAGACAATCGCCTTCGACCAGTCTTTGATTGGAAGAAACCCACAGTACAGATGTTGGGCCGCTGGCAACCATGGCATGACGGGCATCGTGCGCTGTTTGAGAGGCTATTAGCCAAAACTGGCCAAGTTGTCATACAAGTGCGAGATGTA
>Ga0209107_10002134_pt1 | contig 11025 bp, 5 predicted proteins | sample LakErihyJuly2011_2_FD_187460 | JGI IMG/M metagenome (GOLD analysis project Ga0209107, IMG submission 187460) | Freshwater microbial communities from dead zone in Lake Erie, Canada - CCB hypolimnion July 2011 (SPAdes) (version 2) | ecosystem: Environmental > Aquatic > Freshwater > Lentic >... | reverse complement strand
GGGGGGGGGGGGGGGGGGGGGGGGGGGCGGCGCGGTGCTACCTCGCCGCGTGAATAGTTTGGCTAGACAGGCAACTCCGCCTCGGGCTAAGGAGCGCCGCTCGCAGTGAACAGTCCGTTTCGTGCCCCGTAGCTGGGGTAAAAAGGCGATTTTGTTTGTCGTGCGCAGCCTGCGCTTCTTCCGACGAGAGCAATTCGATGGCAGACGAGAAAACAGTCGCAGACAATGCGCGCGAGGTATTGGCCACAACAGCAAAGAGCACGCACTGGCTGCTCGACCGGTGCGAAGTGCTTGACGAGATGTTCGACGGCAAGAGGCTGCAGCTCTTGGCAGGTTCTAGCCTACTCCTGCTCGCGGCCTCTCATTTCGCGAGTCGCAGCACCGCCTCTTGGTTCGCTTGGGCCTACTTCTTGCTCCTCGTAGTCGTGGTGATGGCGCGCGTTGGCGCTTGCAGAGACGAAGACAACACTTGGAGCGTCGACCTCCTGCTCGAACAGTGGCATGACGGCCTTGGTTATCTATCTGATTTAATGGAGGACTTCTCGGACCTCGACCGAAATGCTCGTTTTATGTTGGTCGGACAGGGCGTCGCGGGAGTGGGAACCGTGCTGATGGCTTTCGCCGTCTGCGCTCGGCTGACAGGATTTCACTGGCTTACGCTGACTACAAGCGGGCCCATGATCACGCTGGTGGGCGGCATGCTGTGGGCATTGGGGTGGGCGAAGCTCAACGAACGACTCACCGCTCTCAAGGCTACTACGCCTAACTCCAGAGCATCGAAGCTGCCTTCGCTAATACGATTCGGAGGCACGGGAACAACGATGGATGGCTTCTCCCCGGAACACGCATCAGACCCAGTGACTGGAAGGCTGCTAGAAGTGCTGGCGAGCTGGAAGCCGCCTACGAACCAGACCAAGGAGAGCAAGTACGAGCGCTCGCTACTACGCCATGTGAATCGCACCGCGCCAGAACTTCTGCCCGAACAGCAAGTCGCGCACTCCAACGGTGCGTCGCGATGCCGATTTGACCTCGTCGTGGGCGGGACCGTTGCGGTCGAACTGAAGAAGAAGCTCAATCAGTCAGAGGCTCAACGGGCAGCAGGTCAGATCAGTCAGTATGCCGATGCCTGGACGCACGGCCCTGTGCTTCTACTTGTCGTCCATACCGACCACAGGCATTTGTCAGATATCATCCTGCCTGCGGTGACCAGAATCAACGCTTCATCTCCTCGCGTGACGGTCGTCACGAAAGAGTATGCGAGCGCCAGCTAAGGCTCGCGCGCTGCTCGAGAGGCCGCAGAGGCCACCGCCGCCCACAACGCCATCCTGGCCGAACTCGGAATGCGCTTGCTGGCGTAGGGGCGAGTGCGAGCGGAGATTGGCACACACGGCGCAAGAAGCCGAGCCTTTCGATGCCCCACGGCGCCCGAGGCTACTTTTTCGCCCTGTCCAGTCCCGACGTGACGTAGCAAATCGAGGCAGCAACATTTAACTCCATATCCATCGACGCGGGCTTCTCCGCGAGCTTTATCATGCACCTGTCGAGTATGATCGCCCGAAAGATGCGCTCTCGCTTCGACAGATGGTGGTCTGGCGGCGAGACCGCTTCGAACGCTCGGATGAAGCTGTTAGCGATGAGGACCCGCGGCTGTTCTTCGACGGAACTCCACTGCGCCAGGATACCGTCAGGTAGCGGAATCTCAGGCAGAGTCTCGTCGGTTGGCTCGGCTGGCTCCGGCGCCGGCTCGGGCGCGCTAGGCGCCGGCGCCGGCGCGGGAGGGTTAGGCGCCGTGCTTGCCGCGCTGCTCGGTGCGCTGCTTTCCGCGCTACTCGGCGATTCTGGCGAAGAGAAGACGCCAGAAAAAGCGGCGAAACCAACGACAAAGATGAACGTGCCCAATCCGATACCGAAAGTTCTTTGAGCATTATGGTCTTTCCTCTTGGATTCGGCGATGATTTCCGGCGTAAGCTGGCAACCGCATTGGGGGCAGTGACCCGCGGTCTCGCTGATTTTCGTCTTACAATCAGGGCAGATTATTAGTGCCATTCGAGAAGCTCCTGTCTGTGACGCCTAACCCTGTCTTCTACTGACCAGAACTAGACCCCTCACCCAGTGTGATTCAGCCCCGCAGTAAGATGCCGAGATAGCCCCCATTCGGCTCAGATACAACCTGAACTTCGGTAGTCCAGCAGTTCTCCCAATCAGCGTAAACTACGAGGCAAAGAATCCGCTTCAAGCGGCGACTCGACGAGGCAAACGAGCATTCAACCGCGCCAGCATACAAAAACGTCTTGCCGGCTCGGCCGCCCGTGCTTTCGGCGCACCGGCATTTCCAAACAACACCACATGATGTTGAGACCCTCTCAAGCCGCGCCGACCGCGCGCCCTACCCCAACCCAAAAAGTAACCTCGACTGTCACCCTGAGGCAGGCTGCAGCCGTTCAGATGTAGGCCTCTGCTGACCACTCCGCAAACCCCGTCCACCAGAACATTACCGCATCCCGTCTTCGGCTCCAGTTTCGGTTCCTTTGCGGCCCTCGTCAACCGGTCTCTGGTCGAAACATGGTTACAGAAGCGAGGGAACAATGGGGTTGCTGTAACCGCCCCTGCCTGAACGGGAGCCGGCTGCCAACCCCTGTTAGAGTGCGGCGTTTTCGCCCTGCTCTGCCCGCCCTAGCGGCTGCGAAGAGCTCCGGCGACCACGCCTGCCGAGCCTCCGCCTTTCCCACTTCGTAGGTCGGAGGATCCTCTGTGACCTACCCCAACCCGCTCGCCGCTTCATCATCGTCTGTCTTCAACCAAAACCTGCGTCGACAACGTCGACAACGTCGACAGACCGAGGCCACGTTGGCGGCCAGTGGGGAAAGAAGCGGGGGACAAAGCCGCAGTAGGTCGAGGGATGTAGTGGTGGGCAGGCTTAGACAGCCCGGTCCCGTTTGGTGCCTGACGCTCCGACGGCGCGCGGCCTATGCATCACGATGGGCTGGGCTTACCACTCCGGAACCCCGCCCGCTCGCGGGTCTATGCTCCCTAACGCTCCGCCTCCCACGGGGCCCGCGCTTCGCTAGGCCTTCCCGTGGGCGCTCCGCTACCGATGGCCCGTTGACAAGGGATTTATGGTTCAAGGGTCAAGGGTTCCCTGCACCGCCGCCTACGGCGCGGTCCTGGCAAGGCGCAAGCCGAGGTGGCGGTAGCTATACATCGCGCCGAAGTCGTAGCCGCGAAACGCAGCGCGAACGTCGCGAACGGAGGGGTACCACGACCCACCGCGAGCCACCCGGTACGTGCCCGTCGCAGGCCCCGTAGAATCGGTCACTGCGCCAGAGTCGATGGCGTCGTACCAATCGCCCGTCCACTCCCACGCATTGCCCAGCATGTCGAAGAGGCCAAAAGCGTTAGGTAGCTTGCTTCTCGTCGCTTGGGTACGGCTTGCAGCATTGCAGTCATACCAAGCCAAACTGCTGAACGCTGTGCCTGCGGCGAAAACGCCCGTGCCACTTAGCGTAACGCAGCCGGTGGTCGCACTCAGGTCACCACCGTAGGTCGCCGTCGTCGTACCGGCCCGCGCCGCATACTCCCACTCGCTCTCCGTGGGCAATCGGTAGCCCGTGCAGGTGAGTCCCGAGAAGGTGGCCCCCGTACACCCGCTGTGGAGGCCATCCTTCCATCCGTTGGCTGCATCTGTGCAGCCTGTGAGCGTGTAGCACGCGGTTTGCCCCTCGGCCGCGGAGCGGGCATTCGCGAAGGCGACTGCCGAATACCAATCCATCTGCTCCACGGGGCCGCTGTCGTTGGCGTTCGCCGTGCTCTGTGCGGTGCCGGTAGTGGACTGGAACCAGGAGGGATTAGTGCCGCCTGAGAGTGCCTTCCACTGCCCCTGCGTCACCTCTGTTTGAGCCAGGAAGAAGCTCCGCGAGATGGTCACCGTGTGCTGGGTTTCGTCGGTACGGCGGCCCACCTCAGCCGAAGGGGAACCCATGGTGAAAGTACCTGCAGGGATGTAGTTCATCGCTGCCGGGGCGCAGCGGTCGTTGGCCGTGCCGTCCGGGCTCGTGGCACAGGAGCCAGAGGCGCACTCGGAATCGGCGGTGCAGGCAGCGCCGAGAGGAAACTGCGGCGCCGTCCTCGCGAGGCGAAAGCCGACGTACTTGTCTCGATCTGCCCCCGATGCGAAGCGTTTCGCAGCGCGCGCATAGTTTGCGTTACGGCTCCAAGAACCACCGCGATAGAATCTGAAACCTGTCGCTGCACCTGTCGGGTCGATAACCGTGCCAGGGTAGTTGGCATCGTAGAAGTCCCCTGTCCATTCCCATACATTACCGAGCATGTCGTACAGGCCAAGGCTGTTTGCAATCTTGCTGCCAACGGCCTGCGTGCGACTAGCACTGTTTTGGCACCACCAAGCGATGCCGTCCAAATTGGCCTGTGCAGTAGCGCAATCTGTGACAATCCCGCTCAGGTTACCCAGGTAGGTGGCTGTGGTTGTGCCGGCACGAGCAGCGTACTCCCATTCACTCTCGGTAGGCAGGCGGTAACCTTGGCAGGATAGGCCCGCAAACGCGGCATCCGTGCAGCCGCTGTGCCTACCGTCTTTCCAGCCGTCGGCTGCGTCTGTGCAATCCGAGAGCGTGTAGCAGGAGGTCAGCCCCTCTGCCGCAGATCGGGCGTTAGCGAAGGCGGCCGCCGAGTACCAATCTACATACTCCACCGGACCGCGGTCGTTGGCATTACCGAAGCTCTGTACCGTGCCGGTAGTGGCCTGAAAGTAGGAGTGGTTGATGCCGCCTGAAAGCGCCTTCCACTGCCCCTGTGTCACCTCTGTCTGACCTAGAAAGAAGCTACGCGTAAGGGTCACCGTGTGTTGAGTCTCGTCCGTGCTGCGGCCGACCTCGGTTATGGGCGAACCCATGGTGAAAGTCCCGGCGGGGATGTAGTTCATGTTGGTAGGCGCGCAACGATCGTTGACCGTGCCGGCCGGGCCGCTGGCGCAGAAACCGGAGTCGCACTGGGCGTTGGCGGTGCAAGGAGCGCCAAGAGGTTGCGGCGCCGTCCTAGCGAGGCGCACGCCGAGGGCATAGCCGCGAGCGTTTGCCGAGACGGCGCTGCGGTCCGCAGCTCGTGCGTAGCGGGCAGTGTCGTTCCACGACCCGCCGCGTTGCACCCGGTCGCCCCCCGTCGCTGGACCCGTTGGGTCTGTTATTGTCCCTGGGTAGGTATCGTACCAGTCGCCCGCCCACTCCCGGACATTGCCGAGCATGTCGTAGAGGCCAAAGCTGTTTGCGGTCTTGCCACCGACTTCCTTCGAGCGACTGCGTGCGTTGATGCACCACCAGGCGATGCTATCGAGATTGGCCTGTGCAGTGGAGCAACCATCTACAATGCCGCTCAGGTCGCCGAGATAGGTAGCCGTGGTTATGCCGCCGCGAGCGGCATACTCCCACTCACTCTCTGAGGGTAGCCGGTAGCCCGTGCAGTCGAGGCCCGCGAAGGTGGCGCCTGTGCAGCCGCTGTGGATGCCATCCTGCCAGCCACTGCCTGCATCAGCACAGCCCGCGAGCGCGTAACAAGAGGTTAGCCCCTCTGCCGCGGAGCGGGCGTTCGCAAAGGCGATGGCAGCGTACCAGTCCAGATTCTCAACGGGGCCGCTGTCGTTGGCATTGCTCGTGCTCTGTGCGGTGCCGGCAGTGGACTGGAACCAGGAGGGGTTGGTGCCGCCTGAGAGTGCCTTCCACTGCCCTTGCGTCACCTCTGTTTGAGCCAGGAAGAAGCTACGCGAAATGATCACCGTGTGCTGCGTCTCGTTGAAGTTGCGGCCCACCTCACTCGAAGGCGAACCCATCGTGAAGGTGCCGGCGGGGATGTAGTTCATGCCGGCAGGCGCGCAGCGGTCGTTGGCTGTTCCGGTCGGACCCGTGGCGCAGAAGCCAGAGGCGCACTCGGTGTTGGCGGTGCAAGCTGCGCCAAGGGTAGAGAGCAGAGTGCATGTGCCTGCGTTAAGCCAAAAACCGCTCGCGCAGGCCGTCGCTGTGCAGGTCCCATAGGCGCTACCCGTCCAGGTCTGGCTTGCTGCGGTAGCGTTCGCGAGCGAGCAAGAAATCACGTTCGATGCGCACGCGTTGCCTGCTGCATGATAGCCGCTGTCGCAGGCCGTAAGCGTGCAGGTTTCATAGAAACTGCCGTTCCATGTCTCGGTACCCGTGCCGTTTGTGAGGGCGCACACCTGCACATTGCTGGCGCATGCACCAGACTGCACATGATAGGCTGAGCCGCAGGCGCAGTCATTGTTGCACACGTCCGCATCGCTTAAGTTGCCGTCGTCGCAATACTCCGACGGGTCCAGCACACCGTCGGTGCAGTAGTCGGTCTCGCCTGCGATACTCTGGCAACTTGCGTTACAGACGGTGCAGGAGACGTCGCCATAGGCGCACTCCTCGGTCAGCGTATTGCCGTCGTCGCAGGTCTCGCCCGAGCCGATGACCCCATTCCCGCAGCCTCCAACACAGCTGTTCGATTGGAGCGCAAAGCCCGCGATGCAGGCCGTCACCGTGCAGATGCCGTAACCAGTACCCGTCCAGCTTTCGCTCGCCGCGGCAGCGTTGGCCACCACACAACTCCGGGTGTTGCTCAGGCAGGCACCGGATTCCACGTGGAAGCCGCTGTTGCAGCTCACGATGCCGCAGCTGCCCCAGCTGCCCAATGCATAGGTCTGACTGCCTGTGCCGTTGGCAACGGCGCAGCTACGGGTGTCGCTCGTGCAGGCGCCCGACTCAAGGTGGTAGGTCGCGGCGCAGGCCGTCGCGGTGCAGGTCCCATAGGCAATGCCCGTCCAGGTCTGGGTTGCGGCGGTGGCGTTGGCGAGCGGGCAGGAAATCTCGTTCGATGCGCACGCGTTGCCGTCTGCGTGGTAGCCAACGTCGCAGGCTGTCAGCGTGCAGGTTCCGTAGGAGCTGCCGTTCCAGGTCTCAGTACCTGTTCCGTTGCTGAGGGCGCAAACCTGCACATTGCTAACGCAGACACCGGACTGCGCGTGATAGGCGGAGCCGCAGGTGCAGCTGTTGTTGCAGGCGTCAGCGTTGCTGGAGTTGCCGTCATCGCAAAACTCGGTCGGCGCTAGCGCCCCATCGCCGCAGAACGAGGTCGCGCCAGCCACTGTCACGCAGGTCGATGCGCAGACCGTGCAGGAGGACAGGCCATAGGCGCAGGCCTCTGTCACGGTGTTGCCGTCGTCGCACCCTTCGTTCGCAGCGTCACGGAATCCGTCTCCGCAGTATGAGGTTGCTCCGGGGACGGCCGAGCACGAAGAACTACAGACCGTGCATCCGGTCGCGCCGTAAGCGCAGGTCTCGGTGAGCGCGTTTCCGTCATCGCACGCCTCGCCTGCCTGCAAAAGGCCATCGCCGCACAGAGCGACCAGGCAGAGGTTGGAACAAGCATCCGCGTTCACGCTGTTGCCATCGTCGCACGCCTCGCCTGCCTGAAGGTAGCCATCGCCGCAGCGGGCCGATGCGCAAGCCGTCGTGCAGGTGTCGGTGTTGTTGCTGTTGCCGTCGTCGCAGGCCTCGGGCCCGTTGGCTCGACCATCACCGCAGTAGCTCGCTGTTCCTGCAGTCGTCCGACAGGCAGAACCGCACACGTCACACGCGAGCTGACCATAGGTGCAGGCCTCCGTGACTGTGTTGCCGTCGTCGCACCCCTCGGCTCCCTGCAGCACCAGATCGCCGCAGACTGACGTGGCGCCAGCGGTTAGCCGGCAGCTCGCCGAGCACACGCTGCAGGCAGCGACACCATAGGCACACGACTCCGTGACCGCGTTTCCGTCATCGCATCCTTCGCCCGGCTGCTGAAACCCATCGCCGCAGCGCGCGACCAAACAGCTCGAGGTACACGTATCGGTATCAACGCCATTGCCGTCGTCGCATGCCTCGCCTGCTTGAAGGTAGCCATCGCCGCACCGCGCAGATTGGCAGAGGTTCGTACAACCGTCCGAGTTGCTCCCATTGCCATCGTCACAGGCCTCGGCCGTCTGCAAGTAGCCGTCACCGCAGCGAGCCAAGCCGCAGACTGTTGTGCAGGTGTCGGCGTTGCTGCTGTTGCCGTCATCACAAGCTTCGCCACTCTGCAGGAATCCGTCACCGCAGCGCGCCCAGATACAGGCCGTCGTACAAGCGTCGGTGTTGCTGCTGTTGCCATCGTCACAGGCCTCCGAACCTGTCGCAACGCCATCGCCGCAAAAGCTGGCTGCGCCGGCCGTTAGTGTGCAGGCCGCCGAGCAAACGGTGCAGCCTGTGAGGCCGTAGGTGCAGCTTTCGGTGGTGGTGTTCCCGTCGTCACAACGCTCTGGGCCACTGGTGACGCCGTCGCCGCATACGGAGGTCGCGCCGGGCGTGGATTGGCACGCCGCGTTGCAAACCGTGCAGGAGGCAACGCCGTAGGAGCAACTCTCGGTCAGCACGTTGCCGTCATCGCATCCTTCCGCGAGCTGAACGATGCCGTCGCCGCAGGCGGCAAGTTCACAGAGGTTGGTGCACGCATCGCTGTTGTCCGCATTCCCATCGTCGCACACTTCGCCGGGTTGTACGAAGCCGTCCCCGCAGGCCGCAGAGACGCAACGTGCAGTGCAGCTATCGGTTTCGACGAGGTTGCCGTCGTCGCACTGCTCGGGAGCCTGCAGCACGCCATCTCCACAGCTCGCGGGCACGCAGAGGTTGGTGCAGCCGTCGGCGTCGACGGTGTTGCCGTCGTCGCACGCCTCGCCTGCCTGAACTACGCCGTCACCGCAACGCGTCACCGTGCAGTCATTCGCGCAGCGGTCGAGCGCGTCGGAATTGCCGTCATCACAAGCTTCGCTGAGCTGGCGGATGCCATCTCCGCAACGCGCGAGCTGGCAGGCACCCGTACAGGCATCGGCGTCATTCGCGTTGCCGTCGTCACATGCTTCTGGCGCCTGAACCACGCCGTCGCCGCAGACGGACGGCGCCCTGCAGAGGCCCTCCAGGCAATCGAGCGTGGGTGCACAATCGCTGGTGCTGGCGCATGGCTGCCCACTCTCGCGACAACCGGCTGCTTCGTCGGTCTCTCCGTCGCAGTCATCGTCGATCAGGTTGCAGCTCTCTTCGGCAGGTGCGGTCAGCTGCTCGCACCGGAGCTCGCCGTCGCAGGCCAATTCACCCGCGGCGCAAGCTCCCGGGAATCCCGTGTCGCAGCGGTCCCCCACCTCCGCCACGCCGTCGTCAACCATGCGGTCGCAGTCATCGTCCAAACCGTTGCAGACCTCCGCTGCAGCGGGCTGGATAGCGGGATCGGCGTCGTTGCAGTCGGCAAACGGACAGCCTGGGCCAAAGCCTGCCAGATCGCCATCCAAGTCAACGCAGAGCGTGGCGCTCACGCAGACAGCCTCGGCGTCGGTACCGGATACACCGACGCATCGCTCATCGCCTGCGCAGTCCTGGGTGGAGGCGCAACGTACCACGCAGATACCATCCCCAGACGGGGCAACTGGTAGGCAGAAGTCGGAGTCACAGGCTGCACTTGTGGTGCAGGCGCTGCCCGGTCCGCCTGTCGTATCTGCCGCCGTGTCCGGCGGCGCGGTGTCGTTCGGGTCGCTCGCATCGGTATCTGCGGCCGGACCATCTGACCCCGTGTCCTCGGGCAACGCGGCATCTGTATCCACTGGCTCCGTATCCAGCGCCGTATCGGCGGGAACGATTACTTCCGTATCGTCGCTGGCGCAGGCCGCCGTGAGCGTGAGAGCAAACAAACACACTGCGGAAAGTAGATGCTGGAACTTCAAGGCTATCCCCACGCGGCAGACTGATATCGTGCGTAGGTCCCTACTTGCTTTCGCCGTCTCGACACAATCGAATCAACGGCCCATGGCGAAAGCGAGCCGCGTCGCTTTGAGCGCCAACTGGCGGCCGGAATCTCCAGCCTGCCCCCTCCCCGATATTGCCCACCTCAGGGTGACCCCTCTCGACGTTGACCGTCACACACAGCCAGGTTGCGCCGCCATTGAAACATCAAACAGCCAGGTTGCGCCGATATGCAAGCCGCATTCGCGCCGCCCGTCGCCCATCGCCCGTTAGCGCTCATCCAGTCGCTGCGGCAGGCCGCAATGCAGAGCAGCAGGAGGTTGATGACGATTAGGTTCCGGAGCATTGGCTCAATCCCGTCGGGCACTTGACATCATGAGCGAATTCTAGCCAACAGCAGGTCGCCGAAGTCATCTTGTGCCAAAGATGTTCATTGGCGGTTGCGGGATAACGAAGCGGGGCATGTATGAAGTTGTTGATGAAAATCCTCTTGTTTGTCGGTGTAACTGCGCTCGGATTTGGTGGCTGCGCGCCTGGAGACCTTGGCAGTCGCTGTGACTTCGAACTCGAGTGCGAGGAAGGGCTTCAGTGCCTTGCGACATCCAATGGAGGTGCCGGCGTTTGCACAATTTCATGCGCAAGCGAGGCCTGCAGCAGTGGAACCTGCCTGACCACCGCGGACGGCCTGCTGTGCACAGCCGACTGCGCTAGTTCGGAGGACTGTTCGTCAGGGCTTACCTGCGGATCAACCGCAGACAGCGATGGAACCTGTTGGTTCAGCGGCGATGGCATTAGCAGACTCCCCGCCGAGTCCTCAGGAGTGCCATGTGGCGAAGCTGAGGACTGCGCGCCTGGATTCGACTGCGTCGCGAGCGGTGCCGCCCCGAGTAACGGCGCTGGTCGTTGCGCCTTGCCGTGTGCGACAACCTCTTGCCAAACCGGTCAATGCGTTGCGCTAGCCGAAGGTGAGTATTGTTTAGACATGTGTGACGGCTCACTCTCCTGCACGCTCGATCGCGCTTGCCTCCGAACCCCTGACCGCGAATTCGTGTGCTGGGATGACGACCCCAATCTTGCTCCACCGCCTACTGGAGTGATTGTGGACCGCGTCGAGCGAGTCAGCGATACCAACGGAGACGGCATCTGGAGCCGCGGTGAGTCAGGATGCTTCAGCGTCTTCGCGCGGAACATGGGCACCAGCGACGCACTCTACGTT
>Ga0209107_10002133_pt1 | contig 11028 bp, 10 predicted proteins | sample LakErihyJuly2011_2_FD_187460 | JGI IMG/M metagenome (GOLD analysis project Ga0209107, IMG submission 187460) | Freshwater microbial communities from dead zone in Lake Erie, Canada - CCB hypolimnion July 2011 (SPAdes) (version 2) | ecosystem: Environmental > Aquatic > Freshwater > Lentic >... | reverse complement strand
CGGCGGCATCGTGGAAGTCCGCGAGGACTCCGGCGACAGCCTCAATGAGACCGAAATCTATCCTCTCTCTACGGCCGCTGTCCTCAAGATGACCGGCCTCAGTGCGGGCGGCGGCGGCGGCGGCGGTGGTGCCCCGGCCAATCCTTTCGGCGGCGCGACTGCCGGCGGTGCCAGCGCCGGCGACGGCCAGCGTCCAGAAGAAGTCGCCATCCGCAACTTCCTCACCCGCTCCGGCGTCTCCTTCGAGCCTCCGGCTACCTTGTCCTACGACGGCACGAACCTGATTGTCTATCAGACCCGAAGGAACTTGGACCGAGTCCAGAACATCATCCGCCGTTACTCCGACATCAAGCAGGTCCACATCGAAGCCAAGTTCATGGAAGTCGAGCAGAAGGTCCTGAACGAGCTCGGGGTCAATTGGGGGATTAATGGCGTCACGCCTCGAGTCGCGGGCACACCTCCGACGTTTGTAGATTTACCGCCTGTCGCCGGCTCGCCAACCGGGACGCCTGGAACCCGTTTCTTCACGGATAACGGTTCTCCTGCCCAAGGCGGCCAATTGGTTACACGTGCGGAGTCGGGCCTGCGTTCCGTCAACAATGTCTTCCAGCAGAACAATACTCCCGGCAAGGCACTGGTGGTCACCACAGGTACCACCAGCCAGACATTCCCCCAGAACGCTCCGGCCTTCCCAGGAGGGCCCAACCTCGGCAATGATGCTTACACCTTTGGCGGGAGAGTGGGGGTCCTTGGTTCTTATGACCTCAGCGTCTTTGTTCGTGCTATTGAGCAGAGCAATGGAGCCGATCTGATGTCTTCGCCGAGCCTTACAGTTCTCGATGGCAAGACCGCCGTCATCAAGGTGGCCCAACTTTTGCGCTATCCGCAGGCTTACGGCGATGTTCAGTCTAATGTCGGCAACGGCGGCGGCGGCACCCAAGTCACGGCCTCCAGCTCGGTGGCCATCACGGCTGGTACCCCCCAAGACTTCACCGTCCAAGAAGTCGGTGTGACGCTGGAAGTCACCCCGACCGTCGGGGCCGACGACTCGATCGCGCTCAACCTCAGGCCCAAGGTGACCGAGTTTGAAGGCTTCGTCGAATACGGCGGGACCTCTGTCGCCATCTCCGGAGGGTTGACCGTCACCGTACCCTCGGGCTTCTTCCAGCCGATTTTCAGTACGCGTGAAGTCCAGACGGACGTCACCGTCTTCGATGGTGCCACAGTCGTCATCGGTGGCCTGACCCGCGAAGAAGTGAAGACCGTCGAAGACAAGGTACCGTTCCTTGGTTCGATGCCCCTCATCGGTGCCGCCTTCCGCTCCACCGGCAAGAGCGTCAGCAAGCGAAGCCTCATGGTGTTCGTGACCGCGAATCTGGTTTCTCCGGGCGGCGCCAGCCTCCGGAGCAGCCATCCCGGCATGCGCGCTGGCTCCACCTTCTCGAACCCGACGATCATCTCTCCCGGTGGTGCGGTGTACCGCGAGCCGATCGAAGTCGCCGCACCCGTGGCTCCGGCTCCGGTCGTCATCGAGCCAGCGAAGTAAGCCTTTCCCGCTGTTTCGCGCCAACGGGCCCGCCATTCGGCGGGCCCGCTTTTTTCTCGATGGTCGGACCTGGCCGAGCGACACTCTTCCCATGCGCTGGCTGCTGATCGACGGCTTCAACCTGGTCTTCCGAAGTCACTTCGCGATGGAGCGTTCCAACCTCCGCCGGCAAGCCGACCAATTCCCGACTGGCGCGCTCCATGGGTGGATGAAGTCCTTGCAGGACCTCCGTGAAGGGGAGAAGCCAGACCGCTGCGCCGTCTTCTTCGATCTTGGCGGCTCCGATCGTCATCTCGCCGTGCTGCCCGAATATAAGGCCCAACGGGATGAGACCCCGGACGAGATCGTCCAGCAGCTACCGGAGATCAAACGCCTCACCGCTCTCCTCGGTTTCCAGGTCTTTGAGCGCCGGGGCGTCGAGGCAGATGACCTCATCGCCACGGCCGTTCGCATCCTTTCCGCAGCCGGTGACGAGTGCGTGATCGTCAGCGCCGATAAGGATTTCGGCCAATGCGTCGGCGGTCCCGTCAGCCAGCTCGCCCCGCCGCCCACCGCCAACCCCGCGCTCGGCTGGCGGCGACTCGACCCAGCGGCCGTGACCGAGAAATTTGGCGTCCCGCCGGAGCGAATCGCCGACTACCTCGCGCTCGTGGGCGACGCCTCGGACAATATTCCTGGGCTCAAAGGCGTCGGCCCGAAGACCGCCGTGAAGTGGCTGACGGAATACGGGGACCTCGGCGGCGTGCTGGCGGCCGCCGACACGCTGCAACCGGAACGCTTCCGCGAGCAGGTGAAGGCCGAGGCCGAGCGCATCCGCGGCAATCTCAAGCTCGTCACTTTCCAGACCGACTTCGAATTCACGCCCGGCACGCCCGTCGCGGAAGATGTCGACGGCGTGGAAGCATTCCTGACGGAGATGGAGATGCATTCGACGCTCCGGCGTTATCAGACGAAGCATGGGCGGATTGCGGCTGGGCCCGCGCCGACGGCGCCGGCGGTCGAAGCGCCTAAGCCGAAACCACCGAAGGACGCGCAGCAGGGCGAGTTATTCTAGCCAACAAAAAGGCCCGCCGGTGAGGGCGGGCCTGGGGGGAAGGAACCAGCGGGAGCTTAGTTCTTCTTGTCGGCCTTCTTCTCGAGCTTCGGCATCTCGACGACCGGGGCGGCAGCGACGGCCTGCTGCTGCTGGGCGTTGGCGATGAGGCCTTGCACCTGGTTCACTTCTTCCTGGCTGAGCAGGATGACGAACTTGGCTTCGAGGACTTCGACTTCGTAATTATGGGTGATCGAGTAACCGACGCTCTCGGCCATCTCCTTATTGCCTTTGTTCAGGAGTTCGACGGTCTGGTCGAGCTGGGCTTGAATCCGGGTCTTGTCTTCATCCTTTTCGGCGCGCTTCAGCAGCTCGGTGAGCTGGACCGCGGCATCGCGGCGGGCCTGGAGGACCTTGGCGAACTGTTCGAATTGGACGACGAGGTCGAGACCGCGGATTTCGGCGGTCTGCAGGAGGCGACGGTCACCACGAATGACGAGCTGCTCTTCCTTGAAGTCAGCGGAGGAGCGAGCCTTGGCGGCTTCTTCGTCGGAGATGACGGCGAAGAGGCGGAGGGCGGTGTTGACGAAGGTCGCTTGGCGGTTGGCGACGGCCGGGACATTGAAACCCCAGACCTTCGCGAAGACGGCATCCTTCTCGTTGAAGTCCTTAATTTCGGCTTCGCCGACCTTGGTCAGGGCGTCGCGCTCGACGGTCGTGAGGGCGACCTGAATGCGCTGCTGGAGCTGCTGGATGCGACCGAAGTGCTGGCCGAGGGTCTGCAGTTCCTGCTGGAAGCGGGCGAGGGAACCCTGGTTGGAGATCGTGAGAACGACGCGGGCCAGGTTCTGGCCGAGCGGAATGAGCTCGATGACTGGTCCCTTAGGGGCTTCGGTCGGAGCAGTGGGGAGTTCGGTGGCAGGCATGTTCGTGGGGGGCTTGGGGTGGGGTAAGGGGGTTTACTTCTTATCGGCTGCGGTCGGAGCCTTGGCCTCGATGGCCTTCTTTTCTTCTTCGGTGATCTGAACGGCGAGCTTGGCTTCGGAGGGGAGCGTGATGGCCTCAGCGTTGAAATCAAAGCCGCGGGCCTTCTTGAACTCCTCGAGATTGAGGGCCAGGTCGTCCTGAATGTCCTTGATGGCCTTTTCGACCTTCTTCTTGTCGTTGTCGACGGTCAGCCTGGGCTGGACTTCGATGAGCTGCTGCAGCTGCGCCTTGGCGTCGGTGATACGCTTGATGGCAAGACCGAAGGCCTCGACCTCACCCTGGCCGGTGACGGTGTCGCGAATCTGGAATTTCTTTTCGCCGGTCGTGATGATGGTTTCAGGCTTGAAATCCTTGGCGGCGGAAAGCGTGGTGAACTGTTCGTTCGAGATCGGGGTGGCGATCACGGCCTTGGTGGCGATGAATTGATAAGGGCGCTCGATGCTGAAGCCGTTGTAGAGCTTGGTCATCGATTCGCTGTCTCCCTTGAGCTTCGCCTGCTTGGCGGCGATCTCGTGGCCCCGGGCTTCCTTCTCGGGGGTGGTGAGGGCGTTTTCCAAGAACATCTGGAGGCGCTTCAGTTCCTCGACTTGCTGCTGGAGGACTTGGATATTCTTCTGGAAGTTGAGGCACTCGCTGATGTTCCGACCGAGCCAGACTTCGGCGAAGTAGGCCTTCGGTTCGGCCTTGGCGTCGCTGGAGAGCTTGAGCTCCGGCGCCGCCGCCGGGGCCGAGGCGGGCTTGGTGCCGGCCGGTTTGGCTTCCTGGGCGTTCAGCGAAACGCAAAGGGCAGCGATAAGGAAAGAGAACTTGTTCATGGGAGTGGGGAGGGAGGATTAAACATAGGTAAAATCGTCCTCTGGACTACCAAAAAATGGTCAGCCACTCACTTTTTCGGCGCCTGCAGGGATTGCTCGATAATCTTGGTCAAATCTACCCTTTCGGCCTCTTTTTGGAGTGGTTCGTCGGCCAAGACCGCTCGCACCTTTGGGTGGTCGATGAATCCAGTTAAATCGTTGTTATTCAACAACTCACGAACTTTTTTATCTTCCCAGGCTTGGTAAAGGGTGGGGTGGGCGGCCAGGGCACGTATCTCGGGCTGCGCCATGAGCCGGCGCCGGGCCTCCGGGTTGGCCATGAGCTGCCGGGTCTGCCGGATGAGGGTCCGTTGCTTAGCAGGAATAGGCGACCAGTCCTTAAGGTCGGCGGTGAAGGGGGTGGCGGCCAAGTCGTTCCGGATCTCGACCGACCAGTGGTGCCGGCTGTCGCCGGGCTTTTCGAACAGGTCGTAGACCGAGGCCACGGTCGCGAGCAGGGCGAGGAGGATTAGGAAATAGAGCAGACCGGTCCAGCAGCCCACCAGCGCACCCATGACGGGGCTCTCGGCCTCCTTTTGGTCCGTGGGTGACCGGCCGAGGCGCCAGAGCAGGGCATAGCAGACGAGTCCGGTCGCGCAGGCGAGGCCCACTACGCCGGTGAGGCCGCGGAGCATCCATGGATAAGTGGTGCCTTCGAGCCACGCCAAGCCTAGGTCGGAGCCGAAGAACCAGCCGACGAGCACGCCGCTGGCCAGCGCCACTGGTCCGGCGAGCTGGCGCAGCGGGCCGCGTCGATAGCCACGCCACGCCCCGCGAATCATCAGCAGCGCGAGGATGACGAGAGCGACCCAAAGGGTCCCGGAGAGGTCAGGCGCTTCGGGGTTCATCCGGCTTCGCCGAGCACCTTGCGGATGGACGGTTCACGGGCTTCGATGCTCTCGGCCAACTTGAACTGCACCAGCGCGCGCCGGAGATTATGGCCAGGATAACGGACCTTGAAGTAGACATCACCGGCGAGGTGGTCGGCCAGGAAGCGGATGCCGAGTTCAAGCGGGATCAGGTGGATGCAGTCGAAGAGATACCGGTGGTCGGCCTGGCTGAGAAAGTCCCGCGCATAGGTCTGATATCCCCTGTAAATCATGGTGAAAAGCTCGTGATCGAAGACGACAGCCCCGAGCTCGGCGGCGTCTTCTCCGGCCGGGTTGCACACGGAGCGCATGGCGTCGCCGATATCATAATGCACCAAGCCGGGCTGGACGGTGTCGAGGTCGACGATGCAGGTCCCCCGGCCGGTGGCCTCATCGATCATGATGTTGCCCACCTTGGGGTCGCCGTGCGTCGTGCGCAGGCCGAGGTCGCCGCGGGCGCGCGCGTCCTCGAGCACAGAACAACGGGCGCGACGAGCTTCGACGAAGCGGACGGCCCGCTTGGCCTCGAGCGAGGCGTCGAGGCGTTCCTGACCCGTGGGCGTCGCGAGCGCCGCGTCCATCTTGGCGAGGTAGCCGGGCGTGACGTGGAAGCCGGGCAGGGCATAGCCGAGTCTTTCGGCGGGCAGGTCGCTGACCATGCGGTGGAAGTGTCCCAGCACGATGCCCGCTTCGTGGGCGTGCTCGGGGTTGCGCACCTTCTCGAAGGCCTGCGCACTCGCGATCTGCGAGATCGCGCGCCAGAGGTCGCCGTCGGCGTCGGTCACCCAGTCTTCACCCGACTTGGTCTGGATGATCTTCGGAAGCTGCCAGATACGGTCCGCCCCGTCGGCCTCGGCCTCGAGCTTAGAGTGGCAATGGTCGGTGAGCACGCGCATGTTCTGCATGATCACCTCGGGCTGCGGGAAGACCGCCTTGCGGACACGCTGCACGATGAAGCGCTGTTCCGAAAAGGTCGTCCGGAAGATCGCCAGGTAGGTATCGTTGACGTTGCCTGAGCCGTAGGGCTCGACGGTCACGAGGCGTCCCTGGACGTCGAATTGGCGGGCGATGTGGGCGGCTCGCATGGGGCTTTCGCGTCAATTTGTGGCATGTCGCCGGGCTGGCGAGGGCATTCCCGTATCGCCAAGGCTTGATTTTCGTCCCGCCCGCCCCATGGTCAATGTTCCTCTGCGCCGCCACCTTAGCTCAGCTGGTAGAGCATCTCATTCGTAATGAGAATGTCGCCGGTTCAAATCCGGCAGGTGGCTCCAGCGCAGGGGACATTTTTCACCGACCTGTTTGCCCGTCAGGCTTTTTCACCCACCTTCTCGCCATGAGCCGAGCCGATCCACCCTCCCGCCAACAGGATTTGTCCCGTCGTTATGACCGGAATTTCCGGCCGGACGACGCCTACCGGGCGACGCTGCCGGACATGCAGAACAAGGACGCCTCCCTGATCCAGGGGGCTAATGTCCCGATCCAGCACGTCGGTATCTCGGGCTTCCACCTGCCGATGCTCGTCGCCACCCGCGACGGCAAGCCAATCACGCTCGAGTGCACCGTCACCGGCTCGGTGTCCCTCGCGGCTGACCGCAAGGGCATCAACATGTCCCGCATCATGCGGACGTTCTACGAATTCAAGGACCGCGTGCTCTCGCATGAGCTTCTCGAAGAGGTGCTGGTCCGCTACAAGAAGGACCTCGATTGCAGCCGCGCCCGCATCATGGTCGAGCTACGCTACCCGATTATGCAGAAGTCCCTGCGTTCGGGCCTCGAAGGCTGGCAGTATTACCGCGCGGTCCTCGAAGGCACCATCGACGACCTCGACCGTCTCCGCCGCTACGTCCATTTCGATTTCATCTACTCATCCGCCTGCCCTTGCTCCGCCGAGCTCGCCGAGCATGCCCGCGAAGAGCGTTCCGTCTACGGCATCCCGCACTCGCAGCGCTCCAAGGCCCGCGTCGTCGCCGAGGTCTCACCTGGCCGCTCCCTCTTTATCGAGGACATGCAGGAGCTCTGCCTCAAGGCTCTCCAGACGGAGACTCAGGTCATGGTGAAGCGCGAGGACGAGCAGGCCTTCGCCGAGCTCAACGGCGCCTATTCCAAGTTCGTCGAGGATGCCGCGCGCGTCGTCTACGAGCAGTTCGACGGGGATGCCCGCGTGCGCGACTTCGTCATCGCCTGCTCGCACCTCGAGTCCCTGCACTCCCACGATGCCGTTTCGGTCATCAACAAGGGCATGCCGAGCGGTCTTTCGGCGGATTTCAGCAATTTTAGAGACCTGATCTGCTAGTCTGCTGACGGCTTGCCCATCTGGGGTGACCGTCATACGGTCACTTTCATGAGGGGGTAGCTCAGCTGGATTCAGAGCAGCAGCCTTCTAAGCCGCCGGTCGCGGGTTCGAGTCCCGCCCTCCTCACCACTTTCCTAGCCCGCCGCCCTTTTTCGGGGAGGCGGGCTGATTGTATCTGGGTGTCCTGGGCTTGCGACAGGCCGGCCCCGCGACTAGTCAACGTCATGCAGATTCACGTTGCCCGGAATTCCGCCCAGTTGGGAATCTTCGCCCCCGAAGAAATCATCGCTGGCCTACAGTCAGGCCGCTTCCTCGCTTCCGACCTCGCCTGGCGCGACGGCATGGCCGCCTGGACGCCGCTTGGCGACTGGTCCGAATTCCGCGGCGTCGGCGTGCCCCCCGCTGCTCCTTTCGCCGCGTCCGCCTTCGGCGCGAAAGACGAAGCTTCCCTCGCCATGCCTTCCTGGGAGCGCGGCGCCTCGATGGGACATTTTATCGCGACGATCAAGGAGGTCGCCCTCGACCCGGTGCGCACGTTCGCGAATCTGCGCGACGGCGATTATGCGCGGCCGATCTCGTTCACCTATTGGGCTCTACTGCCAGCCTGGCTCTGCGGTAGCCTGCTTTACGTGGCGGTCTTCGGCTTCATCGCGACCGTGGGTACGGCCACCTTGCCTGGCTCCGGCGTTCCCCTCCCAGCGTGGATCACTGGCGTCGGGCCATTGAAGGCCGCCTTGATAATTTCCGGCGCGCTGGCCGTCTTCTTCTTGTTCGTCCCTTTTATCAACTTCCTCGGCGCCGCCTTCACGCACGTGTTGCTACTGCCTTGGAAGCCTGCTGGGACTTTCGCGCAAACCTATCGCGCTAATGCCTACGCCTACGGTGCTTTCATGCCCTTCGCCTTCATTCCTTGCGTTAACTACGTCGTCATGCCGTGGCAGCTCGTCGCTGCCATCATCGCCCATTCGCAGGTGCATCGGATTGCCTGGTGGAAGGTCGTGATTTCACTTTTAGTGATCCCTTGCCTTTGCGTCTGCGGAATCTACGCGATATTGTTCGCGGCCTTCTTCGGTAAATTCGCCGGCTAATTTCTATGCAAATCCACGTCGCCCGAAATTCCGCTCAGCTCGGGATTTTTGCCCCCGAAGAAATCCAAGCTGGCCTGCAGTCAGGTCGCTTCCTCGCTTCCGACCTCGCCTGGCGCGACGGCATGCCGGCCTGGACTCCCCTTGGCGACTGGCCCGAATTTCGTGCCGTCGGGGTGCCGTCTTCGCCCTCTGTGATGCCTGTCGGATCTCCCGCCCCCTCGACGATTCCCTGGGAGCAGGGCAAGTCACTCGGGTCATTCTTTGCGACGATCAAGCTGGCGATTGTGAACCCGACTTCGCTTTCGACCGGACGCTTCGCCTTCGGCGATTGGTTGGCCTTCTGTTACGTCGCCCTGGCGATCAGTATCCCGTTTCAAGCCGTTCGGCTGATGTTTGCCCCGGATCCCGGGCGTAGCATCGCGGAATTCCTCCAGGGGTTTTCCTCCCCCGCTATCCAGTCTGTTGCCGAGGAGATGCTTAAGGCTCCTTCGGCGCCCATCGGCATCACGATCGCTTCCACCTTCGTCGGCTTGGCTTTTGCTCCGCTTCTCTACGCTTTCTTCGCCCTCTTGCACTGGGTCGGGCAACGTGTTTTCCAGATTCAAGTTTCAGTCGAGCGCACGGTGGCGGCGACGTTACTCGCAACTGGGTTGCTCATCATCGTCATGGCCCCATTTCAGCTGCTTTCCTTCAATATCGGCGCCCAGATTATCATCAGCTCCCTGTTCTTTATCCCGGCGCTGATTATCTACTTTAAATGTTTCGGCGCAGCGACGGGGGTCAGCCCATGGACCCAGTTCGGCATCTCCTGCGGCGTCTGGTTCGTCCTTTGCTGCTGCTGTTGCCTCTTGCCGATAATCTTACTCTTCAAGGCCATCGGTTTGGCCTGACCAGTGCTTAGGCTGATCCGCAGACCTGCCTATCCGGGCGAGCTCAATCACGAGCTCGTCTGGCCGGCGGCATTCCTCGGCGGCGCGGTCTTCGCCTGGGGATGGTTCCTCTCAGGCCTACAGCTGCCGCAGTGTATCTTCATGCGGCTGACGGGGCTGCCCTGTCTAGGTTGCGGCGGCACGCGTTGCGCCAGCAATTTGGTGCAACTGGATTTAGGACAGGCTTTCCTGTTCCATCCAGGCTTCTTCCTCATCGTCACGTTGGCGGTCCTCTGGACCGTCTACTCAGCGGTCTTCTGGCTCCGCCGCGATACGCTTCGCCTGCGTGTCGTTGTTAACCCGGCCGACTCACGTCGCGTCCGTATCGCCTTCGTGATCATACTCGGCGCCCATTGGGCTTGGCAGTGTTATTACCTGATGCGCTGACATGATCCGAAATCTTCTCCGCTTCCTCGGTTGGGTCTGCCTACTTGTCCTGCTTTCGGTCGGTGTGCTGGGGCTGGTTTATGCTCTCTCCGAACGAACGCAGAAGGTCGCCATCGAACAGCGCGTGCTCGACGCCGTGGATACGGTCCGCGAAGACGGCACGACGCCGCGTACGGTCGTCGATGCGCTCGATCGCCTTGCGGATCAGACCGTGGCCGTCCGCGGCGATATCGTCCTGGCGCCGCCCCCGGAGCCAGCGGTCACGGCCCCTTACGGTGAACCAGCCGATCGCCTGGGTCTGAAGCATCTCGTGAACCGCGGCTACTCGGTCGGCTACGACGATACGCTGCCGGCGCCCCGCTGGTCCTCCTACCGCGTCTTCCCCTATAAGGACGTGTACCATGAGCGCCCCTCGTCGTTCAGGTCCGATCCCCGAACGATGGCGCGCGTGACGACCTCGGAATACGTCCACTCGGGCTACGACCGTGGGCACCTCGCGCCGAATTATGCCATCTCGGTCTGCCATGGCGCCGAGGCCCAGCGGGAGACGTTCCTCCTCAGCAACATCATCCCTCAACTCCATGCGCTCAACGCCGGTCTCTGGAAGGACCTGGAGCAACGCATCATGAAGCGTTACGTCGCGCGCTACGGCACCGTCTGGGTACAGGTCGGCCCGGTCTTTGCGTCAGCGCCGGAGAAGAAATTCGGCCGAATCCCCGTGCCGGCTTCGTTCTGGATGGTGGTCTCGGAATACGATGAAGCCTTCGGCGGTATTCGCGCTATCGCCTACCTCGTCCCGCATGAGGAGAAATGGCGCGACACGGAGCTAACGCGTTATGTCGTGAGCATCCGCCGCGTGGAGGAACTCACCGGGCTGGATTTCTTCCCGCAGCTCCCGAAGGCGACGCAGGACCGGCTCGAATCAGCGCCTGCGCCGCGCGCTTGGTGACGGCAGCTCGCGTCGCAGATCCGCAGCGTGGAGCAGACAGACGCAATCGGCGCCGTCCGCCGTGGGCAGCCACATGATGGGCAACTTCGGCCA
>Ga0209107_10002132_pt1 | contig 11028 bp, 8 predicted proteins | sample LakErihyJuly2011_2_FD_187460 | JGI IMG/M metagenome (GOLD analysis project Ga0209107, IMG submission 187460) | Freshwater microbial communities from dead zone in Lake Erie, Canada - CCB hypolimnion July 2011 (SPAdes) (version 2) | ecosystem: Environmental > Aquatic > Freshwater > Lentic >... | reverse complement strand
TTTGAATCATAGTTGTGGACCTTAGAAATTTGACAGCTCTTCTTCTTTTAGCCCTGTAGCTGACTGAGACATTTATATGAGCTGCTGGACTTTTTGACAACTCGTAGAACTGTCTTGAGACGAGAGCTACCTTCCGAAGTACATCAAATGTGCAAAGCATTGACAAAATTTTGGTCAAAATTTCTGGGGGCATTGAGCTGAAAGAGATTTGAATGTTCAACAACTTTCTATAAACGCATTAAAACATACTTATTATGACATTTGCCGTTGATGATGAATAATTTTGTTTCTGTCTGTAACAGTCAATTACAAATTGGAAGTAAGTTTTAGATAAAAAAAAATTTTTAAACGTTACCTGAGGTTTAATAGTTGCTTCTGTTCTTTTTTGGTTTCAATAACCTTTGGTTGTTCCAGCTGACTTTGTGTTTTAGAATTTTGGAGAGCCGTCAAAAGAGTTTGTATGTACTTGTCTTGTTGAATCCTTTCCTCCCTGATTTTTGCAAGTTGCTTTTGTTTCTCCATTAATTGAGTCTTCAGGTTCTTATCATTTTGATGAATTAGATTTTCATTGTCAAATTCATCGTCACTTATGTCAATAACTTCAATACTTTCATTTAAAATAGCTTGGTTTCCTATATCTTCGTGTGTTCGCGCTTTCTTGTTTTTTGATTCGTAGACATTGTCATTTATTTGTACCTGATTGAAAGATCTTTTTGAAGTTTTGATATTTGTTTCACTTGTGTCATTGTTGTCTTCGCTGATGTCAACCACTGTAACAAATCTGTTAGGAGTGAATGGTAAGTTGTTCGTCGGCGACATTTTGGAAAATGTGATCAAAAAGGCAAATGACTTATTTCTTGCGAAAACTGAAGGCTTTGATGAATTAAAAGTTCAAGGGTGTCCTTGTATTCAACAGATCAATTTTTATAACCTATTGGGACTAACAAACAACAGTAACTGAGGAACGATTTATGTTTCCATTAATATTTATATCCAATGGCAATAGCAATTGTTAATTAATTAAATTTAACTTATTAAATTGTAATTTTAATTCTAAGTAAATGAAAAGTTAGTTGGGTGGACTGAGAAACGAATTTAAAAAATTTTTAATTAAAAAAAAAATTAAAAATACAAATATTGATAAAGGTAATATTTATAACATAGTAAAGAGTAAACACATAAATAATTAGAAAGAAGACTTTGACCAAAATCAATCCAACGGTTTTTGTAGTACTCTTTTGTAAAATAATGAACTAACGTACGGTCAAGACTTATCATTATTGTAAACAAACATGTTAGTACAAAACCGTGCTTTTAAAGTTGAATCGTCATGAATGGAATGAATAAGTGTACAATTATACAATGTCGCTACGTATGATGCAATTTATTTAAAATAAACAAAACATATATTATTCATCTAGTGCCTGAAGAATGATTACTTTATTTATGTATATATATATCTATTCTTAAACAATATAAATTTGTGTAGTATATGTACCCTTTTTTATGGTGACTGAAATGAACACTTTTTTAAATATATATATTTTTACTGTTTTACAGTGAAACGTGTTAGGTTACTCAAGAAGTAAATTAAAAAAAGTTAATTGAAAATAAAACAGCTTCACTAACATCAAAAGACAGGACGCCACTTTATTATTGTTTATTGTTAGTTTTTTAATTTAGTTTGGTTATAAATCCATTGTTATTTTATAATTATCCGTCTGTTATTCACAAGTGTTAAACTATACAACATACAATTTGTATCCTAATATTCAACAGAACATTAAACAATGAAGGTCACGGAGCTGTTTCAAAATGAGGACAACCAGTGGACTGTCGAAGTATCAGCTAAACCTGGATATTTTTATCGTCCGAAGTCATCGTCAGTCCAGTTTTCATTGGGCGAAAAGTTATTCAAACTTAAAATGAAGAAAAGCGGAGGAAATCTTTGGGCCAAAATTAAAAGCTTGGACAATGTTCAGTTTGGTTTCAAAGCTAAGGTGACGCAACAACAGGACAAAGTTGAAGCTTCTGATGAAGTTTTCAGTCTTTGTGACAGTAGACACACCATCAGATTTTCAAAATTGCCAAGTCATTTATTTTGCAACTGCCAATCCGAAGTCCGGCTGAAATTGGTCTTCTGCGATTTTTATTTTGTCTGCAATGACAAACATGTACCGGCCTTCAAGTGCAAACTTGTCAAAAAATCTACAGTTTTTGACAGAATGTTTCAATCTCCAAAATGGATTGAAAGTCAGGATGACAGAATGGTGATAGAAGATTTTGACACGTCGACGGTGGAGAGCATGGTGTACTTTCTAAACTTCCAGAAACTGCCAAAAATGACAACAAGGTGTAAATCTGAATTGCTATTAATTGCTGATAAGTACGACATGTCCGGGCTAGTGTATATATGCGAAAGCGAACTTTCATTTGAACTTGAAGAAAAAAATTGTTTTCTGATTTTTAATTTGGCAGCTTTCATCAAGGCATCATACCTTCAGGAGGCTTGTCTGTCGTTTATCTTATTGAGGTGGACATCCTTGTCCAAAAATGACATTTTCGCCATTTATCAATACAAGGAACTAATAATACAAGCCATCATCAAATTACAAATTTCAACTATTCCCGATGTAAATCAGTTTTATTTTTCCTCCGATTGGTCAGACGAATCAAAAACATATTTTGACTCTGTTAAATGGAAAATGGCACTAAATTCTATGAACCTAAACAACAACAGAATCAAGGTTGTTTTGGATTTCTACAATGACACAGATGCTAATCAAAAGGTGCTCGAGGTGCTTCTAAACGGTTTACACGCAATTCAATCTAATTAATTTTGTAAATTTGTTCACTGTATTTAAATACAGTCGTTTGTTTTAATTGGAAACAAACTGAACGTCCACAATTATTGCAAAATAAAGTAATTATAACAATGTTATTGTTGATCATTAAAAAATATAAGACTTTGACCAGAATCAATCTTACGGTTTGGATAATACTTGATTGTAAAGTCAATAACTAGCGCACGGTCAAGAATCATCATTATTGTTAACAATCAAAAAAACCACAGAACAGTCGTTTATATGTTTAATCAGAAGGGACATTTTGCCAGATATAGTTTTTTTCAAGGCTTGAATAAGTGTCAAATATTACTATGTCGCGACGTAGAATGCTTATTCTTTCAGTTAATCAATACTTTTCAGTGTGAAATATATGTCGCTTTTTGAAATGTAGCAAGAAATAAAAACTAATTAAACGAATTATAAGCAATTTTCTTAACTTTGCGCTCAAATACTCAAATTAGTAAGTGGCGTCATGTCTTTTGATGTTAGTGAAGCTATATTATTTTCAATTAACTTTTCTTTATTTAAATTTACTGTAATGTAAAAAAGAACAAGAATGATATTGACATTTTATTTCTGTTTTGCTCTGAAGGTTACGTTTTTCATACCTTTATTTTTATTTTACTTCATTCGTTTAGCAACATTAACTGTTGCTTTTTCGATTCGAAAAGTAACATGACATTTTGCAGTACAGAAGCACATTCCAATTCTTTTAGGTCGATGTCACCATCTTGTTTGATTATGTCATCAACGTAGCTTGGTGCATTGAGAGGAAAGTTAAGCAGAGAGTAGCCTGTGTTCTGAGGATAATACTTGTGTTTAATGTAATGGCCTTTATGTTGTAAAAAATTCACTTGACGCTTCTCTTCTTCTTGGCGAGTTAGTTCCAGAATGGTTCTTTGGTGGTTGACTGTTGGTTCCAATGAGCTTCCAAAGCAAAGTTTCTGTCCAAAGTTGAAGATAGGTCCTTTTTTATATTCCTTTATGAACGCGCAGGACCTCTGTCGTTGGTGAAAGTCTTGTCTTATTTTTGCCAATTCACGTCGATCTTCGCGTCTTTTGGTTTCTTCTGCATCTTCTGCAACCTTCCGGTTAGTCACATAATGTTCATACCTGGTGTTACCGTACATCTCAGTCAGATGGCAAATGTGGCAAATGATATTATTCAATTCGTTTACCTCAGTAAGTATTTTTATTTGTTTTTTCTTGGGGCAATCTTCGTTTTTGGAGATATTGTTACCCATTCTGACAGGTGTTTTGTGCTTGAGCTGTGTTTCTTCTCTAAGCAATGCTTACAGTAAATCCTGCTTCGTTGATAGTTGATTCTTCACTGGCAAATTTTGCGCCAAGAACGCGTATTTTATATAGCAATTGGGTGTTTGTTTAATCATTGTTGTTGTTGTTTGTAATGCCAACAGTTGTTTGTTCTTTAATAAAAATGTTAGAATAGTCAGCATCTATTATCGTTACATTAAAAATAATAACAAAGTAACGGACAGACAAAAAATAATTGTTTTTCATGACCTAACCTGACTTAGTAAACTGAAAGTAGGTAACCTTGACCGTGATGTAAATAAATAATAAATAATGACATATACAAATGAATAACCCACGGTTGTGTATAGTTCATATTGTTAAATAAAAGAAAACAAAACCGTAGCAGTAAAGTAGTATATATTTTTAAATATGCTATTTCGTTGAAAAAATCGTACGGCCTTATTATTTAAGGGGAACATGAAACCTATTGTTGTTGAAGTCCTTCCAACAAATTTTTAAGGTCCCAGGGATTTCATTTGTTTACGTATGACTGCAATATAATAAATAATGCTGTTTCCACTTATTGTTTGACTCTATGTTATATTAAATTACGACCTACACCTTTAATAAAATGACTATTTTTAGTACACTAAGTTTGCCTCATTCGCTGTAAAACAAATTTTTTTGGATTTATCTTTGTTGTGCTGGCCTAAAGGTTAGTGATGTTAGTTGGTGTTATTACAATGCTTCAATATTAAGGTCACGTAACAAAGCCAAAGGTAAGCGTCACTCGCCTGTCGGTTAGTCATTACAATGTTTTAATTAAAATAAAAAATATCCTAAACTGTATTAGACGTTAAACTGTCAATCTGTTTCTTACCAAACACAAGATAACTGGAAGTATTGAAACAAAATTTTTTTTAACTAAATTGGAAGGGTGAGTCACATACCTTTATCTGTGAAGTTGTAACTAGTTCATTACTGTAACTTCGAAACGTTTAACGTTGCTTGAAGCTATTGCCATTTTTCTTTCTTAGAATGTTGTTTTTCAAAAGGATTTTTAAGTTTCCTTAATTAGAATACGCAAAATGTTGTAGATGAAAAACATACTTTCTAATTACGGTGACATACACACGTTTTTGTTAACACATAAATTACATTTAACCGTACCTTTGTTCTTATTCAGATTCAAAATGACTTATACCATTTCTTCCTTGGCGTTCATGTTTATACTGTCGCAACTGTTCGCAATCCAGATCCTTTCATTGCCACTACAGGAAAACCCACCCAGACTGAGCTTCAACTACAACACAACCAAAATTTTACGCACTCCGGTTATCCCTAAGATCAAATGGCAAATAGATGACCCGATAAATAAGTCTGAAAAGTTCTTCAACGTTCAACACACAGAGAATGAAAAGGGCACAAATGTTTCAAATAACATCGCAAACATGTCAGCTTTGTCAAATTCGTACCCGGGGGTACTAGATGCTACAGTTTTAAATGCCAACGAGTCTGACGTGGACAGCTTACCAATAAACTTGTCTAACAATGACTGCAACAGTTTGTATTTCACTTGTGAGTTGGAACAATTAAATCCGAACAAACCTCAACAGTCCCGCCTATTAAAGATAACTGAAAAAGCGACACAGATAATACAGAAGCAAAATTTGAAAACGTTGGCAAATACTACAAGGGGAAAATCCAAAAATTTACCACGTATGAAAACAAGTACATTTGTAAAGAAGAACAGAAAAGTATCTATACCATTCATCTTAAAAAACATACTGTTTTGAATTAGCTATATATATTGTACATATGAGGCTACCTACAAACATTGAAATAGTAAGAAAAACCTTCATCCTTACTGTATTATTAATTATGCAAGTGGTAGTTGCTTGTTCCAAATGCAATATCTTATATTACAAAAAGTATACTGCTTTCTTAGCAGTAACATTTGCAGAAAATTGTGTAGACTGCAAATTTATCTAGCATAAATCTACTATATAAATGTCCAGTCGCCAAAACTTGGATCAAAAGCAGGGAATTTATTATCTGGAAATAGAGAAATAGAGGGGAGAGATAGAGGGGAGAGATAGAGGAAAGATATAGACAGACAGAAGGGAGAGAGAGAAGAGATAAATTAGAGAGATAGATGGGAGAGACATAGAGACAGAGCTGACAATAAAAACCCCAAGCAAAGCTGGGTAGCCCAAGTAGTCTACTATATAAATAATAGAATAGCAAAAATTTGTATTCTTTACTAGACAAATAAAATGAACACGTCTACTGATTCAGTTATTGATAAATGTAATGCCACGGTATTTTGTGTATACTTTTGTTAATATCTTATTATTATTTCGTGTTTTCAACAACCGTAGAATTGATTTTTCAAAGATTACACCTATTTCATTTTACAAATACTTTTATAGACACTCAATGTATATATTATTTGGCTTCCAGTGCTTTGCGTGGTGTCTTTACAAGAGTGGATGGTGTTGCTGCAACAATTCCATTAGTTGATCGTGGCCTTGTTTGGACTGTTCCAATGCTTCTTTGATTGTCATCCGTTCTGTCAACATTTTTGATCGTATTTCTTCTATCTCCTGTATTTGTTGATTGATGAAGACGTCTTTTGCATTACAAGACCTTTTAAGAATACTTATTTCTTTGCAGAAATTCTTCAGTTGTTCATGGAAACTCACGCAAATTTGACTATGATCTTCCTTCATCTTCTTGATTTTATCTCTGGCTGTCTTTAAATCTGACATAGCAGATAAAGCTTGTAGGTTCAAAGAATATAGGTACTTCCGATCTTCAACTTCTCGCTTCTCCAACTCCTTGATTTCCTCATTGGCCTCCTTCAATTCTTGACTCAGATTTGTGCTTGTATCATTTGACTTTTCCCAACTATTTTTGAGCAGAAGGTTTTCTTCTGTCAAACGACAAATCGTATTAGTTTGCTGTTTTTGTGTTTGTTCCATTTCAGCCAGAGTGGTTCCTGCACGATTCAATGCATCTCGAAGCTCCTGGTTCTGGGAATTTGAGAGGCTTAGCTCTGTCTGTAGGCGATCAATGATTGCGTGGTAATCCGTTGGACAGTTACCTTGTTCTTGGCTTGTTACATCAAAATTTGCTTTTCTTTTTTTGCCAAAGGATCCAATTTCGTTGCTCTCGGAAGACATTCTTTGAATGTTTGTGAAAAGGAGGTTTGTAACCGAACAAGTATTTAAATGTAATAAGCTACGAATATTTTATGTACAATACTTCATATAATGACATAAACATTGTTATAAAAATGTTTGTAATCAAAAGGAAATTTTAATTAAAAGCGATGTTAACAAAAGTGTACATTGTTGTCAGATTAAACATAAATTAAAAACAAAACTAACATCAGCTCATAACAATAACGGTTACGTCGATTGTGAAAGTAGGGTTATGAGTAAAAAAATTTAACCATTGTACTATCAAAAAGTAGTCTTTTCCTATTTAATTATTAAAATTTACAATATGGCTAAACAACTTGGCAACGTAGCGATTGTTTCTTAATTAAAGTTTTATGAACATATCCTCCTTTTTAATGCCGGCATTTATTTAATTTGGGTAACGCTTTATTTGGTGTAACAAATTAAAGTATGAGGCAGTTCTCTTCAAACGTTCAAACAACACAGATCAGATCGCAATGTCCGCTGATACAATTCTTGGAGGAACTGCAAAGCTTTGGACAAATTTGTTAGCAAACAAGCGTGTTAACAAGTATTTATTCTTTGAGAACTTCACAATCCTAACTTTGGCTTCGTGGTATATGCTTGCATCATCGTACGCTGGATCAGTGATAAACAATGGACCAAGTAAGCAAAAAAATGAGTTTATATTTGTTTCATCAAACCTACGGTGCCAATTACAATAATTTGCAAAAAATAATGTCAACATAACCGTGGGGACAAACGTACGGTTACGCTTACAAATATTTTATACAAACTTGTATAACTATGACCGTAGGACACTTTTACATTTTTTATTGAAATTGGACTTTCGTTTCATTGGTCAAACGCATGTACAATAATATATACCTGTCAAGACAAATCATCTTGTTACCAATGAAAATTTTTTTGATATCTCCCCTTCTAGTTTTGGAGTGCTTTGCTACACTGGAATTGAGCATTGAAGACGCAACCAATAAAGCTCTAACAATGAACACCTTCTCTACAGTGGGAACTACATCGGCAAGGACGGAGCAACCCTTTGATTTCAAATGGTCTATTCTCTCATTCGTAGGCAGTGGAAGCGCTATTCTAGCATGCAAGTGGTTGTGGACCTGGTTGGAAGGTAAACACCTTACTCACCTCTCGAACAGATTTATAAAATCTAGATCTGATCCTGAAAAACGAGACCAAATTGCAACTGACATTGTAACTTACGTAAACGATTGTGAAACCGGAAAAGACCTGATGGCCAGATATGTTTTTGCAAACTTCGTAACTGTCACAACTATGTTTGCATTAATATACTTTTACTTTGACACCGTTGAGTATTTCCAACACCCATTCAGCCCTAGTGAATTTTTGAATTGGACCAAAACACAGGCAGAAGAACGTACAGACATAATGATAAAACTATTCCCCAGAACCTGTGTTTTTAAATATCATAGTTCTGGACCAAGCGGTACAGAGCAGTACGCAGACATATATTGCACTGCTGGAATAAACACAACACTGGAGTACATTTACGCTGCAACCCTGATCGTACTGCCAATAATTACTTCAGTCCATGTCATTTCCATCATTCTAAGTGTAGCGACAGTTGCAAATTTTCACCGCACTACCGACAAGGACCACAAAGTTATAAATAACATAATAAGTTTATCTTACGGGCAAAGACTGCTCTACAGTTTAATTTCCAAAAATATTGATGACAATTTATGGTACGCTGTCCTCGCCAAAATGTCTTCGATCCAACAAAAGAAAAAAGACAACTTAAAGGAACAAATAACTGCTAATAAAGATAAAGATCATGACCTCATAGAACTATGCCCAACTGAAAGAGTACTCATTGGCAATTAAAAACGGTGGTTACCAATAGACGTGAACATCAATGAAACATTGCAAAGGTATTATAAACATGTGACATAAAAAAAAAACATTGCAAAAATTTAATAAACAGTTGGCAGCAAAAGATGGCACCAATCTAGTTGAAATTTGGACCGATTTCGAAGATGACACATATATTCCAATTTCTTGTTAATGTAAATCTGCAGAACACTACAGCATCATTACTTAACAAGTTCATACTAGTATGCATGTTATATGTATTTTTTGTAAACATAATAAATCTTAGAGAACGTGGACTTGTTTAATACCATTCAAAGATAACAATTGGCAAATTATTTCTAAGAAACAAGTGGAATAAATTTTTGGTTTTCATAATATTCATATTTCATAATAGTAAACGACTTTTTATTATAGTGCGAAACAATAAGTATCAGTTGAGGATAAAAATAGATAACTATCATTTCGAATTCAGTCATGATAACATATATTAAATCAGTTATCGTCCTTAACTGTCACTTTTTTTATTATGAACAACTATTTATTTTGTTATACACAATGCCGGTGAAAGGAATACACTTTAAGAATTGTTCTATTTCTGGTAGGTCAAATATAGTGATGTTATGTATTTAAAAAGGAATGTACAGAAGGCAAATTAATATATCAAAGGCAAGGGTGCCAATACAACGACACATAGACAAAGACAGACATAGAAGTAAAAATTTCTGTTAAGAAATATAAGGGAAACAAAAAGATAACGTCAACCGAGAGAGGTGGAGATAGTCTTTTCAATACATTTTTTATTTTATAAAAAATGCAACTGTCCAAATGATTGTAATCTTGTTTGACATTGGTTGGACAATTTCTCTTTTTGTTACATTTCATGCTTTTTTTCTTAACATTTGACTTTTGACATATCTCTCTCTCTCTCTCTGTCTGTCTGTCTGTCTGTCTGTCTGTCTGTCTGTCTGTCTGTCTGTCTGTCTGTCTGTCTGTCTGTCTGTGTAATTGTCCTAATAATAAGATCATCCACTGCTTTGAAATAGTTCATAAAGAAATTTAACCCGTTGGTTTTTCCAAAACAAACAAGTTATATGGTTTGACCTTGTATATAATTGTTTAATGAAAACTTAACAGCAACAAAACAATATATATGAATGCAAGTGTGTCTTTTGTTTCCGGATTTTTTTTATTTCATTTGCAAACTCAATGATCTAAATGACATATTAATAATACACAAAAATACACAAAAAATTTAAGCAACACATACATTTTAATTACAATACAAACATATGCAGACAATTTTCAATCATTATTATGTTTATTTAGCAATAGCTTCCTGCATTGCCTTTTTGTTTTGCAGCGCCAATGTCTTTTCACTGTTCCGGATGTATTCTACACTAAACACTTTTGAGTATTCACTGCACCAATCAGAGGTTTTTGCGAGCCGGAAGTGGTTGGACTTTCCTTTCTTAGGTGTAGTTGTTGTTCTCGGACCATTGTGCAGGCCATCATAAGCCAGCCAGTTACCACTCGGATGTCTCATGAGGGACATGTAATGCTTCCGGTCGATTTGGTTGACGATGATGTTACAGAAATCAAAATGTTGGTCAGAAACGACAATGTACGACACAAGATGTTCAGCAAGAAAGCGTGCTGAATAGCTAACTTGGTCAAAGACAATTGGAAGAATGAGGGGCTCCATGACTTTGCCCTCCTCGTCGTTTAAAATAATTGTCTGAGTTTTTTTTATAATGTATTTGCACTTGGGACAATCGTCTTCAGTGTAACGTCCTTCTGGCAGAAACATCGAGGAATGAACAGACCAGTCTTCCTCCATCTTTAAGAACGGAACTCCTTTGAAGGGCCTGCCATTT
>Ga0209107_10002131_pt1 | contig 11028 bp, 12 predicted proteins | sample LakErihyJuly2011_2_FD_187460 | JGI IMG/M metagenome (GOLD analysis project Ga0209107, IMG submission 187460) | Freshwater microbial communities from dead zone in Lake Erie, Canada - CCB hypolimnion July 2011 (SPAdes) (version 2) | ecosystem: Environmental > Aquatic > Freshwater > Lentic >... | reverse complement strand
TGTTGTAATGTCAGAGAATCTTTCACCATACTCACCTCTTGCAGAACCTTTACGGAAAACTTTAGTACCATTAGCCAAGTACTTGTTATCCAAGTATTTGTAGTTCTCATTGTTAACCAACTGTACTGTATAGATGTAACCATCACCAATAGGTAAGATATCTTCAGAAGGAACTACATATAACTCAGCTCCGTTGTATTTGTCATATGTGAAGATATCACCATGTCCAAACTCACGTCTGCTTAATTTAATACGGAAGGTTGTACCTTCAATACCTTTGAAGTTGTTCTCTGGTTCAATATCCTCAAGGATGTAAGGTAAGTCCACAGACACTGGAGTCTGCCACTTATACTCACCACGAGCGTTATCTACCATGATTACATTTTTGCCACCAAATGAAGACATTTGATAAAGCGGCATTTCAACTTTCTGGGACATAGCCCATAAGTCTACTGGACCTAAATCCATAGGTTCAGCATCTTTTAGCATGTTCACCAAGTGGTAAGAATCCACATGAGAACTAGCTTGATACGCGGTATCTCTGAGGAATATACCATTGTTTAAAACTGGAGTTGCCATTTTTATATTTGTTTATTTGTTACTAATTAAAATCTCTTGAACATATTAGCTCTTGGGATTGTTCTTTGTTGAGGTTTTGCGGTCCCTCTTTTTTGTTCTTCAAACTCATCTGTTGATGATGAAGAAGCAAGTTTCCTAGACTCCTCTGTCTTTAATTGTCTTACTGTTTTTTCTACAGCTTGTTTACTACCCTGTTCTCTGATCTTTGCTTCAAATCCATCTGGATCTGCAAGTAACCAAAGTGCTTTAGCAATCAATCCATGATTAGGTTCTATAAACTGATACTTCTCAAGTAAGTGTCCTAACATGTTTGTTTGTTTACCAGAAATTGATGGGTAGTTAGGCTGAACTAATCCTGAGTATAACATACTCTGAATTTTTTTGTCAAGCTTAACCCCACTTAGTTCTCCAGTTACAAGAGTATTATATACACTATCAGTATATGCTTTAGCTTGTTTTTGTTGTTGATCTTTTCTCTGTTCTTGTTCTGCTAATTGATTTGCAACAATTTCTTCTTGCATTCTATCTAGCTTAGGTTTAAACTGATTAGCTTTTTGTCCTAATTTACCAACATCAGACCAATCTTCAATTTCTGATTCAATCTCATCAGGTGTACCAAAGTTTGTTGCATAAAGATATTGTCTTGCAATTTCAGCTTGATCATTCTCATCCGCTGGATTTAAAGATCTCATTTCTTCTACATGAGCAAGAGTTCTAAATAAGCTTTTAAGATCTTGGCCACCATCAGCTACATACTTTGCTGCTATTTGTAGTTCTTCTGGAAGAGAGTTAAAGAATTCTTTTGGTGTGTCTTCTCTAACTTTGTTTTCTCTTTCTTGAAAGTTTGCTTCAAATAATTCTCTAAAGTCTTTAGTAGTATATTCTTCTAATGATTTATCATCATCAAATGGAACAAGTGTACCTTCTTCAATCATTTTACTAGCTAATTCAGCAAGACCTGATTTATCTACCTTTGGTCTTCCTTTATTACCAGCATCTTCTTCTTGAAAAATTAAGCCTTCTAGTTCAGCAATAGTTTCATCAACTTCTACTTTCTTTTCAATAGCTTCTTTTTTTTCTTCAGCTGTTGCATTAGGGTTGTCAAAGAACGAAAGATCTGTTGTTTCTTTACTAAATAAAGATTTTGGTTTTTCTGTTGTTTTACCATCAGCTGGTAACATGATGTTTTCTGCACCAGGATTACCAAAGATCTCATCAATATTTACATCTACTTGTTCTACCGTTGTAGAATTTATGACCTCAGTAAGGTCTTTTGTTTCTTCACTCATTGTTGTTGGTTTTTGTTTATACTTTAATATACACAATAAACTTGATAAATTTAAAAGAGTTTATATAATTTTTTGCACTATATAGCTAAGTCTATTTTTTCTTAGCATCTTTATTTGGTTTATCAAACTTATTTTTGTTTTCTCTAGCAATTTGTAATTGTTTATCAGCTATTTCTTTTTGAGCTTGAATCTTCTGTCTGTCAATATCAATCTTTTGACTTTCTCTGTAGTTCTCATTACTTTGCTTTTCTCTTTGTAATTGCATTTGAGATTGATACTGTTCAGTAGATCTTATTTCTTTCATAGCATCTTCATAGTCAGATATCTGATTTTTGTTTACATCCTGCATAGCACCATATCCTGCTGATCTTATCTCAGCTACAGTAATATCTTTTTGTATTAGTTTATCTTGTTTTTCAGCTTCAGCTTGAATCTCCATTTGTTTCTGTTTCTCTTGAGAAGCAATTTGTTCTTGTTGCATTTGTTGTGCTGACTGTTGTTCTTGTTGTTTCATCTGTGTTTGTTTTTCTTCAGATGATTTAAGAGCTGTATTTACTTCAGCAATTGAATCTGCTTGTACAATTTTACCAAGATCATAGATTGATGCTCCACTTGTATTATTAGTCAAGGCCATAGATTTTAACTGTTCTAATACTGCCCTATGATTTGCTGTTGTTGTACAGAAAATATTAAGATCTCTCAGAAGTAAATCTGTTCCATTTACTTGAAAATTAACTTTATCATCAGCACCCGTGATATAACTAAGTCTAGCAGATGGTTTTGTAGAATGATAATATTGAGCTAAGTCAGTTCTCATCTGATGAACTCTTGGCATTAAGTAGTCACAATGTTGAATAAAGAATACTTCTGTTTGAGCATAAGATGATGCAGTAGCTTGTTCCACACCTGTTGCAGTCATTTGTGATAACTGTGCACCCATACGTTGAGGGTTTATTCCTATCACTTCATAAGCTTGTTGTTTAAAATGTTCAGCAAGTTTAATCCTTGACATTAATCTTTCTGTCTGAGATAGATCTAGTTTCTGAAAATGTTGAAAGTTAAGAGCATTCTCCGTATTACTAATACTAGTATCAAGTGGTAACATTTGGAAATTCTTCATAGCTACATATGCTTTAGCTAAGTTACCTTTTCCCCAGTCTTCTCCTAATGAATGTCTTGGTAAAGCATTTTGATCAAGTAAAATAATAGTACCAAGTTCATCAACTAGGATATCCGCAATTTGATTATTTACAATATTGTATCCAATCTGATATGGTTTCATTAAATCAAGTAAAGCAGTTGACTTAGTATTTCTATCTGAGAATACTGCTCCTTCTACAGGTAGTTTACACCCATATAATGTATTGTCTCCTTTAAATTGAAACTTAAGTGGTCCTATATGGTTTTTATCTATACCTAAATATATTGGTGAGAATCCTCCTGGATTATTCATACCCCAGAAAGAAGGAATATTTGGTCCAATTTTTACACCACCCCAAACTTCATTAATCCATATCCAGTCAATGTGTTCACCAAATACAAGATTATCTTTTGCTTTGTTTTTGAAAAGTCTTGTATCATAAATTGGTTTGTCTTCAACTTTATAATCTTCAGTAATTACTTCATTAATAATTTCACCATTATCAGATATTTTAGTTAAGTGTCCTACTTTACGTTGAGACTTCCAATATCCTGTACTTACTCTTAATAAGTATGCCGTACCTTGATCAAAGTAATCTTCTCCCTCAGCCATAATCTGAGCAATAATATCTCCACCCTCTAATACAGAACCATTCATAGCAGAAGTATATTGTCTATATGCTAATGAAGGCATATTAGTATTCCATTCATGAGATTTAGTACCATCATAAAAAGAACCATCATTTTGATAACCCCCAATTGTGTATCCAGCAGAACGGATAGGATATACATTTTCTAGAGCTTCTAACTGCTCTTCAGTCATCATGTAACCAAATCTATCAATAACATCTGATACAGTCATCATATCAATTTTACCTACCCAGTTAGCTTGAGATATATATCTAGCATCTGGAGATTTATGATAGAATGTAATTGGAGGATTCCATAACTCAATTTCATAGTCATCTTCCATCATGCGGAAATGCCAGAACTCTCTATCTGTAATAAGCATGTCTCTGAAACCTCTCTCTTCAAGTTCATCCATTCTAAATCTTTCTACATCTACATGATGCTGATGAACTGCCCATTGTTCTGCCATTGATCTGTAATCTTTCTTAAAGAAAGACTCTATTTCAGGTAAGCTTTTTATTTTATCAGGAGATAATTCTTCTTGTGCTTCTGGAGAGTTTGGATCAAGACCTTGTTCTAGTAATGCTGCCGTAATTTTAACTTGGGCATTTGCCATTAATACTTCTTCTACAGCAGATCTTTTTTGTTCTAGTAATTCATTATATGAATACTCATCAACAGCCCTATATGTAAGTTTAGTTGATCTTTTAGCAAATTCAGCTACTAGAACATTAATAACATTTGGAATAATTGGGTAAAACTTAAGTTCTAATGCTGAAGCATCTTCTTTAGTTAATACTTCTACTATGTCTCTATAGTCATTATCTTCTTCTACAATATAATCAGATTTATCTATTACACCTTTTGCTAACTTATAATTTTTCATAAGTCTGCGGGCATTTCTGCGGATCTGTTTTAATCCATTCCACTCTAACCAGTCTAAGTTCCAAGCTGCCCACTCATCATCTTTATCTTTTTTATTTAAAAATTGAAGCGGTTGGGTAATACTACCCATTCTATTATGAGATGTCTTAGCACCTTTTTTGGCTTGTAACGCGTTGATAATTTGCATATCTGTTATTTAAGGTTTTTAAATGGGGATTTTTTGAATCCCGTTCCATTAGAATAATAGGACTTACCCATATGTCTAAAGGGACTATTATTTAATTTAAACAAATTTTCTGACTTTTGCAAGTTTTTAGCTGCATCATCCATTATTGTTACTGTAGTAAAACCTCTATTAGCTTGTTGTATTCTCATAAAAGCTACTAATGCACAGAAGGCTACCATCCTATCCACATTGACTCCATCAGCATAAGCTTGCATTTCTTTAAGAAGCATTGGATCAGGAATTCTTTCTATGCCATATTTAGTTCTCACAATAGTACCATCTGATTTAGTTTCTACATCTAACTCTTCTTTAGTATATTCTATGGCATAATTAAGAAGATGTTGTTTAAATAAAACACCAGTATTTTTCCAGCCATACTCCTGGAATACATTAGCATTAGCACCTAAGTCTTTTAAAAACATAATTTGACTTTTAGGTACTAGATATTTTTGTTTTTTTCTAGATATCATATACTGAATAAAAAGAGATATGTTATTCTCTATAACAGCCCATGCATTATACCATTCTATAATTAACTCTAATCTTTGATGAGTTTTATTAAGATCATCAAACCTACCACACCATGCAGCAACAATTCTATCTTGCTCTACATAAGTTTCTGTTTCTACACCGGTTACCTTAGTAACTTGTATAGAAGCTTTCATTATATAAATAGAACACAGTGATTCTGAGGTAGTTGTCTTACCCTCAGATACGGGGTCAATAGATGCATAATAGTGTTTAGTAAACTCTGGATTAGGTATAGGTCTTTCCCATACTACAAGACAGCCTGTTTTATCTTCAGTTTTTTTAGTAATTGGAAACTCTCTAATAGGCATTTTATTAGAAGTTTTAACAGCAGGTTTCCCATTTTCATCTGCAAAAATATCTAAGAATTCATATGCATATTCTTTATCTTCTATTCTTCTTTGTTGTGCAGCAAGAAGATGTAGTGGAAATTTAGATACTGTTCTATTTGCAAAAGCTTCTTCAATATTTCTTGGATGCTGAGAAATCCTTAACTGGTATGTTTCAGGATCTAATTCATTTTTCCAAATATCAAATTGTCTATCTAATGCTTCTAATGCTTCTTCTACAAGTGAATTACCATATGGATCAATATGCGGTGGCATAGACCATTGTTCAGGAATAAATAAACCTGATAAACCTATAGTACCTTTATTATCTATTAAATTAGTTTCAACAGCATAAACATCACTATCTGTAGGTTTAAGAATCATTTTTCTTAAAGGCTCACATTGAGACAAATCACCTACAGATCCTGCAGCAATAAACATCCCTGTAGTAATTAAACCTGATCTCATGGCTGGGCGCATGTACTCATATGTAGTATCCATCTTAGGAGCAATACCAGCCTCTTCATGAAAGAAGTATTTAACAGGACCCCCTACACCATTTGTTGGATCTTTTTCAAAAGACATACCTTGCATAGTACCTTTTAAACCCACTTCTGTTTTTCTATCTCCTTTTCTTACTTCAATCTTTTGCTGCCACATTAAGACTTTGTCTGGAGACATTGGACGGTACCATGCAGTATGTTCATTAAGGAAGGCAGCATATTCCGATAAAAACTTCCAAGAACCTTTCTCATTAATATAATCTTTAAGACTAGCTCCCATCTTTAAAGTTACCCCTGATTCAAACCATAACTGGTTAAGTAACTTAGATATGTGAAAATAAGAAGATGCTATCTGACGTTTCTTTAAGATAGCAACATGTTTATATTTTAGTTCAGCAAGTAGTTCATATAGTGCCATGTGATACTGGGCATCTCTAATCTTAGCAAAGTCAAACTTCTGTTGTTCTTTGTCAAAGATTGGTAAGAAGTTTAACCACATGTAATAGTCTCTAGTTAAATACCATTTCTTATTACCATTTATATAAAAGACTCCTTTTCTACATTTATTTTTTTGATCATCCCAGTAATTAATAAAGTCTTTAGATTTAAAGGGAGCAATACAATAAACATTTTGAGTTCTGAATGTTATAGCTTGTTCATTAAATAAATAACTAGTTTCATCAAAATCATATTTACCTGGTTCAGCAAATATTTCTTCTATAGATTTAGAAAATTCTTCTCTAGAATCAAATGATACTGTAGTCCAATTACCATTATCCCAACAGGGTATATCTTGATAGATTTCACTCATGATTAACTATCATAAGATAAACCAATTCCTCCTCTAACTTTACTAGACTGCTCATCTTGAAGGTCTTTGTACACACCCTTGAATGATTGTCTAATACCATCAAAGTCTTTTGCTAATGCTCTTATCTGAGCTATGTTACCATCTTTACCATCTGTAATTTGTGCAGTAGACAAGTAATTAGATATCCTATCAAGTGCTTTTTGCATACCACCATAGGCTCTGGATGTTGGAGTTTCATATAATTTTTCACAGAACTTAAGAGCATTAAATATATCCTCATCTTCTGTTGAGAATTCTCCATCTATTTCTCTTATAATCAGTGATTCTTTTTCTATCTGGGGTGTATGAAAGAAAGGATTCATATCGGGATCAGGGCATGTCATATAAAACAAGTACTGATATATTTTTAAATAATCATCTGGATAATTATCCATTAAATCTTTTAAAGATTTAAGTGTATAACAATGTTCAGTTGGAACTACTGTTCTGTTCTGTACATCAAATAGTCTAATCAGCATCTTTATTTCTTTTTAATATTTTGTTTGTTCTCATGAAGGTAATGAATAAGAGCATGTACTTCTTCTACTAAATAAGGTATTGCCATTGGTATTACTTCTTTTACTATAGGATCTCCATTGTTATCTAACTTTGCAATTGGATAACCCCATTGATCTTCCCTATCTACTTCAAATGTTATATGATGAATATAAATGCTTCCTGGTTTTAATTTAGGATTATGCTTTAATATAATATACATATAAATACTAAGTTGTAAAGCATAGTGATAAAAGTTACAATCATCTAAATTATTTACTGGATGAGACATCTTTTCAGATATTCCTTCCCAGTTAACATAAGATTCTTTTTTTATTTCCTTATTAGTTTTGTAGTCAATAATATTTACTTTACCATTAACTACTTCTACTAAATCTGATTGGCCACAAAGACCAACTGATCTTAAATAGACCATATGTTCTGGATACACACCTGGTTCTAATTTCTGTAATGGAGCTACCTTAACTCCTTCTTTAACTTCTGATGGTTTGAATACAGGTACTGTTATACCTTCTCTTTCCATAGAAGCTAATGCACATAAGTCATCTTCTCTTTGATTATGATACCATGAACCAAGAGTAATAGACCTAGTAGATTCATTATTCCAAATATCTTGAATAATCTGAGGTTCAACTCCAGCCCATTTAGATTTTTTATTTTTACTTACTTTCTGAGCTACAGCTTTAGCATCAAAAGGTTTTTTAAAATGGGATACAAGTGTAGTTACACTTATCCATTCAATACCTGTATCTTCTATACTTCTATAGCTGTGATCAGATGCGTTAAATATTATACTCATAACTATGCATTTTCTATAATTGATTCTGCTAATGTTCTTGATGATTCATCTTCAGAGATTAACATCTTCCGGATATTAGTTACTTCATCCTGAGTAAACTTACCTTCCATTTTTAGCATTTTTAATCTTAAACATTTATTATCAAGTTCTAACTTATTTAACCTATCCATAAGATCTGATATTCCAGTTGGTGTGAGTGTAGTTGTTCCCTCTTGTAACTGACTAAAAATACCATTACCATTACTAGGAATAGTATTAATTACTATAGTAGGATCCTGAATTAATGTTCCATCTGCATAATGTTTATTTGGGCCTATATACATAATATTAATTTTTAAGGTTATCTAATTCATCTTCTTCATCTTCAGTAAGTAATGCTTCCCATTTAGGACCATCTGGATGTGGACAAGAAGAAGACAATGATCTAGTCTTAAATGCTAAAGAACATCCACATTCATTGCAACAAGGACCTGTACCTTTAACAGCACATTTTTTTCCTTTAAGTTCACAATTATCACAGATGTCATGTCTCATTCTTGCTATGTCTTCTACAAATTCATCTCTGATAATAGAATTTTTAATTCCTTCAACAATCCCTTTTCTATTCTCCCAGATTGCTTTTAATACTGCTTTCATTTTTGGTTTTTTTAAAATTATCTTTTCTGGTTTCTTCTACTAGCATTTTCTTTTCTAATTCTAGTAATTGTTCAAATTTAACTTCTAAACCTTTTTTATTAAAATAAGCTCCAAAAGTTGATGTATCATGTTCTTGTAATTTTTTTGTTATCTTAAGTATATCATTTTTAACTAACATAGGTTTAGCAACAAAATGACCAAGCCCTTCTAAGTTTACTCTAGGATACTTTAAGTTAGATAGCACACTTCTCAGTTCCTTATAACAAAATTCAATATAAGTTTCTAGCATAGTTTCCTCAAGATTGTTATCTTCTGCTAACTGTTTATATATGCTATTTGCTTTCTTGGGTATCATTTCCTAAAAATTTATAATCTAGCAAAAGTGTCCCTTTTGTTTGTATTTTAATATCTGGATTAATTATAATCAACTTTTTATTGTTAGGGTCTTTAATAACCAGATTATTTTTTTCTGCTTTATTAATACAATTTCTTACAGTTTGAGGTGATTTAAATATCCGGTCTTCATCTGCAGAGGCATCATAACAAAAATGGGTTAGTTCTATAGGTTCATTAAAACTAAGTAAAGTTAAACAGTTTAAATCAGACTCACTCACTGTTATACGGTTAACATAACAATGAGTAAGAATCTGAAACTTAACAACATCCCATTTTGGCATCTTGACACGCTTCTGTACCTGATTTACAAGTGCCATGATTAATTCTTTTTAAGCTTTCTTTTTGCTGTTTCAGGATTAACTCTACCATCCAACTCTAAACCTTCTTCTTCTAAATCTTCATCTAAAGGTGCAGGATTATTTATTTGAAACATAGTTACCGCATACTGATGATCATATTGTAGTCTCTTAAGTTTATTTTCTGAAATTTCAGCTAATAACTTTTCATATTCAGCTTGAGCTTTTAAGTAAGGTAAAGCTTCTTCAAAGAATTGTTTCATCTCTTCTTTTCTAGCTGTTAACTGCTCTGGAGATAAATTCTCCATTTGTTCTTGTTGGTTTTCCATTATTTATATTTTTAAAGTTTATACAAAACTACAAAAAAAGTTTAAATTAAAATAGTTTAAATAAAAAATCCAAGCATATTATATACCTGGATTTCTATAAGTTGTATGTAATTATTATTTTTTCTTAATCATTGTTTTCATTTTGGTTTTAACAGAACCTCCGTTTTTTTGTTTGTCCATCATTTTTTTAATACCTAATCCTGCGGCACCTGCTGCACCTATTCCTAGAATAGTACCTAATACACCACCTCCTTTACCACCACTACCAGAAGATGATCTAAAAGATTTGCTACAACCTCCTTTTTTTCTTCTTTTTCTTCTTTTACCATCGGATGCTACATATTCTTCCATACAGCTATCTTCTGTACTTCCGCCTTCAGCATAACTCTTCATTGATCTAATGATCTGGTTTTTACTATCTATCATGATTATCTATTTTTAAGTGTAAAGTTTAATATTGTTATCATATAAAATGTTCTTGGCACATCTATTTCTAGAGTAAATACATCAAGAGAAGATACTCTTAAACTTAATCTAAATTGCTTTAAGTTTTTCTTCCAGTTTTTCCAATTGTTTCTTGACTTCATTGAGCTAAAGATTTTAACATTTCAATCATCTTAGGCTGTGGTGATATATCACTCTTATCTCTTCTATAGCTGTTGTGAGTGTATACTCCAGCAACACCTGACAAAGCATTCTTAGATACTGACCACATATCAGCTTCATTGTATGTAAGTGAAATACCATACACACCATGCCAATATACTAGCAACTGTCTTACAGATTCTATCTGAGCATCTGTATAAGCATGATAATGAGTGTAACCTTTGTAAGGTTTTTCCAATGTACATACTTGATCTAAGGGCACTTCTCTATTGACATAATTATAAAACTTACCATCCTTTAATTTAAGTGGTCCCCAATTGCATATCTCTATACCTATTGTCATTTTATCTAAGCGTTGGTAAGGTACACCCATAGCTCTGAACACATCAGGCTTGATGCCTAAATGATATGCCCAATTCTTAGAACTGAATGCTTGACAAATCTCACCATCAAATGTATCCTTAGAAAGACCTTTACCTGAGATCACAATA
>Ga0209107_10002130_pt1 | contig 11031 bp, 8 predicted proteins | sample LakErihyJuly2011_2_FD_187460 | JGI IMG/M metagenome (GOLD analysis project Ga0209107, IMG submission 187460) | Freshwater microbial communities from dead zone in Lake Erie, Canada - CCB hypolimnion July 2011 (SPAdes) (version 2) | ecosystem: Environmental > Aquatic > Freshwater > Lentic >... | reverse complement strand
GTCGAAATCCAAGCCCGCGACGAGATCGGCCTGCTCTTCAGCCTAGCTAAAACCATCAGCGACCACGGCTACGACATTACCTTCGCGCGCATCGGCACGGAACGTGGAATCGCCATCGACACCTTCTACATCGACACCAAGTCGCCTGGAGCCGATGCAGCCGCCGACACCGCTCGTCTGCACGGCCTGCGCGACGCCCTGGCCGCGATCATCGCCCCAGTCGAGACCTCAGGCAAAGACGAATCAGGCCAACCCCCTACAGCCATTACCTTCTGAGTTTGCCCGTCGCCGTGGCGATGGGCTATTCACGACTCTACCATGGAAGCCGTCATCGATTCGCGCGCCGATCGCGCCCTTTATCGCATCAGTAGCCTCACCGGTCGGATCGATGATCCGCGTGAAGCGCTGACTGCCATTCTAACGGTGACCATCGATACCCTGCAGGCCTTTTCCGGCTCGATCTCTCTGCTCAACCCCGACACCGGAAAGCTCGAAATCGACGTTCATCAGGGGCTGTTAAACAAAGCCGACGAGGTCACACTTCGCCTCGGCCAAGGCATCACCGGCTGGGTCGCTTTCCATGGCCGCCCCCAACTGGTGCGCGATGTAGCCGCCGACCCGCGCTACGTCTCCATCCGCAAAGAAGTGCGCAGCGAAATGGCCGTGCCCATGGTCGAAATCGGCGGCCAAATTCTCGGAGTCATTAACGTGGACAGCGACCGCCTCGCCGGCTTCGACGAAGTCGATCTCGCCCTGCTCATTCGCATCAGTGAAGAAGCCACGGCGGTCGTGCAGCGGTTGTGGCAATTGCGCCACCTCAAAGGCAAGGCCCGCCAGCTCGAATCCCTGATCACCATTGGCCAATCGCTGGTGAGTAAATTGGAGCAACAGGAGCTCTTCGATACCATCACCCGGGATGCCCGCATCATCACCAACACCCGAGCCTGCGCTTTTTACCTCTACAATGAGCCCCGCAATACCCTCAGCCTGATTTCATTAACAACGCCTGCAATCTCGCCCCTGCCCGCCCCCGAGCTGCCCGTCGCCTCCTGCCTGCTGTCCGCCACGTTGCACACCCGACGCCAAATCGAGTTCCTCAACATCCAATCACCTGATTTTCGCGACGTGATTGATATGCCGGCCGACCCGTCGCTGCGCTCGTTGCTCGCCGCCCCGGTGATCTACGAAAACGAGGTCATCGGCGTTCTCGCGGTATTCACCGACCACATCCACCGCTTCAACAACGACGAAAAACGCCTGCTCGCCGCCCTTGCCTCGCTTGGCGCCGTCGCCCTGCAAAACTCTCGCCTCTACTCGCGTGTTTTCCAGAGTGAGGAGTCGCTGCGCAAAAACGAACAGCTCACCACCCTCGGCCTGCTTGCCGCCGAGATCGCCCACGAAATCCGTAATCCGCTTACGGTGATTAAACTCCTGTTCGGTTACCTAGACCTGGACTTCCCCACCAACGATCCCCGCCGGACCGATGTGCGTGTGATCAGCGAAAAACTCGACCAACTCGAAGCCATTGTCTCGCGGGTGCTCAATTTTGCCAAGGCCCCCTCCAGCCTTCACTCCCGCTGGGCGCTAAACGACATGATTAGTGACACCCTGGTGCTCATTCGCCTCAAACTCGCTCAGAGTAAAATCCACCTGCGTTTCGAGCCCTCCCCGCACCCCGTGGTCGTCGAAGTCCACAAAGGCCAGATTCAACAGGTGCTGCTCAATGTGCTGATCAATGCCACTCAAGCGATGAACGACGGCGGCAAGATTATGATCCGGTGCATGACGGAAAAACGCGGTGAAAGTGATTTCGCACTCATCGATATCTCCGACAACGGCCACGGTATCCCCGAAACCATGCGGGCGCACATTTTCGACTCGTTTCTCTCTGGCCGCTCCGACGGCACCGGACTAGGTCTAGCCATCGCCAAACGCATCATGCTCTCGCACCATGGCGACATTACCTTGCTCGAATCCGGGCCAAATGGCACCACCCTCCGGCTCGCACTACCACTCGTCAGCTAACTCCCATGTCTTCCTCTTTTTCCGAAAAACGCCCCGTCCTCGTCACCGCTGCCATCGGCTTGTTATTCGTCGGAGTACTGGTGCTGTTCCTCGCCCGCTTACCCATGCAGGTCCGCATCGTCGTTTGCGTGGTTAACGTGATAGCCGCCAGCGTCCTAGCCGTCGCCGTGCGTCAGATTCCGCCACGTTAAACGGCAGCCGGTAAAAGCGGTTGCGCATAGGACGCCAATGACGGGAGGCGAAAGTCGTATAACGCTTCAATTGACGACCACGCAAAACCCCTCCTTAGATGTCCAATTCCCATGAGCGTCCCCTCCATTAACATCGGCATCTGCGGCCTCGGTACCGTCGGTCAAGGCGTGTGGAAACACATCGAGGCTAACCGCTCCGCACTCGAATCGCGTCTCGGCGTCACACTCAATCTTGCCCGCGCCTCTGTCCGCGACCTCAAGAAAAAGCGCACCGTACGCGTGACCGCAACCAAGCTCACCCTTGATCCGCTGTCGATCGCCACCGATCCGTCGATCCACATCGTGTGCGAGCTCATAGGTGGCACCAGCTTGGCCCGCGAGGTCACCATGGCCGCCCTCAAGTCAGGCAAGACGGTCGTCTCCGCCAACAAAGCCCTGCTCTGCAAACACGGTCCCGAACTCTTCGCCGCTGCCCGTAAACATGGCGGTCACTTCCTCTTCGAGGCATCAGTAGCCGGTGGTATTCCCATCATCAAAGCCCTGCGCGAGGGCCTGGTCGCCAATCGTTTCAAGCTCATCTACGGTATTCTCAACGGCACCTGTAACTACATTCTCACCCGCATGGAGCGCGAGGGGCTGCCGTATCCCCAAATCCTCACCGAGGCCAAAGCGCTCGGCTACGCCGAGGCCGACGAATCCCTCGATGTCGAGGGCTGGGACACCGCCCACAAGGCCTCCATCCTCGCCTTTCTTGCTCACGGCATTTGGGTTCCCACCGAAAAAATGCTCGTCGAGGGTATCACCCACATCACCCAGACCGACCTTGCCTACGCCCGCGAAAACGGTTTCGCGATCAAGTTGCTGGCGATCATTTCCTGCGAGGCAGACACCGGCGAGGTGTTTGTACGCGTTCACCCGACGCTCATCCCGCGCACCAAGGTGTTGGCCAACGTCAACGAGGTTTACAACGGCATCTCCGTCACCGGCGACGTGGTAGGCGAGACCGTTTACATCGGCCGCGGCGCCGGCCAGGACCCGACCGCCAGCGCCGTAATCAGCGACATCGTTGACGCCGTGATTCTCCTCAAACGCGGCAACGCACAACTGCCCGCCCCCGTCGAGACCCACGCCATCCTGACGCCGCTGCAGAACATCACGGGCAGTTACTACCTGCGCCTAGAAGTTAAAGATGAGCCCGGCGTACTTGCTAAGATCGCCGGCGCCACTGCCACGCTCGACGTGAGCATCGCCAGCGTCCTGCAACGCCCTAGCGAAACCCCCGGTGCCGCCTCCCTGATTCTCACGACCCACCAGTCCAACGAAAAGGCGATTCGCGCCACCGTCGCCCGCCTCAAGAAATTGTCCTGCGTCATCAGTGAACCGGTGCTCCTGCGAATCGCCGACTTCGCCGCCTAATCTTTTACAAAACCACCTCGTCCCAAAACCCATGGCTAGAATTGTTCAAAAATATGGCGGCACCTCAGTCGGTGACGTCGAACGCATCCGCAAAGTCGCCGAGCGCATCAAGGCGATCCGCGAAGAAGGTAACGAGCTCGTCATCGTCGTCTCAGCACGTGCCGGTGTGACCAACGAGCTCATCGCACGTGCCAAGGCCGTTTGTGCCAACCCGAGCGAGCGAGAGATGGACCAACTGCTCTCCATTGGCGAGCAGGAGACTATCGCCCTGACCGCCATGGCGCTGCACGGCGTTGGCGTTCCCGCCGTCTCCTACACCGGTGCTCAAGCCGGCATTTTAACCGACACGGTTCACACCAAGGCCAAGATCACCACGATCAACGCCAAGCCCATCGCCGACGACCTCAAGGCCGGCAAAGTTGTGATCGTTGCCGGTTTTCAAGGCATTAACGGCGAAGGTCAAACCACCACGCTCGGCCGTGGCGGTTCCGACCTCACCGCCATTGCCCTGGCTGCCGCGCTCCACGCCGACAAATGCGAAATCTATACCGACGTGGACGGCGTTTACACCGCCGATCCCCGTGTGGTCAAAGACGCCAAAAAGCTCCAGGAAATCTCCTATGACGAGATGCTGGAGTTAGCTTCCTCCGGCTCGAAAGTCATGCAGTCCCGCTCAGTCGAATTCGCCGCCAAGTACGGCGTCGTGTTCGAAGTCCGCTCCTCCTTTAACTACAACCCAGGAACCATCGTGAAACAGGAAATCGCTTACATGGAAAAGGTCGTCGTGCGCGGTGTCGCCGTCGACAAGGATCAAGCCAAGATCATCGTCTCTAACATTCTCGACAAGCCAGGCTCCGCCGCGAAGGTCTTCCGCGCCCTGGCCGACGCCAGCATCATCGTGGACATGATCGTGCAAAACGTGGGCCGCAACGGCATCGCCAACCTCACCTTCACCGTTCCTCTCACCGACAGCCAAAAGGCCATCAAAACGCTGGAACCCGTGCTCGACGCCATCGGTGGTGGCCAGGTCGCAGTCCACGAAAACATCGCCAAGCTCTCCGTGGTCGGCGTCGGCATGAAGACCCACTCCGGTGTGGCCGCCACGCTGTTCCAAGCACTCGCCGACGCCTCGATTAACATCGAGCTGATCAGCACCTCGGAAATCAAAATCTCGGTGGTCATCGACAAGGACAAGGCCGACGAAGCCGCCCGTGTCGCCCACGCCGCATTCGAGCTGGATAAGCTGTAAAAAGCAGAAATCAGCAGTCAGATGTCAGACGACAGAAATCAGTCCAAACCTGCCTCGATCCGGCATTTTACTGATCTCGTCGTTTGGCGTAAGGCCCACGAGCTGAGCCTGGGAGTTTTCCTGTTATCCAAAACCTGGCCCATCGAAGAGCGCTACGCATTAACGGATCAAGTCCGGCGCTCATCCCGCTCAATTGGGGCGAACCTAGCCGAAGCCTGGGGCAAACGCCGCTACGAGGCTGCGTTTGTCGCCAAGCTCACCGACTCTGACGCCGAAGCTCACGAAACCGAGCACTGGCTAATCAATGCGCAAGCCCACGGATACATCACCTCCAACGAACTCACCCACCTACGCTCATCATTGGATGAAGTAGGGCGGATGCTAGGCTCAATGATCGCTCGCCCAGAGTCCTTTATCACCAAACCCGTTACGGGGAGTAGGAGAGAAGTCGGATGAGAGAAGTCAGACGTCAGAGGTCAGACGTCAGCGGTCAGACGTCAGACTTCTGACCTTTGATAGCTGACCTCTGTCTTCTGACTTCTGCCCGCTACTCGCCGTCATCTGCCTTCTGACCTCTGACTTCTGATAGCTGACCTCTGATCACTGATCTCTGACCTCTGATAGCTGACCTCTGATAGCTGACCTCTGACTTCTTCACCTATGCTCTTCACCAGCACTCGCGGCCAAACTCCCGCCCTAAGCTTCTCCGACGCCGTTGCCACAGGGCTCGCGCCTGACGGCGGTCTTTACCTTCCAGAGACGCTGCCTCAGTTCGGTGCAGCTGACTTGGCACGCTTCGAGCCGCTTACTTACGCCGAGCTGTGTTTTGAGTTTTTAAAACACTTCGCGACTGACATCGAGCCGACGACCTTGCGTGAGCTGATCGCCCGCAGCTATACAACGTTCTCTCACCCCGACATCGCGCCCATCGTCCGCCTTGACGAGCGCACCTCGGTGCTGGAGCTATTCCACGGCCCAACTCTCGCATTCAAAGACTTTGCCCTTCAGCTGCTGGGCAACCTTTACGGTCACCAATGCACCATGCGCGGGCAGACGATCAACGTCCTAGGTGCCACCTCCGGCGACACCGGTTCGGCGGCGATTCACGGCCTGCTAGGCAAACCCGGCACAGCGATTTTCATTCTCTACCCCGACGGCCGCACCTCGCCGCTCCAAGAGCGCCAGATGGCCTGCACCGGCGCGGTCAACGTCTACGCCATTGCCGTCGACGGCTCGTTCGACGACGCCCAAGCCTCGCTCAAGGAAATCTTTGCCGACCAGGATTTCCGCATGCGCCACCGGCTCTCTGCGGTGAACTCGATCAACTTAGCCCGCGTGTTGGCCCAGTGCGTTTATTATCTCTACGCCTACCTGCGCCTGCCGGCCGCAACCCGCGCCGAAACTGAGTTCGTGGTACCGACGGGTAATTTTGGTAACGTACTTGCCGGCTGGATGCTCCAGAAAATGGGCGTGCCGATCCACAGTTTTAAGGTCGCCACCAACCAGAACGACATCCTCTACCGCCTGTTCACCACCGGCGATTACCGCGTCTCCAGCGTCGCGCCTAGCCTCGCGCCGTCGATGGACATCCAGGTTTCGAGCAACTTTGAGCGCTTCCTTTACCTGAGCCTCGGGCGCGACGCCGCGAAGGTACGCGAGGTCATGGCGACATTTAAGACGACGGGCGGGTATAAATTCCAAAACTTCGACCGCGACACCTTCAGCGCCTCACGCTGCACCGACGCGCAGATCCCCGGGATCATCCAATCGGTTTATCAACGCTACGGCTACGTGGTCGACCCGCACACCGCGTGCGGTTTCGCCGACTTGGCGAAAGACCGCCCCAGCCTTATCCTAGCTACGGCCAGTCCCGCCAAGTTCCCCGACACGATTATTTCCGCGATCGAGGTGGAGCCGAAAGACCCGAGCTTGGAGGCGTTAAAACAACGCCCAATAAAAAAATACCTTCTCAAAGCCGACGCGGCCTCGATCCGCGCCTTCATCGACAGCCACGGGGTGTGACGGGCGCGGTCTCGAAACCAGGATTAACTGCACTTGCGCAGCGGGGTTTCGTACTCCGCAGATTATCCTATTAAACTTTTTGTGGGGCCATGCGAAATCAATCTAAGCGGCATCGCTACGTCTGCTTTTTAGCATTCGCTGCTTTGATCGGCGTGGGGGTAACGACTTGGTCTATACGAGGCGGTGCACTCAACCTTCAGCCTTTGCCAGTGGTCGCTAAAAACGTCGCCGCTATTGCGTGGACGGACCGGACGCCTGCGTTGGTTGTCAGCACCGACCAATCCACCGCCCTGCCCACGGCGGATACAGCCAAACGGCGCTTAGCGCGGGTGTTGGCTGGCGCAACCCGTGTTCGTGCCGTCGCATTCCCGTCGCATCTTTCGCTGCGGGTGGCTGAGCGTGTCGAGTTGCCTCTTTTCGATGGTCGGGTGGTCGCAGGATCTATCACTTTGGTGCGTGATCAAGCGGGCGGTCGGCGCCTAGCCGGTGGGGTTTTGGAAGCCGGAGGGCACTTCGTGCTTGCGCAGGGTCCGCTCGGTTGGTCAGGCATGGTGTTTCCGGCCGGGGACAGCCAAGCGTACCAGCTTACCACCGCTGATGATGGAGGGGGTTTACTGGTGGCCTTGCCGCTGGGGCGAGTAAGGTGTATGGCCTTGCCGCCCGCACCGCGTTATGCGGCTGCCGACGTGCTATCATCTGCGTCGAGTGGCGAGGCGCTGCAGACTACAGGGGTGCCGCTGCTCTCAAGCCGACCTGAGTCGGAACCGGTGCTGTTTTTAGATTTCGACGGAGCGACGGTAAACGATCCCTACTGGAGTCCAAAAACCATCGTGGCGGCTTCCAGCGGTTTGAGCGCCGACGCGATCACGCAGATATGGCGCCGGGTGGCGGAGGATTACCGACCCTTTAACATCAACGTCACCACCGATCCAGCGCTCTACGCCGCAGCCCGGCCCATTCAACGGATGCGCTGCATCATCACGACGACGAGTGCGTGGTATGGTGCCGTGGGCGGTGTGGCCGGCGTGTTCGCTTGGAGGGAGTCGGGGGTTGATGTGCTCGCTGACGACACGCCGTGCTGGGCCTTTTCGGATCAGAACACATTTCCTGAAGACATCGCATTGGCTGTTAGTCACGAGGCTGGTCATACGCTGGGCCTAGAGCACGACGGGCTTAAAAATGCGACTGGCGTGACCACGGCTGAGTATTTTGACGGCCACGGCAGTGATGTCGCGTCCTGGGGCCCCATCATGGGGGCGCCGTATGGCCAATCGATTATCCAGTGGAGTAAGGGGGATTATCAGGTCGGCTCCGAGCAGGCCAACAACACTGAGGACGACGTCTCCATCATCGCCGACATCGCTAATCACACCGGCTTTGCCACCGAGAATCGTAGCTCCACTCTAGCCGAGGCTGGGCGACTGGCGACTTCGCCCGATGGTCTTACGGTTAACTTTCGTGGCCTGATTGAAGCCGGCGGCGGCGAGTCTTGGTTACTGGTGGCAGCAGGCGCCGGCGCGTTAAGCCTGCAACTGACGGCGGACACCGCCAATGAGCCAAATGCCGTTAACTTCGACGGGGCGCTTTTATTAACCAAACTCGACGGCTCAATAGTTGCATCCGTGGATACAAACGGTACGCGTTTTCCGCAGCTTTACACAACGGTGGCGGCGGGGGTTTACGTGCTACGGGTGCGTTCGGTGGGTGAGGGCAGTCCCACTGCCGGCGGTTACACGAGCTTCGGTAGCATAGGACGTTTTAATGTGACCGGTACGCTTGAGGCACCAACTTTGGTCGCGCCCATAATAGGTGGTACGGCACGCAAGGAGGGGCGGGAGGGCGAGCTGCTGTCTTATCAGATAGAAGCTGCCGGTACGGGCTTAAGCTACACGGGGGACAACTTACCTGCGGGGCTGGCGATAACGTCGTCCGGACTGGTGACGGGAACTCCGCTGGAGGGCGGGGCCTTCACCGCGACCGTGCGGGCGACCAACGCTAACGGCACGGCGTCGCGTAGCGTTTTTTTCGCGATAGCCGACGCCAGCCTGGCCGTCGCGCTTGATGCGCCCACGTTGGTTTTCATAACAGGTGGCGACCGCCCTTGGCGCACGGTGGCTGAGATCGCTTTGCCCAGAGGTCATTCGGCTGCGCGCAGCGGTGCGGTGCTCGATAATTGGCAGACGAGTTGGATTACAACTACACTGACGGGACCGGGGCGCTTGAAGTGGCGCTGGAAAGTTTCATCCGAAAAGGACTATGACTTTTTTTCCGCCCTTCTCGATGCTAACTCGCTGTCATCGATCTCAGGTGAAACGGATTGGGCGGAGCAAACGCTCAACGTGGCAACCGGAGTTCATACCATGAAATGGGCCCTTAAAAAGGATCCGTATTTAAGTGTGGGTAAGGATGCCGCGTGGCTGGATGACGTGCGCTGGGATCGCGGGTACGAACTGTGGGCGGAGGCGGCGGGATTAAGCGGACCGGCTGCGGCACCCGGCTTCGATGGCGACGGCGATGGGCTGACCAACTTGCTCGAATACGGCTTGAACCTCTCCCCCAAAGTCAACGAAGCGCTCAGTCAGCGTCTAACGGTGGCGCCTTCAACGGCGCCGACTGCTCTCGGGGCGCTGGAGCTTACCTTTGATCGCCCTTTCGGGCGGGAGGATTTGCGCTACACGGTGGAAGTTTCAGGCAATTTGATTGTCTGGGCGGCGGGGCACTCCTACGGCACCGGGATAGTCAACGCTGTGGGACTACCCACAGGTGAAGTATCCCGAACGGTACTTACCGGAGGCTTCGAACGCATTTGCGTGCGCTACAACGCCGGAGCCGGCACCACCCCACGCTTCATCCGCCTGCGTATCGACCGGCTATAATACGCGAGGTGGTCTAGGCGCTCGGTCCAGTTAACCGAAAAAACTCACGAAATGAAGCAAACCTACTTGAGGCTTCCGGTTTTGTCATGAGTCAAGACCCGACCTCTTCGTGCACCGACTACGCCTAACAACAACCTGAATTTAGCGGGAATTAATTAATTTCCCCCGTTTTCCCCAAGGAAGAGGCGCAGGCTTTTCTAGGCGCCGAATAAGACCACCACATCGTCGGCGGAAAACGGCTCGGTTAAATCGACGCCCCTCAACTTGCGCCGGCGTACTTCGGCATCAGCACTGCTGAAGAGTTTAGAGAACGGTAGCGCCTCTTTGCGTTTGATAGTCACCAGCCGGACATGATGTGTTTTAAACAACTCGGCGGTCTGTTGTAGGTTTTCACCAACCAAAGCTTTGGGTGCAGCCACCTCGATGATCGCGTGGCCGCTGCCCATGTTAAAACCGGCGACCACCCCGCGCATGAGCAGGGAGTGGGCGACGGCCGAAAAAAAAGGGGGCGGGCCGTTAAGTGGCCAAATCCAGTAAGATTTCCAAGTTTTCGACTCGGGGTTACTGTTTTCGAATCCAGGTAACGCCCCCCCACTCGGCTTATTACAGCTAATCGCTATAGGTACTAACTCTTCCACCCACTAAAGCTTGGCGGCTGTCGCATTTAAGCGCGCATTTCGAACCGTGGCATGCGCCGCAACTGGCAGCCACCGCACCCATGACAAAGGTGACAAAATAACTCATCGAAATAATAGCCAGGGCCGTGGCAGCAGTGTCAGCTGCTTCACGTGCCTTTTTTTCAGCTGCATATTTGGCGGCCGTCAATTCGGCCTTTAGGCGGTTATACGATGCGGTCCAATCGGCCACCACTTGGGTGGCGTCGGCCTCGCTCATGCCCACTTGATCGACGAGGACTTTGATCAGTTCAGCGCGATTCGTGACTATATTCGCCTCTTGTAGCGGATTGAACAACCGGCCTACGGCCATGCCTACCTCACGTTTGGCGCGGACACCGGCGTTGGTCGGCCCGCCAACCGGACGGTTGCCCAACGCTTCATCGGTGAAGCTGGCAAACGTGTCGCCGGATTGCTTTAAAGCATCCTTGGCCATGTCGGCCATTCCGCCCGCCACCATTGCCGCCGGTTGGGCGGCAGCAGACAGGCCGCCAGCCACGATCTTGGAGATATCGCCCAAAGCCCAACCTGCGCCGATGGAAACGAACAGCACTCCGGCCACAGTGGCCGCGCACCAG
>Ga0209107_10002129_pt1 | contig 11033 bp, 10 predicted proteins | sample LakErihyJuly2011_2_FD_187460 | JGI IMG/M metagenome (GOLD analysis project Ga0209107, IMG submission 187460) | Freshwater microbial communities from dead zone in Lake Erie, Canada - CCB hypolimnion July 2011 (SPAdes) (version 2) | ecosystem: Environmental > Aquatic > Freshwater > Lentic >... | reverse complement strand
GCCGGCCGTGTGCAATGCGGTAGATTTTCCGCAGCCCGACGGTCCTCTAAAACCCAGTACTGTTCCCGATTCCAAAGCATAGTCCGGCCAATAAATGGGGGACTGTCCGGGGTACCGGTGGCTGCAATTTGTTGATTGGAGCAGTATCATTCACCCAAAGATACGTCTTGGATTTGGCCTATTTTTTGTAGCTTTGAAGAAGGAGTTGTGCCTTGGTGCAAATTCCCAACACAAGAACGTTTAACCCCAATGAGTAGTTCCATGAAAAACTTGTTTCTCGCCGTTTTTGCCCTTTTGGCAACTGGAGTTTACGCCCAATCGCAGCCCGCTTGCTGCCAAAAGTCTGGAAGTGCAGCACCCTCGTGCTCCTCAAGCGCGGCCAAAACCGAAGCTTCGTGCCACGATAAATCCGCACCCGCCGATAAGGCCAAAGGTGGAAAAGCAAAGAAAAGCGCGGCAAAATCTTCCAAAAAAGGAGAGGTAGCGGTGATTGAGCGCCGCATTGAAATCAAGGACGGTCAACTGGACCCAAACATAGTCCTATTGCGCGACCTGCCCGCTATGCCCCAAGGCGGCGAAACCCGCATGTTTTTTTTTGATTCGTCGGAGCATGAGGGCGTGATGCCGGAGTGGAACACAAACGCCTCCAAAGCTCGCTTAGGAGTTGTTGGCGCTGAAAACGTAGCCGACATCGATGGGGCGATGGTGAAAGAAGTTACCCCCGTCAGCACTGCTGCGGCGATGGGTTTGCGTTCGGGTGATGTTATCTTTCAGTTGAACGATTTGGCCGTACACTCCTTTCAAGAATTGGTTGTGTCCTTAGATGGAAAGGTGGTAGGCGATCGCGTTGCGGTTAAGTTTAGACGAGACGGAAAGCCAATGGAAGCGGTTGGTTATCTGATTCCCGCAAACTCATTGCCCACGAATTTGTCCTTGGCTCTGCCCTTGGAGTTGGGGCGCGAAGCGGGTCCCATACGCATAGAGCGACAAGAGATTCGTCGTTAAGTATTTTTTAAGGCCCGCCTCGCGGGCCTTTTTTTAGGACTTTTCAAAGTTAAAACATTGAAAAAAACACTGCACCCCGCCACCGCTCGCGGATACGCCAACCACGGTTGGTTGAAGGCCAATCATTCTTTTTCCTTCGCCAGCTGGTACGACCCGGAAAAGGTTCATTTCGGTTGCCTGCGCGTTTGGAACGACGACTGGGTTGCGCCGGGTATGGGATTTGGCACGCATCCCCACGACAATATGGAAATCGTAACCATACCGTTGACCGGTGTATTGGAACACGCGGATTCCATGGGCAACCGGGAACAATTGCACCCGGGCGAAGTACAAGCCATGAGCGCCGGTACCGGCATTACCCATTCGGAATACAACGGCAGCAAAACGGACCCGTGCACCTTGTTTCAGATTTGGGTACTGACCGCAAAACGTCAGGCGGTTCCGCGTTACCACCAGGTCGTATTTCCAGAAACCCACCGCGCCAATCGCTGGGGTTTAGCGGTTGGGCCGGATGGGGTTGAGGAAGCTCCACTTCACGTTTACCAGAACGCGTGGTTTTCTCAGATCCAAACCTCTGAAGACTCCTCCATTCCGTACACCGTCCGCGGCGGAGCGGGGCAAGGAGTATATTTTATGGTGGTTGAAGGACAGGCTACGGTTGCGGGCACGGTTTTGGGTCCGCGCGATGCCGTTGGGGTATGGGAGGTTGGAGATCATTCCACCGTAGACGTAGTTTTGGCGGCGTCCAGTAGGGTGGTAGCGGTGGAGGTGCCCATGGCGCTCCCCGTGCTTCATTAATACTTGGTGCGCCCGCAGGACGAGTTGTACCTTTGCACTTTAGTTCTGTACCGTCATGTTTGAGAGTCTCAGTCAAAAAATTGAAAAAGCTGTTCACCGTCTTTCCGGGCGGAGCCGCTTAACCGAGATCAACGTCGCGGAAGCGGTAAAAGACATTCGTCGGGCCCTTTTGGACGCGGACGTAAGCTACAAGGTTGCGAAGCAGTTTACGGACGATGTTCGTGATAAAGCCTTAGGAGCCAATGTATTGACCTCGCTGCAGCCCGGGCAGGTGATGGTTAAAATCGTCCGAGACGAGATGGCGGCCCTCATGGGAACTTCCGCTTCTGAGTTGGATCTGAAAGGCCATTTCAATGTGGTCTTGATGGCCGGTTTGCAGGGGTCAGGTAAAACAACCTTCACGGCGAAATTGGCCAATTTTCTGCAAAAGAAAAAGGGAAAGAAGGTTTTGTTGGTAGCAGGAGACGTTTACCGTCCAGCCGCCATAGAACAATTGCAGGTCTTGGGCGGGCAAATTGGCGCCGACGTCTTCACGCTGGAGGGCGAGAAAGATGCCGTTCGCATTGCCCGAGAAGGGGTAGCCTTTGGTAAGTCCAAAGGATACAACGTGGTCTTGGTGGACACGGCTGGCCGCTTGGCGGTTGACGAAACGCTCATGGCGGAAATCAAAGCCATTCATGAGGCGGTTGCTCCAACGGAAACACTCTTTGTGGTGGACTCCATGACCGGCCAGGACGCGGTGAATACGGCCAAGGCCTTTCACGATGCTTTGCAATTCACCGGGGTGGTGTTGACCAAATTGGATGGCGATACCCGCGGTGGTGCGGCGTTAACAATTCGGGCAGTAGTAGATATTCCGGTGAAATTCATCGGTACCGGCGAAAAAATGGAGGCCTTGGATGTTTTTCATCCGGACCGCATGGCCGATCGCATTTTGGGAATGGGCGATGTTGTTTCTTTGGTGGAACGCGCTCAAGAACAATTTAACGAAGAAGAGGCTCGGAAAATTCAAAAAAAGATTGCCCAAAACAAGTTTGGCTTTGATGACTTTTTAAGTCAAATCCAGCAGATCAAGAAAATGGGCAACATGAAAGATTTGATGGGAATGATTCCGGGCATGTCCAAGGCCATGGCCGGAGTGGAGGTAGACGACGATGCGTTCAAGCACATCGAAGCCATGATCCATTCCATGACCCCCGTGGAGCGAACTAATCCGTCGATCTTGAATGCATCCAGACGAAAGCGCATTGCACAAGGGAGCGGTAGAACCCCAGAGGACGTCAATAAGTTGATCAAGCAGTTTGAGGACATGAGCAAGGTCATGCGCATGATGCAAGGAGAGGGCGGACGGCGTCAGTTGATGAATGCCATGAAAGGAATGCGCGGATGAGTTCAGCGGATTTTCTCTTGTTGGATGGCAAGGCGGCTTCGGCGGCCTGGAAAGAACACATACGGAAAGAAGCCGCCGAAGGCGTTCTCGTAGGAAAGCACCGCCCGCATTTAGCAGCAATTTTGGTGGGGGATCATCCCGCCAGCGCGGCCTATGTAGCCGGAAAAATAAAGGACTGCGAAGAGGTAGGGTTTAAATCTACCTTGCTTCGATTTCCCGCGGATGTGCATAAGGAGGACTTGATGGAGGCTATTGATGCCCTGAATCGCCGGAAAGATGTGGATGGATTCATCGTCCAATTGCCCCTCCCCAACCACATCAGCGAGCACGAGGTTTTGTTGGCCATAGACCCGGCAAAAGATGTAGACGGTTTTCATCCGGAGAATGTAGGACGCATGGCGTTGGGGCTGCCCACGTTTGTTCCCGCAACTCCTTACGGTATTTTGCTTTTGTTGGAACATTTTGAAATTCCGACGGCCGGAAAACACGCGGTGGTGGTGGGACGCAGCCACATCGTGGGTTCGCCCATCAGCATTCTGCTCAGTCAAAACACACCGGCGGGAAATGCCACCGTCACCTTGGTGCACAGCCGAACGGAAGGACTGGAAGAGCACTTGCGGAATGCAGATTTGGTGGTGGCCGCCATTGGCAAGCCGGAGTTTATTCCGGGCTCCTGGTTGAAACCGGGCGCTGTAGTAATTGACGTAGGCATCAATCGGGTAGAGCGCAACGGCAAATCACGTCTGGTGGGGGATGTGGACTTTTCATCCGCCGTGGAAGTGGCCAGTGCCGTTACCCCGGTTCCGGGTGGAGTTGGGCTCATGACTCGTGTTGGTTTGTTGATGAATACGTTGAAAGCGGCGCATGGCCTCCGTTGATCCCGCACAGAATCTTCCCTTGATGGAAGAATTTTTGACATTGCAAGGAGAGGGAGCGCACACCGGTTCCAGCGCGTATTTCTTGCGCATTGGTGGATGCGACGTTGGCTGCCACTGGTGCGACGTGAAAGAGTCGTGGAATGCGGAGCTGCACCCCGTAACGCCGCTGGAGCAAATGGTGCTGAACGCCGTGGCTTCTGGATCACCCACCGTTGTGGTAACCGGAGGGGAACCGCTGATGTGGAATATGGGGCCTTTGACCGATGCGCTCCATGCTGCAGGTCTGCAGGTCCATTTGGAAACTTCCGGGGCCTATCCCTTGACGGGATCGTGGGATTGGATTTGCCTTTCTCCCAAGAAAACCAAGGCCCCTCGTTCCGAATGGTACGCTGTAGCGAACGAGCTAAAAGTTATCGTGTTCAACAGCGATGATTTCCGTTGGGCAGAAGTTCATGCCCAAGAAGTCCATCGGGGTGCACAACGCTTTTTACAGCCCGAATGGAGCAAACGGGACAAGGCCTTGCCCGAAATCATTGCGTACATCGAGCGAAACCCCGTCTGGAGGTTGTCCCTGCAGACGCACAAGTACATCGGGCTTCCTTAACGGGATTTAGGTGGTGTATTTAGGCGATCAACCTTTTCTACACCAGGAACTTCCTTAAGTTTTTTAATCAGATTATTTAAGTGGCCCTTGTCTTCAACCGATACAATCAGGTCGCCCTGGAACACGCCGTGGTCCCCCGTGATGGAAAGGGAACGAATATCAATACGCAAGTCGTTGGAAATGATTCGCGTTACGTTGTGAATCAACCCCTGCGTGTCCATTCCTTGCAAATGCAAAAAAGTAGTGAAGCGCCGGTTGTCGCTGTCCTTCCATTTGGCTACTAGGGTCCGTTGCGCAAAACGACTTTGGATGGCCACGGCTTTTGAACAGTCGGTTCGATGCACAATTATGCCATCCGCAGGATGGAGGTAACCAAAAACATCATCGCCGGGAATGGGGCGGCAACACGTTGCCAAGCTGTGTTCCAGCAGTAACTCTTCCGGGCTAAAAACCAAGGTGTTGTCGGAAATGATATCGTGTTTTTTGCTTGATTCTCCAGTTGAAGCTGTTCGTTGGGACCGCGAGAAACGTCGGCGCAAATAATTGTAGAAACCGCCCGATTCCTCCCGCAGGAAATGCCGAATTTGCTCCGCTTTGACGGTTCCCTGGCCAATTCTCAAGTGAAGTTCTTGGGGCGTACGGAGTCCAAAAAAATTGAGCATGAGCTGCGTTGTCCTCTGCGAATTGCTCAGCTTGGCGGCTTTGAGCATGCGGTCGAGCGTTTTCTTACCGTCTCCTGCTGCGCGCTGATTCCGGTCCCGCAGCGCCTGGCGAATTGCGTTGACGGCACGCGGAGTTACGGCCCACTGCAACCAAGCTTCTTGGGGATGCTGCTTGTCCGTACTGATTACTTCCACCTGATCTCCACTACTCAAAGGGAAGTCCAAGGCCACCAACTTACCGTTCACCTTAGCCCCCAAGGTATGGTGGCCCAAATCGGTGTGGATGTCGTATGCAAAATCCAAGGCGGTAGCCCCTTTGGGCAGACGACGAATCTCCCCTTGGGGGGTAAACACCATGATTTCTTCGTTGACCAACTGCAGTTTGAAGTTGTCTACAAAGTCTATAGCGTTCTCATCCTGGTTGTCAAGCACTTGACGCACTTGGTCCACCCAGGCGTCCAATTGACTGTTGGACGAGGAGTCTTCCTTGTATTTCCAGTGTGCGGCATAGCCCTTTTCGGCCATGTCGTCCATGCGCACCGTGCGTATTTGCACCTCTACCCAGTGGCCCTCAGGCCCCATGACGGTGGTGTGCAAAGACTCATAACCGTTTGATTTTGGGGTGGTAATCCAATCGCGCAACCTCCTGGGATTGGGTCGGTATAATCCGGTAATCAGCGAATAGACTTGCCAACACTGCTCTTTTTCGCGCTCTGCTGGAGTGTTTAAAATCACCCGTATGGCGTACTTGTCGTATACCTCTTCAAACCGAACCCCCTGGTTGACCATTTTACGCCGGATGCTGTAAATGCTCTTGGTTCGTTCTTTTACGGTAGCGTCCAGCCCGTTGTGCTTAACCATGTCTTTGATCCGATTGGAAAATCGACGCAAGTACCGGTAGTCGTTCTCTTTTCGCTCGTTGAGTTTCTCATCAATTTCCCGAAAGGTGTCTGGCTCCGTGTATTTTAAGGAAAGGTCTTCAAACTCCGTCTTAAACGCATACAAGCCCATTCGGTGGGCCAATGGGGCGAAAATAAACAGGGTTTCCGACGCAATTTTCAGCTGCTTGTGCGCCGGCATGGAGTCCAAGGTGCGCATGTTGTTCAATCGATCCGCCATTTTGATCAAAATGACACGAACGTCGTCCGATATGGAAATCAACATTTTGCGGAAATTTTCCGCTTGTACGGAGGTGTCTTGATCAAAAACACCGGCAATCTTCGTCAATCCGTCCACCAAACGCGCAACGGTAGGCCCAAAGAGCCGTTCGATTTCGTCTAGCGTGTAGTCCGAGTCTTCCACCACATCGTGGAGCAGGGCTGCGGCAATGGAGGTTGGGCCGAGGCCAATTTCTTTGGCCACAATGAGTGCCACTTCCAGCGGGTGTACGATGTACGGTTCGCCGGACTTTCGCTTCACGTTTTTGTGCGCGTCGTTCGCCAGGTCAAAAGCACGCTTGACGAGCTCCTTGTCCTTGTCGTCCGCTTTGCCTTCCATGCTCCGCAGAAGGCTTCGGTACCGGTTGGTAACTATGCTGTCCACGCTTTTGCAGGCAAAAGAGTTCCGCTAACTTCACCAAAACCAATGCGAATTCCGGAATGTGCAGCATGTCCGCGTAGAATCAGCGTGTCCCCATCTTCCAAAAATCGACGCTCCGTACCGTTCTTCAATTGGAGCGGCTGGGTGCCGTTCCAACTCAATTCCAACAGGGAGCCAAAAGAATCGGGCGTCGCTCCAGAAATGGTTCCGGACGCGAGTAAATCTCCCGCCTTGATGGCGCAACCGTTGCAGGTGTGGTGCGCCAATTGCTGGGCCATGCTCCAGTACATGGTTGAAAAATTCGTGCGGGAAATTACGGTTTCTTCTTCCCCGCGTGGGGCAAGAGCCACCTCCAAATTCAAGTTGATGTGGCTGTTCTTGGGTTGGTGCAAATAGGGCAGGGGTTCGGGGCTTTGCAGGGGGCCGTCGGTGCGGAAGGATTCCAAAGCCTCCAAGGTGACCACCCACGGTGACATACTGCTCGCAAAATTCTTTCCCAAGAAGGGGCCTAAAGGAACGTATTCCCATTGTTGGAGATCCCGGGCGCTCCAATCGTTGAAAAGAACGAGACCAAATATATAGTCCTCAGCAACTTTCGTTGAAATCCAATCGCCCATTTCAGGTCCCTGACCGGTGAGAAAACCCACCTCCAATTCAAAATCCATTTTCACCGACGGACCGAATACGGGAGCCGGATCGTTGGGACCTTTGCGCTGGCCGTTGGGACGGTAAATGTCTGTGCCGCTGACCACCAACGTACTGGCTCTGCCGTGGTACCCCACCGGCAAATGCAGCCAGTTGGGCAACAGAGCGTTTTCGGGATCGCGAAACATTTTTCCCACATTGGTGGCGTGCTCCCGGCTGGCGTAGAAATCCGTGTAGTCGCCAATTCGGGCGGGAAGGTGCATGCGAACCGCGCCTTGCTCGTGTACGCACTGATCTTGATGTTCTCGGTTCTTCTCCAACGGAAAAGAGCTTTCAGAACGGAGAATTTGGGAAAGGCGGAGCCGAACGTCGGACCACGTTTTTTTGCCGCAAGCGATGAACGCGTTCAGGTGGTCTTGGGCAAAAAGTCCGTCGGGCAGGCCCAAACCTTCCAGATACCCCAAGCGTTGAAGCGCATCCAAGTCCACTGCGAAGTCCCCGACGCGTGTGCCGCATACAGCCGGCAATGAAGGGGTCGAGAAAACCCCAAACGGAAGGTTCTGAATGGGGAAATCTGAGTCCTGACTCACAGATAGCCAGCTGGTTAGCTCCGGGCGATTGGCGTCGATCATTTTGGCCTACTTTTGCTATCCAAGATAGTACCAAATTATGCAACGCGACAACGCTTTATTTGATCTGATCGAACGCGAACGTGTGCGTCAAACCAACGGTTTGGAGCTCATTGCCTCCGAGAATTATGTAAGTCCTCAAGTGCTTGAAGCCCAGGGGTCCATCTTGACCAATAAATACGCCGAGGGCTATCCCGGAAAGCGCTACTACGGCGGTTGCGAGGTGGTTGACTTGGTGGAAGACTTGGCGCGCGAACGGGCAAAAACGTTGTTCAATGCCGATTTTGTGAATGTGCAGCCGCACAGCGGCTCTCAAGCCAATGCGGCCGTATACCTGGCTTGTTTAAAGCCGGGAGACACCATCATGGGATTTGATCTGAGCCACGGAGGGCATTTGACCCACGGTTCTCCGGTCAATTTTTCCGGCAAGACCTACCGCGCCGTTTTTTACGGAGTGGACCGCGAAACGGGCTTGGTGAATTACGATACCGTGCGCGAAGTTGCGCATCGGGAAAAGCCTAAGATGATCATTTGCGGGGCCTCTGCGTACAGTCGGGACCTGGACTACGAAAAATTCCGGGAGATTGCGGACGAGGTAGATGCCCTGTTGTTGGCGGATATTTCGCATCCGTCGGGGCTCATTGCGCGCGGTTTGTTGAACGACCCGCTGCCGCATTGCGATTTTGTGACCACCACCACCCACAAAACCTTGCGCGGTCCGCGCGGCGGCATGATTTTGATGGGTCAAGATTTTGACAACCCGTTTGGATTGACCACGCCGAAAGGGGAAATGCGGAGCATGAGTTCGTTGCTGGACGGCGCGGTATTTCCGGGTATTCAGGGCGGTCCCTTGGAGCACGTCATTGGAGCCAAGGCCGTTGCGTTTGGCGAAGCCCTTACGGACGAGTACTTCAACTACATCTTGCAGGTTAAAAAGAATGCTCTGGCTTTAGCGAATGCCTTGCAGTCGTTTGGCTACCACATTGTTTCCGGTGGCACGGACAACCATCTGATGCTGATTGACTTACGCAACAAGGATATTTCCGGCAAAGAGGCGGAGGCCGCCTTGGGCCAAGTACACATCACGGCCAACAAAAACATGGTCCCGTACGACGACAAGTCTCCCTTTGTCACCAGTGGAATTCGGTTGGGCACTCCGGCGGTCACCACACGTGGATTGGTTGAAGCGGATATGGAATCCGTTGCGGGTTGGATCAACGAGGCTTTGGTGCAGCGAAACAACGAGTCCCATTTGAAAACAATCGCACACCAGATTGAGTCTCTGATGGCGAACCGCCCGCTTTTTATGGGTTAAACACCAGGGATTTGGCACAAATAAGGGGCTGTCTCGTTGCGAGGCAGCCCCTTTTTTCATTCAATTGCGTCGTTATTTTTCAACACGTACGGTCAACACAGTGCCAAAATGTTGAACCACACGTACCAGATCTCCTTCATGACCTAAATGCCCCGCTTCACCGATGCACGACCACAAATCGCCGTTTACTTCCACCGTACCCAGCTTGTTTCCAACGATACCCTCCTGAAGAATGCCGTGGGCGCCGTGCAAGTTCTCTGGACCGGGCAAAAAGTTTTCGTGATCCAATGATTTCTTAACCAGGGGTCGAACAAAATGAAAAAGAACAAACGACACCGCGAGAAAAGTAAGGACTTCCCATTGCGGATGATGCGGTAAAAACACAGAAACCCCAGACGCCGCCAAGGATCCAAAACCCAGCGAAGCATTAAACAAACCGGTTTTCCAGAGTTCCATACCCAAGAGGAGTACTCCAGCCAGGATCCAAACAACGAAGAGATTTTCCATGAGCAGATGGATGAATGTTGAGTACAAATATTCTTAAGCTCTGTTGGAACAAACAATGATTTAAGTCACCTTTGGAAATAGGTAACTTTACAGCATGCAAGGAGTTCTCTTTCCCGATCGATGGTTTATTCACCTAGGCCACCACAAAACCGGCACCACGTGGATGCAGCAAGTTTTGTTCACCAAAGAGCATGGATTTTGCATTTTGAACAACCACAAGGAGCCGTGGAAGGACGCGCTGCTTCGCGCGTTGGTGTTGGGTGACGGTTTTGAACCCAGCCGCCTTCGGGCTATGACTCTTGAACGTTGGGACGGCAAAGGAATTCCAGTCCTATCTGCGGAGCGCCTTTCTGGCCATCCGGTCAGCGGTGGGTTTGACCAGGAGATCATTGCGGAACGGATTAGGACTGCCTTTCCGGAAGCTATTGTTCTAATCGGCACGCGTGATGCCGAGGAAGCAAAATCCAGCGTGTACAAGCAATTGGTTCGGGAGGGATTTTTGGGCAAGGATCTTCAGACCTTGGAAGCAACGAACTGGAAGGTTCCCCAAATGCGCGAAACTTATTTTCAGCACGCCTTGCTTTTGCAGCACTACCGTTCCCTTTTTCCAGGAGAACAGGTAGTTGAGCTGCCCTACGCGCAATTGAGCCAAAGCCCGCAACTTTGGGTAGCTGCTATGGAGAAAGCGTATGGTGAGTCATTCTCCTTTGAACTGAGTCAACGGCACAAAAGTCGCGTCCATGCGTCGTGGTCCGACCGCCGTACACGCGTGCAGCGCGTGGCCAATTATTTTGAAAAATCGCCTTTGAATCCCTATCCGTTGATCCGCCTGAACAAACGTTTTGCGCAATTTATTGGGGAGGTGGCTGTTTTGTTTGGAGCCTAGTGAGGCATAGCTTTTCGTCCTGATCGGAACGGCGCTGCCTGCTGGAGCAACCAACTCAACGCAACCACCCCCAAACAACCCAAGGGGTTGTACCAAAGAAACGGCCAATCCTGCGTGGTCCACAGAATGAGGACCGTCGCTTCAACCAGCAAAACCGAGGTGAATACCGCGTTTG